>JACCED011540498.1_pt1 | contig 13060 bp, 8 predicted proteins | sample 7455021 | NCBI WGS metagenome assembly JACCED01 (sample SAMN15323456, study PRJNA562643) | freshwater metagenome | isolation source: river surface water | place: USA:Blue River Watershed | collected 2017-08-19
ACTGGGGCTGGGTGTGCTCGCTTTGGATCGGGCCGGCATGGCGGTTGACCGCGCCGCCGATCACCGTCACGCGCACCCCGGGGGCGGCATCGACCTGGGGCAGTTGGGCGTGGGGGATGTCTTGGTAGCGCGGGTCGCACATCTTTTGGTGCGAGGGCAGGTTCAGCCAGAGCTGAAAACCCTCCATCAGGCCCTCTTCCTGTTCGGGCATTTCGCTGTGGATCACGACGCGCCCAGCGGTCATCCACTGCACGTCGCCGTTTTGCAGCAGGCCCTCGTTGCCCCGGCTGTCGCGGTGCCGCATGCGCCCATGCAACATGTAGGTCACGGTCTCGAAGCCCCGGTGCGGGTGATCGGGGAAACCGGCGATGTAATCGGCGGCCTCGGTGCTGCCAAAGTGGTCCAGCATGAGGAAGGGGTCCAGGCGTTGCTGCCACTCGTGCGTCAGCACCCGGGTCAGTTTGACCCCGGCACCGTCTGACGTGGGCTGCCCCGCCACCAGCCGCTCGACCGAGCGGGCTTGCGTGACGGCGGTGCTCATTGGACGGCGTAACCCTCTTCGGCGATCGCTTCCATCAATGCCGCGCGCGCTTGCTCGCTTTGCACCGTGACTTTGTTCTCCGTGCGCACGATCTCGACCGTGGCTTGGGCGTCCAGCCGCATCAGGGCTTTCTTAACCGCCGATTCGCAGTGACCGCAGGTCATGCCCTTGACTTCAAATTGGTGTTGCATGGTCTGAACTCCTTTGTGGATCAATTGGGGATCCTTGCCCATGATTCAAGCACAAATTGGGGTCTGACCCCCATTAATTCTTCCTGCGCAGCAAGAGCGCGTTGGTCATGACGCTGACGCTGCTCAGGGCCATGGCGGCGCCGGCCACCACGGGGCTTAAATAGCCCAGGGCGGCGAGCGGGATGCCGGCGACGTTGTAGGCGAAAGCCCAAAACAGGTTTTGTCGGATCTTGGCCACGGTGCGTGACGAGATGTCGATGGCTTGGGCCACCAGGGCCACGTCGCCGCGCATCAGGGTGATGCCCGCCGTGCCCATGGCCACGTCGGTGCCGCCCCCATCGGGGTTGGCCATGGCCATGCCGACATCGGCGGCGGCCAGGGCGGGCGCGTCGTTGATGCCGTCGCCAACAAAGATCACGCTGCGCTGTTGGGCGTGGGCCTCTTGTTGCAGGCGGCGCACCCATTCGGTCTTTTGCGCCGGCAGCACCTCGGCATGGATCTCTTCGGGGCGCAGGCCCAAGCGCTGTCCCATGGCCAGCGCCGCCGCCTGGTTGTCGCCCGAGATCAGGGCCAGTTGCAGGCCGCGCGCGCGCAGGGCCGCCAGGGCTTGCTCAACACCGGGTTTGGGCAGGTCGCCAAAGGTCAACAAGGCCAGCACTTGGCTTGTGTTGCCCGTGGTTTCGGCCAGCAGCGACAGGGTGTGCCCCTGTTGCAATTGGGCTTGCACCTGCGCTTGCTGGTCGGGGGTCAGGTGCATGGAGAGCCAAGGCAGGCTGCCCAGTTGCACGTGGTGGCCGTCGATCTCACCCTGGATGCCGCGCCCACTGACGGCTTGGGTGTTAGCCGCCTCAAGCAGGTTCCCGTTTTTGTTCTTCGCTTCGCGCAAGACCGCCCGCGCCAAAGGGTGTTCGCTGTGTTGTTGCAAGCTGGCGGCCCAGCGCAAACATTCGGTGGCATCGCGGTCGGCCAGCGGGATCAGCTCGATCAGGCGCGGTTGGCCCATGGTGAGCGTGCCGGTTTTGTCAAAGGCGACGATGCCGGCGCGGTGCGCCAACTCCAGCGCCTGGGCATCGCGGATCAAGATGCCGCTTTTGGCGGCCACCCCGGTGCCGGCCATGATGGCGGCAGGCGTGGCCAACCCCAGCGCGCAGGGGCAGGCGATGACCATGACGGCCACGCTGTGGATCAGCGCGGCTTCAAAGCCCGCGCCCACCCAGCCCCAGGCCAAGCCCGTGATCAGGGCGATGCCCAACACCACCGGCACGAACACGGCGGCGATCTGGTCGACCAGGCGTTGGATGGGTGCTTTGGCGGCCTGGGCGTCTTCGACCAAGCGGATGATTTGCGACAGCAGCGAGCTGGCCCCCACCGCCGACACCCGCACTTGGATCGACCCTTCCCCGTTGAGCGTGCCGCCGCGCACGTGTTGGCCTGGGGTTTTGTGCACGGGCAGGGGCTCGCCGGTCAGCATCGATTCATCGACGCTGCTCTCGCCCTCGATCAGTTCGCCGTCGGCGGGGATGCGCTCGCCAGGGAGTACCCGCAACAGATCGCCGGGCAAGACCTCGGCTATGGGCAACGATTGCTCGCCATCGCGGGTGAGCACGCGCGCGGTTTGGGGTCGCAAGGCCTGCAGCGCCGCAATGGCCTCGAGCGTGCTGCGCTTGGCCCGGGCCTCCAGCCACTTGCCCAGCAACACCAGGGTGATGACCACCGCCGAGCCCTCGAAATACAGATCGGGCCCATGGCCCCCGTGGGATTCAGCGGGGCTGCTCCACCACAGCCAGACCGACAAGGCCCACCCGGCGCTGGTGCCCAAGGCGACCAACAGGTCCATGTTGCCGGTCCCGGCACGCAAGGCGTGCCAACCCGCTTTGTAAAAGCGCGCCCCCAAAATGAATTGCACCGGTGTCGCCAGCGCAAATTGCCAAATGGCCGGCAACATCAGGTGTTGGCCCCACAGGGCGCTGACCATGGGGGCGACCAGCGGCAAACTGAGGGCGATGCCGACCCAGACGGGCCACGACTCGCGCCATCCGGCGTTCTCGGGTGTGGGGCCGGTGTGCGCCTCGCGCGGCTCGTAGCCGGCGTCACGGATGGCGCGTCGCAAGCGGGCCTGTTGTTCGGCGGCGTCGGTGGGTGTGGCGTTCAGGGTCACGCGGGCCATTTCGGTCGCCAAATTGATGCTGGCCGAAGCCACGCCGGGCACCTTGCTCAGCGCCCGCTCGACGCGGGTGACGCACGACGCGCAGGTCATGCCGCCCACGCCGATGTCGCAGACCAGATCAGAAGAAGCCATATGACCCAAGTGTAGACCCAAACCCCCTATACCCAAGGGGTATATGAGGGTGCTGTGCGCCGGATCAAGTCTGGGTTGGGTCGGGCGTGTGTTTCTGGCGCGGGGAGAACCAGGCCACATACAGCGAGGGCAGCACCACCAGGGTCAACAGGGTGGCCGACACCAAGCCACCGATCACCACCAGGGCCAGGGGCCGCTGGGTTTCGGCCCCGATGTCGTGGCTGAGCGCCATGGGCAACAGGCCCAGTGCGGCCAGCAAGGCGGTCATGAGCACGGTACGCAGGCGTTGCATCGACCCTTCGCGCACGGCTTCGATCAGCGGCAGTCCTGCGGCGCGCAGTTGCTGAAACACGGTCAGCATCACCACGCCGTTGAGCACCGCCTGGCCCGAGAGCGCGATGAAGCCGATGGCCGCCGACACCGACAGCGGGATGCCGAAGATCCACAGCGCGAAGATGCCGCCGACCAGGGCCAGCGGCACGTTGAGCAGGATCAGGGCCGCGCTCTTGAGGGTTTTAAAGGCGTCAAACAGCAGCACAAAGATCAGCAGCAGCGAGATCGGCACCACCACCCCAAGTCGCGTCATCGCGCGTTCCTGGTTCTCAAACTCACCCGACCAGGTCACGGTGTAGTTGTCGGGGATCTTGACGTGCGCGTCGACGCGCCGCTTCATGTCGGCCACGACCGAGCCCATGTCACGGCCTTTGATGAAAATGCCGATCGCCATGGTGCGACGCCCCGCCTCGCGGGCGATGTTCATGGCGCCGCTGCCTTGGGTGATGTCGGCGACCGCGCCCAGCGTGGTGTAACCACCGTCCGGGGTGGCGATGGGGGTGCGGGCCAGTTGTTCCAGGTTGCGCCGCTCGGCCGGCAGGCGCACGGCGGCGGCGAACTTGCGCTCGCCCTCCCAGATCTGGGTCGCTGTTTTGCCGGCCAGCGCGGCCTCGATCACGTCTTGCACGTCGCTCACGTTCAGGCCAAAGCGGGCGGCGCGTTCGCGGTCGATGTCGATCAGCAATTGGGGTTGCTCACCGGCGCGGTCGACCTCGGCCCGCTGTACGCCTTGCACCTGTTTGAACTGGCGCTGCATGGCTTCAACCGTTTCACGCAATTGGCCCAGGTCGTCGCCGGCCACCTTGACCACGATTTGGCCTTTGATCTGCGAGATCGATTCCAGCACGTTGTCACGGATCGGTTGCGAGAACGCCGGGTTCACGCCGGGGATGACCGACAAGCGGGCGTCCATTTCCTCGATCAGGCGCTCGCGGGTCAGGCCCTTGCGCCACTCTTCGGTGGGTTTGACGTCGACAAACACCTCGGCCATGCTCAGTGTCTTGGGGTCGGTGCCGTCTTCGGGCTGACCGGCCTTAGAGACCACGGTGCGCACCTCGGGGATCGCCAGCAGGGCCTTGCGCGCCATGCGCAACACCTGCCCCGCTTCTTCTTGGGAAATGCTCGGTGGCAAGTCCCAGTTGACCCAAAAGGTGCCCTCGTTGAGTTCGGGCAAAAACTCCGAACCCAGTCGCGTGCCCAAGCCCAGCGCGACGGCGAAACTCGCCAACGCCACGACCACCACCTTGCGCGTGTTGGCCAGTGCCCAGTCCAACACCGGCGCATACAAGCGCTTGGCCGACGCCACCAAGCGGTTGTCGTCGTGCGGCAGTTTGCGGCGCAGCATCCAGTACGCCAGCAGCGGCACCAGCGTCAAGGAAAAAATCAGCGAGCCCAGCAAGGCGGTGGTGACCGACAGCGCCATCGGTTGGAAGATGCGCCCCTCGTGGCGCTGCAGCGCAAAGATGGGGATGTGCGCCGCGATGATGATCAGCATTGAAAACAGCGTGGGCCGACCGACTTCGTTGGCGGCCTGGATGATGAGCGTCTTGCGCTCTTTCTCGTTCATGCCCTCACCCCGCTGGGCCAAGCGGTGCATGATGTTCTCGATCACGATCACGGCGCCGTCGACGATGATGCCAAAGTCCATTGCCCCCAAGCTGAGCAAGTTGGCCGGCACCCCCATGATCTTCAGGCCCATGAAGGTCGCCAACAACGACAGGGGGATGACCACCACCACCGCCAGGCTGGCCCGCAGGTTGGACAAAAACAGGTACAAGACCAGCGACACCAGCAAAGCCCCCTCGACCAGGTTGCGAAACACCGTGGTCAAGGTCTTGTTCATCAGCCAGGTGCGGTCGTAAAAGGGCACGATCTGCACGCCCGCTGGCAGGCCCCGCTGGTTGAGTTGTTCGATGCGGTCTTTGACCGCCTTGAGCACCACGCTCGGGTTCTCGCCTTTGCGCATGATGACGATCCCGATCACGGCATCGTCGTCGCTGTCTTGGCCCACGATGCCCAGCCGCGGCACCGCCCCCACCTTGACCTGGGCCACGTCGCGAATCAGGATCGGGGTGCCGTTGCGCGAGGCCAGCACGATCTCGCCAATGTCGTCGGCCGAGCGCAGCAGACCGATCCCCCGAATCGCAAACTGTTGCGCCCCTTGCGCGACATAACTGCCGCCAGCGTTCGAGTTGCCGCGACCGAGGGCATCGAGCAGGTTTTGAAAGGTCAACTTGTGCGCGCGCAGGCGGTCGATGTCGGGTTGCACCTCGTACTGTTTGATGAAGCCGCCCATGGCGACCACATCGGCCACACCCGGCACCTGGCGCAAGGCGCGCTCGATCACCCAGTCTTCCAGGGTGCGCAAATCGGTCGTGTTTTGGCCATCGCCGCGCACGCGGTAGCGCATGATCTCGCCCACCGGGGTCGCATTCGGCGCGATGTTGGCCTGTGCGCCGGGGGGCAGGTCGACGCCAAGCAGCCGCTCATTGACCTGTTGCCGGGCCAGGTTCACGTCGGCGTTGTCGTTGTATGTGATGACGGTGTAAGACAGGCCAAACTGGGTGTGCGAAAACAATCGGATCGAATTGGGCAAGCCCGCCAGCGCGGTTTCGATCGGCAGGGTGACTTGCTTTTCGACCTCTTCGGCGGCACGCCCTGGGTAGAGCGCGATCACGGTGACCTGGGTGTCGGTCACGTCGGGAAAGGCCTCGACCGATAGGGTGTTGAACGAGAACACGCCGGCCATGACGAACAGCACCCCCCCCAGCAGGATGAACAAGGGCTGGTGGATGGCGAACTGGATGATGCGCTTCATGGTTTGCTCGTCGCCATGGGCCTTTGCTGGGCCTCGTCCTGGGCGTTGCGCAACTCACGCGCCAGCAACAGACCGTTTTGCACCACCACCCGCTCACCGGCTTGCAAGCCTTCGCTGATCAAGACCTCGTGTGGCCCTTCGTGCAACACCACGATGCTGCGCGGCTCGAACACGCCGGGCGCGCTTTGCACGAACACCATGTGTTGGGTCCCACGCAAAAACACCGCGCTGGCCGGTACCCGCAGGGTGTCGGTGAAGGTGCGCTCAAAGTGGGCGGTGGCCAGCATTTCACCTTTGAGCAGGCGCTGTGGGTTCGGGACCACGGCGCGCACCTTGATCGTGCGGGTGCTGGGGTCGATGTAGTCGGCCACGGCGCTGATCTGCGCCGTAAAAACCGTGTCGGGCAGCGAGGGCACCTTGAGGGTGATGTCGCGCCCAGGCTTCAGGCTGGTCAGGTCGATCTCGCGCGCGTCGATTTGCACCCACAGCTGTTGCGGGTCGGTGATGACGCACAAGGGCGCGCTGCCAGGAGCACCCTGATCGGCGCGCAACTCCTGACCTGGGTTGATGTTGCGTTCGACCACCACCCCTTGGATGCCACTGGTCAGCGCCAGGTGTTGGTCGACGCCCCCGCTCGCGCTGTACAGATGCACCCGGTTGCTGGCCCGCGCCCACTCGGCCTGGGCCCGCGCTTCGTCGGCTTGCGACACCTCCAGGTCCTTGCGGGCGACGACGCCTGCGTCAAACAGCTCTTGTTGGCGCCGCAGCTGTTTTTGCACCAAGTTCAGATCGGCCTGCGCCCGCGCCGCGTCGGCCTGGGCCATGCCAAACTCGGGCGAAGCCAGCTGGGCCAGCCTGGAGCCCACCTGTACCGACTGGCCCAGATCGACGTGGATGCCGACCACACGCCCTGAGAACGCCGGATAAATGCGTTGGGTGCGCTCTTCGTTCCAGACCAATTTGGCCGGAAGCTCGACGCGAAGAAGGGTTGCAGGCGCAACCGCCTCGCTCGCCAGCAAGGCCAGCTGGGGGTGATCGGCCGGGTAGCGGATTTGGTTGTTCTGAATGATGGGTTGGCTCGGGGCCGCCACCGGGGCCGGTGCTTCCTGGCAGGCCACCAGCAGGGCCAGGGCCAAGGACAGGGCGAGCAAATGAGGGGCGCGTGGGTTCATGGGGGGCTTTCAGCGGCGCTCGGTCGCCGTTGGGGTCGAGGCCAACAGACGCAGACGGGCCTGGGGTTCGTCGTCCGACCAGAGCACCAGGTGGGCATAGGCCACCGCGTGATCCAGCCGAGCGGCCAGGCCGTCGAGCCAGGTGTGGTGATGGGTGCGTCGGGCGTCAAGCAGGTCGGTCAAAGACAGGCCGCCCTTTTGATAAGCCAGTTCGGCTTGCTCAAGGACCTGGCGCGCTTTGGGAAGGATCTCGTCGCGGTGCGCCTGCCAGCGCGCGTGCGCGGCCAGGAACTCTTGGTGGATCGTTTGCCATTCGGTGTCGGCCTGGGCGCGGATTTGTTCCAGCACCGCTTCACTTTGCGTGGCCTGGGCCTGAGCGCGGGCGATTTCACCCTCGAAACGGTAGTTCCACTGCAAGGGCATTTGCACCCGAAACTCGAGCAAGCGGGTGGAGGTGCCGGGGTAGTGGTCGACGCTGCTGCCCCAGGTGATGTCGGACTTCTTTTGCGCCAGCGCCAGCGCCAGTGCATGGCGTGCGGCTTGTGCCCGTTGTTGCGCGGCCCTCACCGCCGGGCGTTGTGCCACCGCATCGGCCAGGCGCGACGCCCCTGGGGCGGCAGCGAGCCATTCTCCCGTGGCCTCGGGCCAGCCCTGCGCGGGAACCCAGCCCCCGGCAGGCGGGGACAATCGGGTGATTTGCCCCAACGCCAGGGCGGCGCGTTGCACGCTGGCCTGGGCGGCGGGGATGTCGGCCTCGGCCCGTTGGGCCTCGATTTGCCATCGCAGCAGGTCCTGTCGGGACAGATCCCCCGCTTGCTCGCGCTTTTCGGCGGCACGCGCCTGCTGACGGCTGGCCACGGCCACGGCTTGGACATGCCGCAAGCGCTCCACCTGCGCCAGCCAGTCAAAGTAGGTGGCGCTGGCCAGCACCAGTTGCTGGCGTCGGGTCTGGGCCAGGTCTTGTTCGGCGGCCAGTGCCTGGCTCTGTGCCGCCTGCGTGCGCAACTCGCGCTTGTTGCCGCGCTCGTAGGTCAAGTCCAGCCCCACGCCTTTGTCGATGCGCTTGTCGCGCCAGGCGTTGCCAGCGCCGATGCCGTTTTGCAGGTCGATCGACGAGGTGCGAGCCGACAACACCGGCAAGGGGGCCCGGTCGGCGCTGACGATGTCGGCCCGCGCCGCGTCCAATTGGCCTTGGCTGATGTGGACCTCCAGGTTGGCGCCGGCCAGGCCCAACACCTGCGCCAGCCCCAGGGGCGTCTGTCCGAACGCGCCCAGCGGCAAGCCGCACAGGGCCCAGCGGATGCAGACGCGACCCCAAACCCGCATTTGTCGTATGCTCATGACCGGTTTATCGCAGGCCGAGCCTGACCGACACCTGACCAGGACCCCAGCGCATGCGCATTTTGTTGATCGAAGACGACCCGGTGTTGCGCGACGTGGTGCAGCGCAGCCTGACGGACATCGGGCATCGGGTCGACGCGGCCAGCGACTTGGCAGACGGTCGACATTTTTGGTCCCTGCAACCCTATGACGCGGTCTTGTTGGACTTGAACCTGCCCTTGCAAAGCCTCGCACCGACCGAACAGGGCAGCGGGCTCGATCTGTTGCGCGAGCGGCGGCGCAAGGGCGATCGAACCCCCGTGCTGGTGCTCACGGCCCGCAATCGAACCGAAGAGCGCATCGCTGGGCTCAATGCCGGGGCCGACGACTACCTGGGCAAGCCCTTTGACCTGGCCGAGGTGGAGGCCCGCTTGCGTGCCCTGGTGCGGCGCACCCAGGGGGCCGACGACCAGGTGCAGGTGGGCACGCTCACGCTTTTGCGCTCCATGCGCCGTTTGCAACTGGGGGCCGACGAGTTGGTCTTGCCGGCGCGGGAGTACGAGGTTCTGTGCGAGTTGCTCAGTCCACCCGGTCGCGTGATCAGCAAAAAGGAATTGGCCGAGAAATTGTCGGGCTTTGACGACTTGTTGGGCGACAACGCCCTCGAAGCCTTTGTGTCGCGTTTGCGCAAGAAGCTCCAAGGATCGGGTGCGGGCATCCGCACCTTGCGTGGCATCGGTTACGTGCTGGAAGAGTCAACGGCATGACCCCCACCCGCCGCTTGCCCACCCTGCTCAGCCGCCTGTTGCGCCATGTGCTCATGCCCCTGATGTGGTCGGGCGTGATCGGCGCGGTGGTCGTTGCCTTGGTGGCGCGACACTTCACCAGCGAGGCCTATGACCGCTCCCTGTTGGACGACGCCCTCATGGTCGCCAGCCATGTGGGCGAGCGCGACGGCGAGCTGGACTTTCGCTTGTCGCCGGCCGAGATGAAGGCCGTCTTGTTCGACCAGAGCGAGGCCTTGTTTTTTGCCATTTACGATGGCAAGGGCCAGTTCCTGGCAGGCCACCCGGGCTTGTTGGGCGTGGCCTTGCCCAGCGGCGGCGGGCACGCCTTCGGTGAGCTCAGCCACCAGGGGCAACGCCTGCGCACCCTGACCCTGCGTCGGGAGCGCCCCCGCCTTTACACCGTGGTGATGGGGCAGACCACCCACAGCCGTGAGCGCATCTTGCAGCAGGTCTTGGTGTTCTCGCTCGTGCCGCAGTTGGTCTTGTTGCTCATCTTGGCCCTTTGGCTGCGGCGCAACATCGAGTCCGAACTGCAACCCCTGTCGGACCTGGAACAAGACCTCTCGCAACGCGACGCCGGGGATCTGTCGCCGGTGCGGGTGCACCAGGCCAGCAGCGACATGCAGCGCCTGGGCGACGTGGTCAACCGACTGTTCGGGCGCATCGCCCAGGGCTTGCAGGCCCAGCGCGAGTTTTCTGGCAACGTGGCCCATGAGTTGCGCACGCCCCTGGCGGGCATCCGCGCACAGGCCGAGTACGCGCTCTCGAGCCCCCAACCCGAGGTCTGGCGCGAGCAATTGCAAGGGGTGTTGGCCAGCCAATCCCGGGCCAGTCACTTGGTCGATCAATTGTTGGCCTTGGCCTTGGCGTCGGAAGCCAAGCAGTTGCTGACCCTGGAGCCGGTGTGCGTGAGCGAACTGGTCACCCAGGCCTTGTTGCGCTGGATGCCCCAGGCCGATCAGCGGGGCGTGGACTTGGGTGGCCAAGGGCTGGACACCCCCAGTTGGGTGATGGGGCAGCGGGCCTTGCTGGAGGGCTTGCTCGACAACCTGATCGACAACGCCTTGCGCCACGGGCGGCCCGATGCGGGGCGTGGGGCGCAGGTCACCGTGACTGTGTCGGCCTCGGCCGATGCGGCGGACACCGGCACGGTTCGTCTGAGCGTGCAAGACAATGGCCCGGGCGTGCCGCTGGCCCGGCGTGAGCAGATCCAGAGCCGATGGAAGCGCGGCAGCGAGGCCCCGATCGCCGATGGCCACGGCCTGGGGCTGTCGATCGTGTCGGCCTATGCGCGCCACCTGGGCGCCCCGCTCGCACTGGGCGACGCCGAAGGCGGGGGCCTGTCGGTCTCGGTCGAATTGCGCGCTTGTCCGCCCCCCGTTCAAGCCGCGGGGCCGGCGTGAGCCCCTCGCCCTGGCGCACCGCCTTGGCCTTCTCGATGGGGGCCGCGCTTTCGCTGGGGGTGACGCGGTTTTCCTATGCCTTGCTGTTGCCGGCCATGCGCGATGACCTGGGCTGGTCGTACGCGCTCTCGGGCACCATGAACACCGCCAACGCCGCCGGCTACATGGTCGGCGCGACCCTGATGGCGTGGCTCATGCGCCACCGCAGTGCCGCTTGGGCCTTTGTCTGGGGCGGCGTGCTGGCCAGTCTGTTCATGGCCGCCAGCGGTTTTTTTCGCGACCCCAATGGCCTGCTCGCGCAACGCTTTCTGGCCGGTTTCGCCAGCGCCTGGGTGTTTGTCGCCGGCGGCCTGCTGGCGGCGCGTCTGGCGCAGGATCACCCGCACCAGAGCGGCTGGCTGCTGGGGCTTTACTACGGGGGCACGGGTTGGGGCATCGTGGCCGCGGCGCTGATCGTGCCCTGGGCCATGCCTGAGCCCGCCGACTGGCCCCGCGCCTGGTGGGCACTGGCGGTGGTGTGTGGCATGGCGCTGGTTCCGATGGCGCTGGCGGTGCGCGACGTGTCGCCCAAAGGGGCCCACCCCTCGCCCGCCCCCACCCCTGTGACGGAACCGTTGCCTTGGTCGCGCGCGCGCGCCGCGATGACCTGGGTCCTGTTGGGCTATGGGTGCTTTGGCATGGGCTACATCGGCTACATGACCTTTGTCATCGCGCTCTTGCGCCAGCAAGGCGTGGCCCAGGACGAGCGCACCTGGTTTTATGTCGTGCTCGGCCTGAGCGTGGTGGCTTCGGCGCGTTTGTGGGCCCGCTTGTTGGACCGCTATCGCGATGGCCGCGCGCTGGCCCTGCTCAACGCGCTTTTGGGCCTGGCGACGCTGTTGGCCGCCTGGGCCCAAGCGGTGCCTTTGCTCATGCTGTCTGGGGCCTTGTTTGGGGGCGTGTTTTTGTCGGTGGTGGCTTCGACCACCGCCTTCGTTCGGCACAACCTGCCGCCCGCCTTGTGGGTGCGTGGCATCGGCCTGTTCACGGTGGTGTTCGCCTGGGGCCAGGTCGTGGGACCCACCATGGTGGGCTGGATCGCCGACGGGCCGGGCGGCTTGCAGGCCGGTCTGCTCGCCTCGGCCGCCTGCTTGTGGGCGGGTGCCGTTTTGGCTTGGCGCCAAAAAACGCTGCGGCCACTAAAATAAGCACTTCTCCCCTTTGCCCCCTGCGCCGCCCCTGGCGGTCCTGTTGCCATGCTCTATCCCGTTTCATTTGATGTCATCGTCGTCGGTGGCGGCCATGCCGGCACCGAGGCCGCTTTGGCGGCGGCACGCATGGGCTGTCAAACCCTGTTGCTGACCCACAACATCGAAACCCTGGGGCAGATGAGTTGCAACCCCAGCATCGGGGGCATCGGCAAAGGGCACCTGGTCAAAGAGGTCGACGCCTTGGGCGGCGCCATGGCGCTGGCCACCGATGAGGCGGGCATTCAGTTCCGCATCCTCAACAGCTCCAAGGGCCCGGCGGTGCGGGCGACCCGTGCGCAGGCCGACCGCATCCTTTACAAGGCTGCGATTCGACGCCTGCTGGAAAACCAAGCCAACCTCAGCCTGTTTCAGCAAGCGGTCGATGACCTGATGGTGGATGGCGACCGCGTGACGGGCGTGATCACGCAAGTGGGCATTCGCTTTCGGGCGCGGGCGGTGGTGTTGACCGCCGGCACCTTCCTGGACGGCAAGATCCATGTGGGGCTGAACAACCACGCGGGCGGACGGGCCGGTGACCCCCCGGCCCAAACCCTGTCGGCACGCTTGAAAGAGTTGAAGTTGCCGCAAGGGCGCCTGAAGACCGGCACCCCGCCGCGCCTCGATGGGCGCACGATCGACTTTTCCAAATGCATCGAGCAGCCAGGCGACGGCGTGCCGGGGGGCATGAACGAACACGACCCCGTGCCGGTCTTCAGTTTCATGGGGCGTGCCGACATGCACCCCCGCCAAGTGCCGTGCTGGATCACCCACACCAATGCGCGCACGCACGAGATCATCCGCAGCGGTTTTGACCGCAGCCCCATGTTCACCGGCAAGATCGAGGGGGTGGGTCCGCGCTACTGCCCCAGCGTCGAGGACAAAATCAACCGCTTTGTCGACAAGGACAGCCACCAGATCTTCCTGGAGCCCGAGGGGCTGACCACGCACGAGGTCTACCCCAATGGC
>JACCED010319225.1_pt1 | contig 13053 bp, 10 predicted proteins | sample 7455021 | NCBI WGS metagenome assembly JACCED01 (sample SAMN15323456, study PRJNA562643) | freshwater metagenome | isolation source: river surface water | place: USA:Blue River Watershed | collected 2017-08-19
CGCACGCCGCGTGCGGCGCAGATATCGGTAAATAAAGCCGGGGTAAGCCAGCACCAAAAAAATAAGCAGCGTGATTGCGTAAAACTGCCAGGCCTGGGCATGCAGCCGGCCGACGTAAGCCTCGAGCGCACGGCCAAGGCCAACAAAAATTCCGTAATAGGCCAAAAGTTCGAGTAGCCGCCACCAAAGCGATTTGGGCTTGCGTAGTGCCACCAGCATAAAAAGCCGTTCAGTAAAAAATGCAAGGTTCGCCAAGCCTACTGCAACGACCAGCAGTAGGAGCGCTGCCGCACCGGTATTCATGCCGACAGCGACATGCGCACCGTATACAGGCAGGCCGCCATCAGCGGGCCTGGCAAGATGCCCAGCAGCAGTACAGCAACACCATTAACAGTCAGTACCGACTGAGCAAGACGGCCGCAATCCAGCGGAGCATCGAGTTTAGACTCATCGAAATACATTACCTTGACTAGCCGCAGGTAATAAAACGCGCCAATTAAAGAGGCCAGCACCGCAAATACCGCCAAACCAATATGGCCAGCCTGCACGACCGCCTCCAGCACAGAGAGTTTTGCGTAAAAACCGACCGTCGGCGGAATTCCGGCCAGCGAGAACACCAGTACGAGAAATACCGCCGCAAGCCACGGATGCCGACGGCTTAGGCCTTTAATGTCATCCAAGGTCTCACACTCAAAACCGCGTGATGAGGCCAGCATCAGCACGCCAAAGCTGCCCAGGGTCGTGACAACATAGGTCACGACATAAAACAATGAGGCTGCGTAAGCATCCACAGCGCCGACGGTATCGCTACCTACAACCCCCGAGCCGATGCCAAGAAGCATGAAGCCCATATGTGCGATTGTGGAATACGCCAAGAGCCGTTTGACATTGGTCTGCATGATTGCAATTAGATTGCCAACCGCCAACGACAACACCGCAAGAATGAGAAGCATCTGCTGCCAGTCTGCAGCAACGCCCAGCAGGCCAGAGACGAGCAGCCGAATGGTGATCGCAAAAGCGGCAAACTTCGGCGCACCGCTAATGAGCAGTGTCATGGCAGTGGGCGCACCCTGATAGACATCCGGCACCCACATATGAAACGGTACGGCGCCTAACTTAAACGCAAGGCCTGCCACAAGAAATACGGTGCCAAATACCATGATCAGCCGATCCGCCTGACCTGATGCCAGTTTGTCGGCCACCAGCGGCAGATCCAATGTGCCGGTGGCGCCATAAATCATCGACATGCCGTAGAGCAAAAAACCCGAGGCTAAAGCGCCCAGTACAAAGTACTTCATCGCAGCCTCGGTGGCCACCGCATGATTTCGCCTTAAAGCGACCAAGGCGTACAGCGATAAAGACAGCAGTTCAATGCCCAGATAAATAGTGAGAAAGCTGTTGGCCGAAATCATCACGTACTGGCCAAGGACTGCAAACATCGCCAGAACATGAAATTCGCCGCTGGCGATTTCCCGATCCACAATGTAATGACGGGCATACATCAGACTAATGGCTGTCGCGATCGAGACTCCACCTTTAAGAAAAGCGGTCATGGAGTCGGCTACCACCAAGTTATTCATCGCATAGACCGTCTCGGTATGGCCACTCTCAATCAACTGCCATAGGCCTAAGAGCAGCAAGCCGCCAACGGCCAGGCCATGGACCAGCAGCTGCGAACGCTTAACAAACAGATCTGCCAGCAGCGCTGCGCTCAGCAGAAGCAGCAGCAAAATCTCAGGAAGGGCGGCGGCGATCTTGATTGATTCCAGAGTCATGGGGCGATTTCCTGTGCTTATTGGGCTGGCAGCTTTGGGGTGGCCACATGCTGCAGCAGATCCTGTACCGAGACCTGCATGACCTCAACAAACGGTGCGGGCCACAGGCCCATCAGAAGCACGAAAAATGCGAGCCCCATCAGCATCCAGAATTCTCGGGGGCCTACATCCTTCAGTTCGGCGACATGGTCATTGGCAACCTCGCCGAATACGACCCGCTTAATCATCCACAACGAATAAGCAGCGCCGAAGACTAGGGTCGTCGCAGCCAAAAGCGCAATCCAGAAGTTGTAATCGACGGCACCTAGAATCACCATAAATTCGCCGACAAAGCCGCTGGTCGCAGGCAGACCACTGTTGGCCATGGCAAAAAGCACAAACAGCGCTGAAAACTTCGGCATGCGGTTGACGACTCCGCCGTAATCAGCAATCTGGCGGGAGTGCATCCGGTCATACAGCACCCCGATACACAAAAACATCGCGCCAGAAATAAAGCCGTGGGAGATCATCTGCACGATACCGCCTTGGACACCAAGCGCGTTGAACATGAAAAACCCCAGGGTCACGAACCCCATGTGGGCAATCGAGGAATACGCCACCAGTTTTTTCATATCCGCCTGCACCAGGGCGACTAAGCCGATATACACCACCGCAATTAACGACAACACGATCATCAGCATGTCGAGCTCGCGTGATGCATCGGGTGCAATCGGCAATGAGAACCTTAAAAATCCGTAGGCGCCAAGCTTCAGCATGATGGCAGCCAGCACCACCGAGCCGCCCGTTGGCGCTTCCACGTGAGCATCGGGAAGCCAGGTATGTACCGGCCACATGGGTACCTTGACCGCAAAGGCCACAAGAAAAGCAACAAAAATCAGAATTTGCGCCTCAAGAGGCAGTGGCAGCTTGTGCCAGGCGAGCACATCGAAGCTGCCGGACTTCATGTAAAGAAAGACAAACGCCACCAGTGTCAGGAGCGACCCTAGCAGTGTATAGAGGAAAAACTTAAAGGCTGCATACACCCGATTCGGCCCGCCCCAGATACCGATAATCAAATACATCGGGATCAGGGTAGCCTCGAAAAAGACATAAAAGAGCACACCATCGAGCGCTGAAAAGACACCGATCATCAGGCCAGAGAGCAGCAAAAAGGCGCCCATGTAGGCGCCTACTCGGTCCTCAATTACCTCCCAGCCAGCGATCACCACAAAAATAGTGATCAATGCGGTTAGCGGAATAAACCACATTGATAAGCCATCAATGCCAAGTGCGTAGTGGATGCCAAATCGCTCAATCCAGAGGACCTTCTCAACAAACTGCATGCCCGAAGACTTGACATCAAAACCGGTGATCAGCGGGATAGTCACCAGAAAGCACAGTACGGATGCACCAAGGGCGGCCTGCCGCAACACGGCGCGCGACACCGACTGGCCAGCAAAAATCAGTGCGGCTCCCAGCAATATGGGAAGCCAAATCGCCATTGAGAGGATCGGAAAGCCTGTCGTCATCACTTCACCACCGGCGCAGGATTCATAACAGGTGCAAACCACCACAGCATGAGCGCAACGCCAAGGATCATGGCAATCGCATAGTGATAGAGATAGCCGGTCTGACCGATGCGCATAATCGAGGCGATCGCTGCGACGACCCTGGCGCTGCCATTAACAAGAAAGCCATCGATCAGGCCCTGATCGGCCCGCTTCCAGAGCTGCCCGCCAATCAGCCGTGCGCCCCCCGCAAAGACAATCTCATTGAAGCGGTCCATAAAGTACTTCTGATCCAGAAGCCGATGAATCGCGGAAAATTGGGCAGACAGGCGCGCAGGAATGGCAGGATTCATCAGATAGAAATAAGCTGCCGTGCCCACGCCGGCAAGCGCCAGCCAAAACGGCAAGGTCTGAATGCTATGCAGGCCCAAGGCGAATGCCCCGTGAAAGTGAGACGCCAGCACCGCCATTGCGGGATGCCCGGGGTCCACTGTAATCACGCCCTTGAAATAATCTCCAAAGAGCATCGGGCCAATTGCAATCGCGCCCAGAACAACCGACGGGATCGCAAGCGCGATCAAGGGCAGTGTCACCACCCAGGGCGACTCATGCGGCTCTCCGGCGTGGTGATCATGATCGCCATGCCCGCCATGGGCGTGGCCGCCAGCAGCCCAACGGGGGCTGCCATGAAAGACCAGAAAGAACATTCGAAAGCTGTAGAAGGCGGTCACAAACACACCCAGTAGCAACATCCCGTACACCACAGGTCCAGCGGCCAGATTCGAGGAGCCCACTGCCTCGATGATCATGTCTTTAGAGTAAAAACCAGAGAAAAACGGCGCACCAATTAGGGCCAACGATCCCAGCAACGACACCGCCCAAGTAATCGGCATCTTCTTCCACAAGCCACCCATGTTCCGGATGTCTTGATCATGGTGCATGCCGATAATGACTGAGCCTGCTGCTAAAAATAAAAGCGCCTTGAAAAACGCATGGGTCATGAGATGGAAAAAAGCCACCGAATAGGCAGAGGCGCCCAAGGCCACCGTCATGTAGCCCAACTGCGACAGTGTCGAATACGCCACGACCCGCTTGATGTCGTTTTGAACAATACCCAGAAATCCCATAAAGAGCGCCGTAATTGCGCCGATGATTAAGACAAACGACAGTGCGATATCACTTAACTCAAAAAGCGGCGACATGCGGGCGACCATAAAAATTCCTGCGGTCACCATGGTGGCAGCATGGATCAGGGCGGAAATCGGCGTTGGACCTTCCATCGAGTCGGGCAGCCAGACATGCAGGGGGAACTGAGCCGACTTGCCCATTGCGCCGATAAATAAGCAGATACACGCCACTGCCAAAAGCGGCCACTCCTGCTCAGGCAGCAACGTGATTGTTTTTCCGGCAAGCTCAGGCGCTGCAGCAAAGGTGGTGGCGTAATCCAACGATCCTGTCGCTGAGAGCAGCAGGCCAATGCCGAGAATAAAACCAAAATCGCCGACCCGATTCACCAAAAACGCTTTCAGGTTGGCAACAATTGCGGTCGGCCGCGTATACCAAAACCCAATCAGCAGATAAGAAACTAAGCCCACCGCCTCCCAGCCAAAAAAGAGCTGCAGGAAGTTATTGCTCATCACGAGCATGAGCATTGAAAAGGTAAAGAGCGAGATATAGCTGAAGAAGCGCTGATAGCCTGGATCGTCCCGCATATAACCGATGGTGTAGACATGCACGGCAAGCGAGACCGATGTGACCACCACCATCATGGTGGCGGACAGGCTATCGATCAGAAATCCCACTTCAAACCGCAGGCCTGCTACCTCAGCCCAGGTGTACACCGGGCCATTAAAGGTATGACCCGACAGCACATCGGACAACACAAATAGGCTGGCCAATAAGGCCACCGTAACGCCCGAAATGGTCACCCAATGGGCCCCTGCCCGGCCCACCCAGCGGCCAAAAAGCCCCGCCACAATGGCTCCGAGCAAAGGAGCAAGCGGCACGAGGGAATACAGCAGCTTCATACCGGCCTAGCCTTTCAACTCATCAAGCTCTTCAACCTCAACCGTATTGAGGTTACGAAAGAGCACCACAAGAATCGCCAGCCCGATCGCCGACTCCGCAGCCGCAACGGTCAGGATAAAGAACACAAAAATCTGGCCGGCGGCATCACCGAGATAGTGTGAAAACGCAATGAAATTCATATTGACCGCCAGCAGCATCAGCTCAATGGCCATCAACAGCACAATCAGATTCTTACGATTCATGAAAATGCCGATCACCGAGATCGCAAAGAGAATCGCCCCTAGGGTTAGAAAATGCGCCAGCGTCAGCACCCTAGCCCCCCTTTCCAGGTGGGGCGGATTCAGCCGCCCCGGGCTCTTGCGGTGGGGCCTTTGCCTTGATCACCGGCGCAACACTGACCAGCCGTACGCGATCGGCGGCTTTGACCTTGACCTGCTCGGCCGGGCTTTGGAACTTAGAATCCTTACGCCGACGTAGTGTCAGCGCAATCGCCGCCACAATCGCCACCAGCAGAATCACAGCGGCGATCTCAAAAGCGTAGACGTAGTCCGTGTAGATCAGCCGCCCGAGTGCCTTGGTGTTATCGAAGTTCGGCGGCAACGGCGCAACGGTCGCCTCGGGCACATTGAAGCTTCGAATCAGTACAGCCGACATCTCAAACACAATCAGACCGCCAACCGGAGCGGCCACACGAAGATTCGCCCAGAAGCCCTGCCGCAGTTTCTCGAGATCAAAATCCACCATCATGACCACGAACAAAAACAGCACCATCACGGCGCCCACATAGACCAGCACCAAAGTGATGGCAAGAAACTCCGCCCGCAGCAGCAGCCAAATGGCAGCGGCGCTAAAAAAGCTCAGCACCAGATAGAGCACCGCATGCACAGGGTTGCGGGCGGTGATCACCCGCAGGGCCGCAAATACCAAAATTGCAGCGAAAGCGTAAAACAAGGAGAGCGTGAGTTCGAGCATAGAAGTCCTAGCGGTATGGCGCGTCGGCCTCCCGTGCAGCTGCAATTTCCTTCTCGTAACGATCTCCTACAGCCAGCAGCATCTCCTTGGTGAAATAGAGGTCCCCACGCTTTTCGCCGTGGTATTCGTGAATCTGGGTCTCGACAATCGAATCCACCGGACAGCTCTCTTCACAAAATCCACAAAAAATACATTTGGTGAGATCAATGTCGTAGCGGGTGGTGCGACGGGTGCCGTCCTCGCGCACTGTGGATTCAATGGTAATGGCCTGAGCCGGGCAGACGGCCTCGCAGAGTTTGCAGGCAATGCAGCGTTCTTCACCGTTGGGATAGCGGCGTAATGCATGCAGACCACGAAAGCGCGGTGACATCGGGGTCTTTTCCTCGGGATACTGGATGGTGATCTTGCGGGCAAACAAATAGCGGCCGGTCAACGCCATGCCCCGCAGCATCTCCAGCAGCAAAAACGAACGCAGAAAATTAACAATCGTGTTCATCGGCGCCTCACCCCATCACCAGATTGACCAGGGCGTCTGCATCCAGGCCCCGACAATGACCAGCCAAATCAAGGTGACAGGAATAAAAATCTTCCAGCCAAGACGCATGATTTGGTCATAGCGGTAGCGGGGAAACGAGGCCCGCATCCAGATAAATACGCTCACCACCAAAAACGCTTTCAGTCCAAGCCAGATCCAGCCGGGGATGAAATCCAAAGCGGCGATGGGCGCATCCCAGCCGCCGAGGAACATGATGGCGGCCAGCGTGGACAGCAGAATCATATTGGCGTACTCCGCCAGAAAGAACACGGCAAATGCCATGCCGGAGTACTCCACCATGTGGCCGGCCACGATCTCTGATTCGCCTTCCACGACATCAAAAGGATGGCGATTTGTTTCGGCCACACTAGAAACAAAATACACTACCGCCACGGGCAGCAACGGCAGCCAATTCCATGACAAGAAATTTAATCCGAGCTGCTCGGCAAACATGCCCTTTTGCTGGCCCACGACAATCTCGGTGAGATTTAAGCTGCCCGAGACCATCAGTACTGAGACTAAGGCAAAGCCAATTGCCAGCTCATAGGAGACCATCTGTGCCGAGGCCCGCATGGCGGCCAAAAACGCGTATTTGGAATTGGAAGCCCAGCCGGCAAGGATGACGCCATAGACCTCGATCGATGTAATCGCTAACAGCAGAAGTAATCCAGCGTTGATATTGGAGAGCACCACATCGGGCCCAAATGGAATCACCGCCCATGCGGCCATCGCCGGCATGATGGTCATGATCGGGCCCAAGATATACAGCCCACGACTGGCCTGGGCCGGCATGATGATTTCTTTGGTGAGCAGCTTCAGGGCATCGGCGATGGGCTGCAGCAGTCCCAAGGGGCCGACACGATTCGGGCCGAGACGCACATGCATCCAGCCAATCAGCTTGCGCTCCCAGAGCGTGAGGTAGGCAACGCAGGCCAGTATCGGCAGCACCACCGCAATAATCTTGATCAGCACCCACGCAACGGGCCAGGCCTCGCCAAGCAGCGAGATCCCCGCCTGCTGAACGCTGTCCAAAAGATCCTGCATCCTAGGCCGCCTCCAACTCAATGGGGCCGATCATTTCGCCCAGCTGCGCGCTGACGGGATGTGCGGCCGAGAGTCGGGCAACACCGCGGGCCAGCCGTGGTTCAGCGGCAATCTCCACGACAGCAGCGGCGCGGCCAGATTGAACACACTTCACTTTGGATCCCACGGCAAGCCCCAGACGATCAATCTCGGCTGGATGCATTAAAAGCTTTGGCGGAGCGCTGGCCCGGGTCAGCTGAAGCGCCTCGGCATGTCGACTCACGCTATCAGCGCGATAGATGGGCACATCAGCAAGCCGAACGAGTCCTGCCTTGCCCTTAATTTCAAGTGGCCCAGCAGACTGCGGCGGCATGGGGCTGGCAGCGAGATTCATCACAATTTCGCCCAGCGTGGCGTGCCCAATCACTGACTGACGAATATCCTCCGAGGACTCTGCATCGAATCCTTCGAGCTCAAGCAGATTGCCCAGGACCCGCAGCACCTTCCATCCCGGCCGTGCCTCACCCAGCGGCCGCACCACCGCCTGCGTTGTCTGGGCCCGGCCCTCGCAATTGATATAAGTGCCCGATGTCTCGGTATAAGGCGCAATCGGCAGCATCACATCGGCATGCTCCATTAGCCCATCTTTGAAGGCTGACAGTCCCACCACAAATTTCGCTTGTGATAGCGCCACACCAGCCTGATGGGGATTGCCACAGTCCATCAGCGGATCAATATTCACCAACACATAGGCCTCCGCAGCCGAGGCAAACATGCTGGCTGCGTCAAGCCCGCCCTGCAGGGGTCGAGCTTTGGCCAGATAGCCGCCAACACCATTTCCACCTTCCACGGTAAATCCGAGTCGGCAGCCCAGGGCATCCGCGATCATCTGCGCAAATCCCCAGATCGCAGCGGCATTGGGATGGGCAAGCACGCTGTTGCCGAGAAAAATTGCAGACCGCTGATTCGGCTCAGACGAATCGGCCAGCATCTCGACAATCGCCTTACTTTGAGGGCTGGGTTTTATTGACTTAAGTGCATCGGGCAGCGGCAATGATCTCATCGCAAGCGCTGCGGCTGCCATCTCAGCAACCGATGGCACCCAGTCGGCGGGCGACACTACCCACTGGTGCACAACGGGCATCAACAAATCCTCCGCGCTCGCATGCAACGTTGCGATACGGGCACCATGGCGAGATGCCTGTCGCAGACGATGGGCAAGCAACGGCTGATCCTGGCGTAAGAATGCGCCAATCAGTAAAGCACGATCGAGCTGGCTGACCTGCGCAAGGGTGAGCCCAAGCGTTGGCACGCCGCTAAATTGCTGATCAAAGCCGGGCTGGCCAAGCCGCGGACGGAAATCGATTGAATCACTCTTCAGGCCGCGCGTCAGCTGTGCAGCCAGTGTCATCTCTTCGAGCGTGCTGTTTGGCGAAATCAGCGTACGCACGTGCTGCGGGCCATGCGAGGCAGCCGCACGCAGGGACTGGGCGACTTTCGCCAAGGCCTCCTCCCAGCCGGCTTCATGCCAGCGGCCATCGGCGCCGCGCATCATGGGATGCGTTAAGCGGTCGTGGCTATTGAGCCCTTCATAACTGAAACGGTCCCGATCTGAGATCCAGCATTCATTGATGGCCTCGTTGTCCATCGGCACAACGCGCTTGACCTGGTTATTCTTTGACTGCACCACGATATTGGCGCCGATGCTGTCTAAAGGGCTAATCGAACGCTTGCGCGAGAGCTCCCAGGTCCGGGCAGAGTAACGAAAGGGTTTACTCGTCAGCGCGCCAACCGGGCAGACATCGATCATGTTTCCAGACAGTTCGCTCTCAATCGCATTACCCACAAAAGACATGATCTCGGAATGCTCACCGCGGCCGGCCATGCCGAGTTCCATCACGCCAGCAATCTCCTGACCAAACCGTACGCATCGGGTGCAATGGATGCAGCGGCTCATCTCTTCAGCAGAAATCAGCGGGCCCATAGGCTTATGGAAGACCACCCGCTTCTCCTCGGTATAACGCGATGCCGACGGGCCGTATCCCACCGCCAAATCCTGCAGTTGACACTCACCGCCTTGGTCGCAGATCGGACAATCTAGCGGGTGATTGATCAACAAAAATTCCATTACGCTCTTTTGCGCTGTCTTTGCCTTTGAGGAGGCAGTGAAGACCCGCATGCCTGGGGTCACTGGCGTGGCACACGCCGGCAGGGCCTTGGGCGCTTTTTCTACTTCGACCAGACACATCCGGCAGTTCGCAGCGATCGAGAGCTTCTTGTGATAGCAGAAATGCGGCACATATAAGCCGAGCTTATTCGCGGCATCCATCACCATGCTGCCCTCGGGCACTTCAACTTTCTGGCCGTCGACTTCGAGTTCAATCATAGAATCGCGTCTCCTACCAGGCATCGCTTATGTACGATGTGATGTTCAAACTCCGCACGGAAATGCTTTAAGAACGCGCGTACCGGCATCGCGGCGGCATCGCCCAGGGCGCAGATGGTGCGGCCCATAATGTTTCCAGCGACCTCATCAAGCTTGGCCAAATCTTCTGGGGTGCCATGGCCCTTCTCAATCCGGTTGACCATGCGCCACAGCCAGCCTGTGCCCTCACGGCACGGGGTGCACTGGCCACATGACTCTTCGTAATAAAAATACGATAAACGCAACAAGCAACGGACCATGCAACGCGTCTCATCCATCACAATCACCGCGCCCGAGCCCAGCATTGAGCCGGCCTTTGCGATCGAGTCGTAATCCATATCGGTTGCCATCATGATCTCTGCGGGCAGCACCGGCATCGAAGAGCCGCCCGGAATCACCGCTTTTAAACGCTTGCCATCTCGCATACCGCCTGCCAACTCCAGCAGCTTTGCAAACGGCGTACCTAGAGGAATCTCGTAATTGCCAGGCCGCTCTACGTCGCCCGAGATAGAAAAGACCTTGGTGCCGCCGTTATTGGGCTTGCCCACTTCAAGGTAAGCCTGGCCACCATGTCGAATAATCCAAGGCACAGCCGCAAACGTCTCGGTGTTGTTGATCGTGGTGGGCTTGCCGTAAAGGCCAAAGCTTGCGGGAAACGGTGGCTTAAAGCGCGGCTGACCTTTTTTGCCTTCCAGTGATTCCAGTAGTGCGGTCTCTTCACCGCAGATGTAAGCGCCATAGCCATGGTGGGCCTGTAACTCAAACGAAAATCCACTGCCCAGAATGTTTTCGCCAATTAAGCCTGCAGCGCGCGCCTCATCTAGGGCCTGCTCAAAGCGCTCATAGACTTCCCAGATCTCGCCGTGAATGTAGTTGTAACCACGGGTCACGCCCATGGCGTAGGCAGCAATCGCCATTCCCTCGATCACGATATGGGGGTTGTAGCGCAGGATGTCACGGTCTTTAAATGTGCCGGGCTCGCCTTCGTCAGAGTTACAGACCAGATACTTTTGAATCGGCAGCTTGGCGGGCATAAAGCTCCACTTCAGGCCGGTTGGAAATCCGGCACCGCCTCGGCCCCGCAGGCCCGAGGCCTTGATCTCGGCAATGACCTCCTCGGGCTTCATGGTCCGCACGACTTTCTTTAAGGCCTCATAGCCGCCGCGCGAAACGTAGTCTTTTAGGCCCCAGCCATCCGGGGTCAGGCCCGCCAAAATCTGAGGCGAGATGTGACGGCCATGAAAACAAGTATCGATCAATGGAATCTCAGGTGCGCCCACTATCGGCCTCCCTCAGGTCGCGATGTGCCGTTTTGTGCCTCGGCCCTTAGCTCATTGAGCAAGGCATCAATCCGATCCTCGGACATCCAGCTGCACATCCGGTGATTGTTGATGAGCATCACGGGCGCATCACCGCAGGCCCCCATGCATTCGCCCTCTTTTAGGGTGAAGAGCCCATCTGCTGTGGTCTCATTAAATCCAATGCCCAGCTTTGCCTTAAGCGTATCGACCGCATGATTGGCATTGCGCAGCGCGCAAGGAAGGTTGGTACAGACGGTGAGTTTGAATCGGCCAGTCGGTGTCAGGTCGTACATGTTGTAAAAAGTCGCAACTTCATGCACAGCAATTGGCGGCATGCCGAGGTAAGCAGCGACTTCGGCCTCGACCTCGGGTGACACCCAGCCGACTTCACGCTGCGCAATGGTCAGCGCCGACATCACCGCAGACTGCCGCTGATCGGCCGGATATTTCGCGATCTCACGATCAATTTTTTTATAGGCCTCGGCCGATAGAACGGGGCCACTAGGCCGCTCGGATAAGGACAGCTGCACGCTCATCGATCAATTTCCCCAAACACAATATCTTGGGTACCAATAATGGTCACCACATCGGCAATCATGTGGCCACGGGACATTTCATCAAGCCCCTGCAGATGGGCAAAACCTGGAGCACGGATCTTGAGTCGATAGGGCTTGTTGGCCCCGTCGGAGACTAGATAGATTCCAAACTCACCCTTGGGATGCTCGACGGCCGCATAGCATTCACCCTCCGGCACATGAAAGCCTTCTGTAAAGAGCTTGAAGTGGTGAATCAGCTCTTCCATGTTTGATTTCATATTCAGCCGTGCTGGCGGTGCGACCTTGTGGTTATCGGTCATCACACTGCCGGGATTCTCCCGCAGCCATTTCACACACTGAGCAATGATGCGGTTACTCTGACGCATCTCCTCGACCCGCACCAGATAGCGGTCGTAGCAATCACCCTCTTTGCCCACCGGAATGTCAAAGTCCATACGGTCATAGACCTCATAGGGCTGGTGCTTGCGTAAATCCCAGGCAATCCCTGAGCCGCGTAGCATCGGGCCGGTAAATCCCATCTGCTTTGCCCGCTCAGGTGTGACCACACCGATACCCACCAGCCGCTGCTTCCAGATCCGGTTATCGGTCAGTAGGGTCTCATATTCATCCACACAACCCGGAAAGCGGCGGGTGAAATCTTCGATAAAGTCCAGCAGACTGCCCTGCCGGTTTTCATTCAGACGCTGGGCTGCGCCATCGGAACGCTTGCGATTGGCGATGTACTGGGGCATTTGATCGGGAAGATCGCGATAAACACCACCCGGCCGATAGTAGGCCGCATGCATACGGGCACCGGAGACCGCCTCATAGCAGTCCATTAAATCTTCGCGCTCACGAAAAGCGTAAAGAAATACCGCCATAGCGCCGACATCCAGGCCATGCGCGCCAATCCAAAGCAGATGGTTAAGCACCCGCGTGATCTCATCAAACATCACGCGGATGTACTGGGC
>JACCED011645678.1_pt1 | contig 13053 bp, 10 predicted proteins | sample 7455021 | NCBI WGS metagenome assembly JACCED01 (sample SAMN15323456, study PRJNA562643) | freshwater metagenome | isolation source: river surface water | place: USA:Blue River Watershed | collected 2017-08-19
ACCAATACCCAGATTTGTCGCCCATTGCCATGCAAACAGGTTGTGTACCGTTGACCACCACATGGAACGTAACAGACAACCGCGGCATTCCATCCAATCAAATGGCTTACCGTTGGGATTTTGGAAATGGAGATACTTCAAACTTGCAAAACCCGTTGAATGTGATTTACCCCACACAGGGCAAGTACAACGTATCTGTTGTGGCCAACAACACTGCAGGTAACTGTAAAGATACTTCGGTAACCACTGTAGAGGCTTATCCAATACCTGTAGCTGCATTTGTTACTGATCCAACGAAAACCACTGTGGCATTGCCTAAGTTTAAATTAACTAATACCAGTAGTATCAACGGCACAGTATTTCCAGCTGTGTTGAATTACCATTGGGACTTTGGCGTAGCAAATCAATCGGATGACACGTCTACAGCCAAAAGTACTTTGTACGCTTATGGTAAGGATACCGCAACCTATACAATTCGGTTGATAACCAAGTCAGATAAAGGTTGTGCTGATACAGCGTATCGCAATGTTTACGTTGGACCAGATATCATTGTGTTTATACCTGATGCATTTACTCCAGATGGTTCTGGACCGAATAAGAACAATACTTTCGCTCCAGTTGCAATGAATTACAAAAATGCGGTGATGAAGATCTACAATCGTTGGGGAGAGAAGTTGTATGAAACCGATGATTTGCTGAAAGGTTGGGATGGTACTGCCAATGGTGCAGAATGCCAAGATGGCGTGTATCTATATAAGATCAGCTTGTATTCTATGGACGATGAAATATATGAATACAGTGGTTCAATCACGTTGATGCGTTAGGTTGTTTTGGCGCTTTTCAATTTGTCGGTTGGTAAGAAGTACAAGATTCCAATACCACAAATGAAAAATACCATCAACATCAAAATGCTGTTTCTCATGTCTCCGGTGATGTTGTCGATGGCAGCCCAAGCAAAAGTTCCCAAAACAATGGCCAACTTTTCAGTTACTTCAAAAAAGCTGAAATAGGAGGTGTTGTCTCTGTCGCCAGGAATGAGTTTAGCATAAGTAGCCCTAGAAAGACTCTGAATGCCACCCATTACCGTACCAATGAGACAAGCCAAGGCAAAAAATTGGTTGGGTTTTTGGGGCTCAAGCAAGTAGGCCAAAGAACAAGCCACTGTCCAGATTACCAAACTGATCAAGATCGCAGGTTTATTGCCCATTCGATCTGCAACAAACGCAAAGAAATACGCGCCCGCAATGCCAATCAACTGAATAAGCAGGATGGTCGTGAGCATTTCCTCTGATTTGAGTAATAAGACGTTTTTCCCAAACAAAGCGGCTACATAAATCACCGTTTGAACCCCCATTGTATAAACAAAAAATGCGGCCAAGAAAATCTTCACGGCTTTCATCGTTTTTACCTCCTGAAACACCTTGCGGATTTCATGGTATCCACTCCAAATGCTTGTTTGGGCTTTGGAAGCCAACTTCCCTGGAAGTTTGATCAATGGCCAAAAAGACCAACAAAACCACCATATTCCTACGGTTAGGAAACCCACTTGGAAGGGTAACACACTTTCTTTGGGACTAGGCAGTCCAAACCAATCATATTTGATGAGCAACAACAGATTGAAAATGAGCATTAAAACACTGCCAATGTAACCCATGGTAAAGCCCCTTGCTGAGAGACGGTCGAACCGATCTGGTGTCGCAATCTCCGGTAAAAATGCGTTATAGAAAACCAAGCTTCCTGCCCATCCCAAGGTGGCCACCATGAAGCAGATCAAACCATACATGTAATTGCTACCATTGAAAAAATATAAACTACTGCAACCAATGCTTCCCAGAATCACAAAAAATCTCATGAAGGGCTTTTTGGCGCCGGAAGCATCGCTGATCCCTGATAGCAATGGAACCAAAAGTACATTGATTAAAAAGGCAAAACTCAAGCAATAACTGTATAAAGCCGTGTTCTTGAAATCATATCCCATGAATTCAATGTGCTTGGGTGTGAAACTCTCGTAAAAAGTAGGGAAGATGGCAGATGATATACTCAGTGAATACACGCTGTTTGCCCAATCATACATTGTCCAGGCGGTGAGTACGCTTTTGTTATTCTTTTCCATAACTAGGCGCAATTTACCCAAAAAAGTAGGGGAAACAACTACACGATGCCAACTTGCCGTTGGGGCAGCGGGTTAGGCGTATTTCTGACTATCGGCCCGATTCCATTTTTCTTCGGCAATTTCTCGGGTGATGGTAATGGTGGTTTTGCCTTTTGCATTGGGACCCTCATACATGAAATCTTGCAGAATCGCCTCGCAAATACCCCGCAATCCACGCGCACCCAATTTGTTTTCAAAAGCGATGTCAACAATGAAGTCGATGGCATCGTCATCGATGCTCAATTCGATTTTGTCCAATGAAAATAGGTGCTGATATTGCTTTAATAGGGCGTTTTTGGGATCAGATAAAATTGATTTCAAAGCCGGTTTGTCCAATGGCTCCAGGGCGGTTAATATGGGTAATCGACCAATCAATTCTGGAATCAAACCAAATGAACGCAAATCTGTGGGTGCCACCAAACTAAGCAGTTTTTTGTCCTGCACTTCTTTGGTGTGAAGACTTTTGAAGCCCAATGATTGCTTTTGCACCCTGCGTGAAATGATTTTTTCAATGCCATCGAATGCACCACCACAAATGAAAAGGATGTTTGTAGTATCTACTTTGATGTATTTTTGATCGGGGTGCTTTCTGCCACCTTCAGGTGCCACATTGGCCACGGTGCCTTCGAGTATTTTTAAAAGACCTTGCTGTACACCTTCGCCGCTTACATCTCTTGTAATGGAAGCATTGTCGCCTTTGCGACTGATTTTATCCATTTCATCCAAATAGATGATGCCGCGTTCTGCCATTTCTGGCTTGTAATTGGCGACTTGTAAAAGTCTGCTGAGTATGCTTTCTACATCATCACCTACGTAGCCGGCCTCGGTAAGAACTGTGGCATCGGCGATACAAAATGGGACATCCAAAATGCGGGCCAATGTTTTTGCCAGCAATGTTTTGCCTGTGCCCGTTTCTCCAATCATCAGAATGTTGGATTTTTCAATTTCAACACTCGCGTCTTTGGATGATTTTTTACTATTTAAACGTTTGTAGTGATTGTATACGGCAACGCTCAATGTTTTTTTGGCTTGATCTTGACCAATCACGTATTGATCCAAAAAAGCCTTTATTTCTGTGGGTTTGGGCAGTTTTTTACCGCCTACTTCACCCGAAGTACTGTCTATGCTTTGAGCTTCGCCACCGAAGCCCATTTCTTTTTCTACAATTTTCTGTGCTTGTTCTGCGCACTGATCACAAATATGACCATCTAGCCCAGAAATCAGCATCAAGGTTTCACTCTTCCTGCGACCGCAGAATGAGCAAATGGGGTCTTTGGCTTTCATCCAAACTTATTTGTTGCGACGTCCCAACACCTCGTCAATCATGCCGTACGCTTTAGACTCTTCGGCAGTCATCCAATAGTCGCGATCACTGTCTTTCTCAACACGCTCGTAAGGTTGGCCAGAGTGGTGCGAAATAATGTCGTACAACTCTTTCTTCAACTTACTGATTTCTTTATAGGTGATTTCAATGTCGGATGCTTGACCTTGAGCGCCACCCAATGGCTGGTGAATCATGATGCGAGAGTGGGGAAGGGCGGTTCTTTTGCCTTGAGCCCCAGCGCACATTAATACGGCGCCCATACTTGCCGCCATACCGGTACAGATGGTAGCTACATCCGAACTGATGTACTGCATCGTATCATAAATCGCAAGACCAGCGTACACGCTTCCGCCTGGACTGTTGATATAAATTTGAATGTCGCGGTTTGGATTCGCACTTTCCAAAAACAACAACTGACCCATGATGATATTGGCAACATCTTCATAAATGGGAACACCCAAGAAAATGATTCTGTCCATCATCAAGCGCGAAAAAATATCGATCACGCTCGCGTTCATTTGTCGCTCTTCGATGATGTTTGGGGTTAATCCATAGATACCCCCGCTTTGAGAAACCAATTTGGTGTATTCGTCAACTCTTAAGCTACTGATACCCAAGTGCTTGGTTGCGTATTTTTGAAATTCTTTGCCGTAATCCATGATTGTGTGTTTAAGTAACAAATCTAATTCAGAAAAGATTACTCTCCATGCTCAGTTTTGTGAGCATTTACGTGTTTGAAGTAATCTTCAACAGAAATCTTCTTCGATTTGATTGAAACAATGCCCTTCACCGCGTCGTATGCCTTGCGATAAATCACGCGATCAGCCATTTGCATCACAAATTCACGCTCACCCAAACGCTTGTTGATGGATTCGTCCAAAAATGCATCGTTCATTGGGATGTTCAGGCCGTACTGACGGTATAATCCGTGGAAATAAATTCTCGCTTCCTCACGAATGTCTTCCTCGCTGCTCTGCAGGTTTTGACTGGCGGCAATTTTGTCGATCACCAAACGTCGTTGCAAAGCGCTTTTTTCTTCAGCATATTTCTCCTCGATGTTTTCGAAGTTGTATTCAGATTCTTTTGTAGTGATCAACCAACGCTTCAAGAATTCATCAGGAAGGTTGATTGGGTGCTTTTCCATCAACAAATGACCAATTTGATGATCCAACCAAAGGTCGGCTTCATTGCGGTAATAGTTTTCCAAATTGGATTGGATTTTGGCACGATATTCTTCTTCGTTGGCAGGAATTTCCTGTTCGCCAAATACTTCTTTGTAGTATTCTTCGTTCAATTCTGCATCGGTTCTGCGTTTGATTTCAGTAATCACCATTTTGAAGCTGTCGCTCAAATCAGCAACGCCTTCTTTGGCAATACCCAATGTATTAGAAATGACAGTTTCGTTGTTGTTGAGTATGGTTTTGATGCTGCCCACAATCTCGTCGCCAACTTTTTTGCCCAAAACAGACTTCTTCGCTTTTTTGTCCTCAATCATTGAAGCCACAAAGCTGATGCTCTTGTCAGACACACCGCCATCCAATACGTTGCCGGCCTCATCCAATTCAGTAACCCCTGCATAAATGATGTCTTCATCTTCAGAAGTTTCAACATCGAACATTTTTCCATGACGCTTGCGAGAGTAGTTGATGTCTTCAGTTACCTCTTTCTCGCTCACTGTGATGTCAAACTGCTCCAATTGGTCTTTTTTAGAAATGCTCAAATCAAACTGTGGCGCCATTCCCAAGTCAAACGCGAACTTGAAATTTTCACTGCCTTCGATATCAATCTCACTTTCCACGCGGGTGCTAGCGATGGGGTAACCCAATATGTCTAGCTTCTCGTCTTGGATGTATTTGTTCATTGTGTCTGAAGCAATGTTTTGAATTTCTTCAGCCAAGATGCCTTTACCATAAAGCTTTTGTACCATTCCCATAGGAGCTTTTCCTGGGCGGAAACCTTTGATGTTGGCGCTTTTTTGAATGCGCTTCACTTCTTTTTCTACTTTTTCCTGATAATCTTCTTTACCCAATGAGATGATAACTGTAAGATTGAGGTCGTCGTGTTTTTCGAGTTGAATATTCACTGTTTTGATGCTTTTCTGTTAAAATGAAAATCCCCGCCACATTGCCGTAAAGCAACAATAGGAGGGGAGTAGTGCACGCGGAGGGACTCGAACCCACACACCTTGCGGCGCCAGATCCTAAGTCTGGTGCGGCTACCAATTACGCCACGCGTGCAGAAAGGATCCTAAAAAAGGACTGCAAAGGTAATGAAATTAAACATTTAATCAAAACAGCGTTGTGGTATAGCTGTAAGATTTCTTGTTTTTTAATGTAATTGTTATTTTTATCTCATCGCCAGCTTCCCATTTCGTCATACCCAATGGCGTAATGGCCAAGGTGGGAAGACCCAATCCATTGCCCGGTTGCACCGAAGAATTGCTTTCAATGTTGCCGTGTTTTTTGGATACAATGGCAACAGTAGCATCCTCTAGGGGTTGTAACAATGAAAAACTCCAACGATCAAATACAAGCATTGCAGGCGTTGCACCCGCTGCGGGCCAAGCTACAAAATGCTCTTTGTAATAGGCCGTATCTACCGCCATGATGTTTTTATCGGCCAACCAAAACACAGAATTGTTTTCAGCACATCCGAAGCCATAGTTCACCATGCCAGGATGCGTTAACAATCGTCGGTTGTATAATTCCTCACTTTTGTCATCGCTCATGATCACCGTAGCACTTTGTGCAGGGTTGGATTCCAAAATGGCGGTACCATACACAGCAGCATCTGCAGCAGCTGCGGTAAAGCACTTGTGCGTTTCTGGTTTTGGTGTGCGACTGAATACACCAATGGGTGCGTACATGGTGGCGGCTTGCATACTCGCAACGTGTTTGTCCATATCGAACATTACGCCTTTTGTGACACCAGCATTCTGTCTGAAATAGTTTATTCTATTGGTGATCTTCGCGATTGTACTATCCGGCAAACTACCCGCTGTGCAAGTTTTGCTATTGCCCGTCCATCCAGTTTGAGCTACTTTTTTGCCTTTGATGGTGGCATAAGCGATTTTACTGCCCTTGAATCGAACATCGAAGTCTCTTTTTGCCAATTTGATTTGCAAGGCACCCAGCCCCAAAAATTTGGGATTGTCTTTTTGTAGTCGATAGTAGCAACTCCAAGCAGGTTCCATGAGGCCTTTCGCCATGAGTGAATCCGCCGCTTTTGCCAATAAGCTTTGCTGCAACGGCTTGAGCGTGGTGTTTTTTGGGAAATCCTTTATCACTGAATCGCTCAATGAAATGATTCTTGCCCAATCGTAATAGGCGATTTTTTGTTTGGTCCAAGCGTTGAATGTATTCAGTCTCGACTTTTTCAAATTGAGATTTTTTGGGTATTTCTCCCCGCCGTGATCCATCAACATACCAATCAAGCGCCTGCTAACCGATGTGGGTGGATTGTTTAACAAGGTTTCCAACTTCTTCTCAGTGATGGGTGTGGTATTAAATTGAATGGGATACCACTTATAAAAGAAAAATACGGTGCCCCCCTTGGCGTTGTTGGCCAAGTAATACTCCAAACATTGGTTGATGAAGGCAAATGAGTCTTTGATCAAAAATGGATCTGTGCTGTTTTTTGATTTCCGATCCAATAAGTCCACTTTGCGATTGAAGTAATCCTGGAAAACTGTCTCTGCCTCAGCCCAATCGTTGTTTTCTGCCAAGTATCCCAAACGATTCAAATAATAGTTGTTTTGTTCGTGTAAATAAAAGGTATCGCTAGGAAAGAAGAACAAAGCCTTGGTTAAGAGCTGATTGTACATCTGACTGTATCCGGTATTGCTGCGCGTGGTTGCCAAATCTACATCCACCATGGAACGCTCCCAAGCCAAAAGTTTTTGATTCAAAGGGAATACCGAAAGGCCCATCTCGCAATAAATCAATGCACTGTCTGTTAGTTTGCGCTCATTCAAGTAATAATCCGTGAGGACTTCAAAGGCCTCTCTCACGTATGTTTTCTTGTGTTTTCCCTCTGCGTTGGCCAAATAGTTCATGTTGGCTACTTTACGCATTGTTTTTACGGCATCTAAGTTTTGCTTGAGCATCCAGTAGCAATGCCCTGCCATGCCCAAGGCGATGGTGTCGCCCGTAAGGTCATAACTGTTCTTATACATCTGCAATGCGCGTGGGTAACGGCCTTGACCATAGTTGCTGATGGCTTCTTTGTTATTGGCTACAACCAACGCATTGAAACGCTCGCCGTATTGTAAGAAGTATTCGCCATCATCGTCGTAGCCCTTCGCCTTAACAGCGCTTTTCATGGCTTCCTTGAAATAATCTACATCGCCCTTTCTGTACTTGGGTAACAAATACATTTCGTATTCAGAGATGGCTTTGATGAACCACAATTCCGTGGTGGATTTGTCGTTTTCCAAGCCCTTTTCGCACATTTTCTGTGCTTCTACGTATTTGCCAGCAGCGTAATATTCCCGTGCTTTTAATACGGATTTGGTTTGGGCTTGTGACAAATGAATGATTCCCAAAAAGAACAGTAAACTCAGAGTGCGTAATTTCATGGTGTTTGCAAATACCTAATACAAATAAAGGAATTCCAACGCAGAAATGTGTTACGCGTGGGTAATCGGTGTAAAAAATGCCAGAATCGCTATCGAATCAGTGAAATGTCGGTTTTATGGATCTGTCGAAACCCATTATTTCCCATCAATTCAATCAAACACACATACACACCTTCAGGCGCAGGGTCTCCCTGGTAGTAACCGTCCCAACCGCTGTTGATATCGGCAGTTTCATAGACCTTTTCTCCCCAACGATTGAAAATGCGCATTTTCATGCCCACAAATCCTTCCAAATACGGACGGTAAACGTCGTTGGGCGATGATTGATTGGGCGTGAATGCGTTGGGGATATGGACGATGGGTGGACAACTATCGATGAGGGCGATTTCGTCGTTGGCGCTGCATCCGTCCGATGAGGTGACGGTGGCCGTGTAAATGCCCGCAGTGGTAGCATTGATGCTTTGGGATGTTTCATTGTTTGGCAGCCATTTGTATGTGTAGCCAGCACCGCTGCCTGCGTCTAGCAATACGGCTGTGTTTCTGCAAACGAATTGATCTTTCCCCAAATTCACTTTGGGCAGTTCGCCAAGTTTTACCCGAATGGTTTTGCTGGTGATGGCGCATTTACTGTATACTTTCACCGAATAGGTTCCTGCCTTTTGAATGGTTAAGGTTCTGTTGTTGGTGTCTAAGGCACTCAAATCTACATCGGTACTGGTCCAATGATAACTCCATCCCCGGTGGTTGTTGCCTGCGTTGAGTGTGATGCTGATGGCGGGGTTACAAAGTGTTGTGTCTCTGATGGGAATGGGTTCTGGGGCCGACCAAATGACCAAAACATAAACAGATTTTGTAGAGGTGGTTCCGTTGTTGAAGGTGGATGTACATTCGGTCTGAAACAATCCGGTATCGGGATAATTGATGTTTTGCGGCTCTCGGTCTGTGGATGTAGCGGGCGTTGCTCCTTGGAATTTCCATGCCCATGCCACCGATGGGAGGCTGCCAGGTTCGTTGAATTCTTTGTAGTTTACGCTACTCCCTTTGCAGATGATGAGCGACGGTGTTTGTGCTTTTGCTGCGCGGTTGCTCGTGAAAAACAACAGTATCAATACGATAAATGCATATTTGCGCATGGGTAGCACAAAAATAATCTTTTTTGCGAGTTTTGATCGCGTCTTTGGGGCTTTTTGACATTCCCTTGCGTTTATTGTCGTCTATTGGCTAGCAACGGAGGAGGGCCGCCATCAAAGGGGTTGTCTGATCTCCCAATCGTTCGTACCTCTAGGCCATTGGCCCTTTTAACGGCATCGTTTCCGTATCGATTTCTCAATCGATCCATGGCTTGATATAAGTTGGCCATCTCTTCGCTGTCTTCAAACAGGTTCATCTGAAATCCACCACTGACCAAATCGCTGAGTCTTACACCAATCAATCGAATCAACAGCCGTCTTTGATAGAGTTTATTGAACAATTCCAATGATTTGGCTATGACGATGTGATCCGCGCTGGTATAAGGGATTTTGGCCTGCAGGGTGTGTGTGTTGAAGTCGCTGTATCTCACTTTTACGGTGATACAAGCACATACTTTGTCGCCTTTGCGCAATTGATACGCCAAGTTTTCGGCCATGGCACTGATGAGGTTCCTCAGTTTTATCACGTCGATGGTATCTTTCTCAAACGTCCTCTCTGTGCCGATGCTCTTTCTTTCTTGGTAGGGTTCTACTTTCCGATTGTCGATGCCCTGCGCCTTTTTCCATAAGTCGATGCCGGGTTTGTGCAACGTTTTAAAAAGCAGTTCCATGGGCATTTCTTGGAGCGTTTTGATGTACTGAATGCCCAGATTTCTCAGAGTTTTGTAGGTTTCCGACCCTACGCCGGGGATCTTTTTTACAGAAAGGGGGGCCAAAAATGGAATTTCATCGCCCCAATCTACTTTGCGCTGACCAAAAGGCTTGGCGGTGCCTGTGGCCACTTTGCTCACCGTTTTGTTGCTGGCCAGCCCAAAACTGATGGGCAATCCGGTTTCTTTCAAAATCTTGGTCTTCAGTTCCATTGCGAGTTTCCAAGACCCAAAAAATTTGTCCATCCCCGTTAAATCGATATAAAATTCATCAATGCTGCTTTTTTCATACAGCGGAACCGATTCGGCGATGATCTGGGTGACGGTTTGGGAATGATCGCTATAGGATTGGGAATCGCCGCGGATGATGATGGCTTCCGGACAGAGGAGTTTGGCTTGTTTCATGGGCATGGCGCTGTGCACACCGTAGGCTCTAACTTCATAGCTGCAACTGGCCACAACCCCGCGGTCGCTGTTGCCGCCAATGATTACAGGTTTGCCAATCAATGCGCTGTTTTTGATTCGCTCTACACTCACAAAAAACGAATCCAAATCCATGTGTGTGATGATGGGGGCCGTCATAAGGATATAAAAAATGGGGTTTGCCTAAGCCTACGAAAGGGTATTGATAACATGATGTGCGGATCTGGATTTAGTTTGTTAATAATAATGACAATTTTTCGTCAATAATATAATCAAAAAAACACCACTTTCGCAAATGGCAAGGATATTTTGGTGGTTTGGGGTGAGGGGGTTAGAACAACCGCAATTGTTCAGGCAGCAATCGAAACGTTTTTCGGTGGTGTTGGGTGATTCCATGCAAGCGAATGGCTTCGCGATGTGCGGCAGTGGGGTAACCCGCGTTGGAATTCCAAGCATACATGGGAGATGCTTCGTGCAATTGGTCCATCAATTCGTCGCGATGTGTTTTTGCCAAAATACTGGCCGCAGCGATGTGCAGAAATCGACCGTCGCCCTTGATTTCGGTTTTGTGAGGGACATCGCCCCAAGGTTTGAAACGATTGCCATCCACGGCGATGAATTGGGGGATGGTGCCCAAATTGTCTAGGGCGCGGTGCATCGCCAATATGCTGGCATTCAGGATGTTTATTTGATCAATCTCTTGGGGAGAACAGCTGGCCACCGCCCAAAAAAGGGCCTCCTTTTCAATGATGGTGCGCAACGTGTCTCTGTGCGATTTGCCCACCTGTTTGGAGTCGTTGAGCCATGGATGATAAAAATCTTTGGGTAAAATCACGGCCGCAGCAACCACCGGACCGGCCAAACAACCCCTGCCTGCCTCGTCGCAACCAGCCTCTAAAGCGAAATCACTGATTTGGGATAAAAGCATAGTGGGTTTTAGGGCTGATCTCCGGGACGGTCGTTCACGGAATTGGTTGAAGGCATTGGGCTTGAAGCCTTGGATGAGGGTGCCGCGTTGTTGCTGTTGCTGTTGTTACCAAATAAAGCCCAAGCGTATTTCAAAGTGGCTTCTGCCATTTGCCAATAACAAATCACCAGGCCGTCTTTGCCGTATTTCCACCCGCCTTTGATGAAATAATTGCGCACAAATCGCGACACACCGGTGGTGAGTAATTTAAAGAAGAAAATCCAAAAAATGCCTGACTGTTTTGGCCAAAAAAATCGTTTCCAATCCGTACCGCTGTCCTCAATGTTCCAAAATGATCGAAGTGCAGCACCCCCGATTTTACCAAATTTGATGGCTTGTTTTTTTACCGCATCCAAGTTGGGGTAGGTGTAATGCAAGATATCGCCTTCAATTGAGCCCGTATTGTACTGGGAATCAATGACGAATTTGTCGTGAGGGTTTTTACCAGTCCACGTGCCCGCAGAGCGGTCCCAGAGTCGCATTTTTTTGTCTGGGTACCATCCGCATCCCCGAATTGCCCGTTGTCCCAAATGGTTAAGTCTAGAAAATACATAACCTTTTGTTTTTCCGTAGATGAGGCCTTGTTGAATGGCGTTTTTCAGGTTGTGGCGCAAGGGGGGCGATAAACACTCATCAGCATCCAAACTCAATACCCAATCAAAAGTGGCTTGGTCTTTGGCCCAGTTTTTTTGTTGAATGTGGCCTTCAAAGGCGTGTTGAATCACGCGGGCGCCTTTACTTGCAGCGATGACTTGTGTGTTGTCTGTGCTAAAACTGTCTACCACCAAAATTTCACTGGCGATATCAGCCACGGAATCAATGCAACGCCCAATATGATTGGCTTCGTTGTATGCGATGATCACTACCGATATGCCCGCTTTGGGATCCACGGTGGCGAAGATAAGAATTAACTCGCCTTGTTAAAATGATTGAGGATTACTTGCCTGCCGGCTTTTGAAACTTTCACATATTCGCCATTGTGAAGTAGCAATGTATTGCCCATGAGCGAGCGAACTTGTTTTTGGTGAACGGCAAAGGAGCGATGTGTGCGAATGAATTGGTTGGGAAGCAATTCCAATATTTTCTTGATGGTTTTTGAAACGATGTAAACCTTGTCTGCGGTGTGAATGCGGGTGTATGAACCAAATCCCTCCAGCAATTTAATGGCACTGGTTTCAATGTAAATGTGTGCTCCCTTCTCTTTGATTACCAAATTGTTTTTGTCTGCTACTTTTCGTTGTTCAAGGCAGTGGAAATAGCGGTCAAGACAATCTTGAATGTCGTTGGCGGTTAATGGGGCATTGAGGAAATCTCTGATGTTGTAATCCTTTGCCAAACGAATTGAGCTCTGAGCATGCTTGTGATGTGTGCCGATCACGACAAAATAGGCATAACAATCACTATCAATGATGTCTTCCAAATCTGCCTCTTGATTGAGTAAGTCAACAAAAACCAACGGGGGGGTCTTTTCATAGTCTGTGCAATACTGATTGAGTAATTCACATGAACTCACATGTTGTAACTCTTTGATTGCCGACCTGAGAGAAATGAATTCTCCGCAAATGGGTGATTTTTGGGTGAGGAAGTACATTGTTTTCGAAATTGTTATGACAAAACTATTGCTTGTTTTAATGTATACAACTTCGGTCATTTTTTTGTTATGGAAGGTTATGTATGTTATAAAAAATGAAACGAAATATTTGAGTATTTGCTTGGGTTTGTTATATTATATTATAAATTGTATCTTTGAATATTATCAATTATGAAACAA
>JACCED010289255.1_pt1 | contig 13048 bp, 13 predicted proteins | sample 7455021 | NCBI WGS metagenome assembly JACCED01 (sample SAMN15323456, study PRJNA562643) | freshwater metagenome | isolation source: river surface water | place: USA:Blue River Watershed | collected 2017-08-19
ATTTCCAGGATAATTATTTTGTATACCACATTTATTATCTAAACTTAATGCAATAGCATCTGGTTCAATAATATAAATAATTTCATTATTACCAACTGTATCTTTTAATTGATTTACATAATTTATATAATCTTGTGTATTTTTATTAGATCCAGAAGAAGAGAAGCCAGCTTCGCAATCTTTATTTGGTAAACCATACAATATAAAAATATTAGTAAGATCTCCACAATTTTGTAAAGATTTTTGAGCATTTGAAATTGCATTTGTATCTCTATCAGTAATCCATATAGGTAATGGAATTTTAGATAAAATATCAAATTTTGATTTATGGTCTGGATATTGATTACTTAAACTTTGATATTTAGTTTGTGAAATATAATTGCATAAATCATTACTATATGAAAAACCAAAAAATAGTGAAAAAATAGAAACTAAAAAATTGATAGTATAAAAATTCATAATTGAAAAATAATTTTGAGTTAAATAAGAGTTTTATATTAAAAAAAATATAATTTTTAATTTTATAATTAATTTTCTACTTTCTCTTTAGCTTCACTTGTTTCATCAATTTCACTAAATTCACTATAACTATGACCATAATATTCTATTAAAAAATCAATAATTTGATTTTTATATATTTCAAAATCAAATAATAATATTTTTTGATTATATAAATTATTAATATAGTCTTGATCTAATAATATTTTTATATCTATATTTTTTAAATATATTTTCATTAAATTATCCCAAAGATATTTTTGATTTTCTATAATTAATCCTTTTTTAATATAAAAATATTCATAATAATTAATATTAGGAGATTCTAAATTATTTATATTATTATCAGAATTTAATAAATGGAGTTTGTTATATAATAAATTATTAAGATTATTAAATTCTAAAGAGTTTTCTTTAGATTTTATTATAGCAATATAATTTTGTTTTCCTTTTTTATAAGTAACATAAAAAAAATGTAAAAACATTATTCAATTTATACTAATTAATTTTCTTATAATAATTATTATTTATTATCTTAATAATAAAATTATATTAATTATTTTTTTCTAATTTTAATTTTAATTGATCCTTAATTTTATTTTTTCTATCTGCATTATATTCTTTTTTTGTTTCTTCAATTTTAGCCATTTCTTTTTCATACATATCAAAGAATTCATTTGTTTCGGTATTTAGAGCATTTACTGTTTCTAAATATATTTGATTAATTTCATTTAAATTTGAATGATTATTTTTTTCTTGATATAAATACTTAACATAAATAGCATATACATATTTATTTTTCCATAATTCCTGTTTTCTTGGATTATTAATTAATTCATTACGATGATTATCACTAGGTCTTATATTACTTTTCCAATTTAAATATTTATGAAAAGCTTTAGTGCTAAATAATCCAAATGCAATTATATATTTACTAACAATAGGATATGTTCGACAAAATAATTTATAATCATCCATTTTTTGAATATATTTAATTCTTTCTTTAATTTCTAAATTTTTATAATTTTCATTATCTAATAATTGATCTCGATTAAATTTTAATAATTGCTTTGCTAAAGCGGTATGATTTTTATTAAATTCATTAATTTTTTCTAAATCTTTTTCAGAATATTCTTGTTTTAATAATTTATATTCTAATTGATCCATTTTTAATTATATTATTTGGTATAATGTTAGATTTAATATAATATTAGTTTAATATTTAATTATAATCTAAGTTATTTAATTATAATAATATACTATTAATTATAATATACTATTTAATTATAAAAATGTATTATAAAATTATTTTAAATAATACAATCAAAAATTATTCATCAATATATAATATAATAAAATCAATATCTAAATTCTTTATAATTATTAATCCATCATTACACTATAATTATTTTATTATTTATTTAATTTTAGAAAATAGTAATAATTTTTTAAATTTAACTAACATAACAGATATAAAGATTATTAAATATAGCAAAGTTATTTATAAAATATACTATTATTATTTATTAAATTATAAAAATTCAATACATTATTTATTAATAGATTATACCTTTTATAATTTAATGGATTTTACAATTAATAATAAATTACCACTAGATTCTTATTTAAACATATTTAATATAAATAATATTTTAAAAAAAAATCTTAGTAATTTTATTAGATCAGTTAATCATAAAATAATATGGATTTATCATAATAATAATAAATATTTAAATTTTATTAATAATTATATATTATCATATAAAGAATCAAATAATAAAAAATCAATTATTCAGATTAATGATTATAATCATATCACTTATGATAAAAATTTAAAATATATTATACTAAATTTAAAGAATAAAATATCTGATATTAATTTAATTAAAGAATCAATTAATATTTTTTATAATAAATTAATATTTAATTCATATAAATTATATAAAAAAATAAATTATAAAGTAAATATAATAATATTATCTAATAATTGTAATACATCAGATATTATTAATAGATATATTACTTATTTTACCTTTTCTAAATTAATTAACTAATAATAGTTAATATAAATTAATAAAACTTAATTAACTAATAATAGTTAATATAAATTAATAAACTTATTTAAATATTAATTAATTTAAAATTGAAAATATTATTATTATATTATAAACTATTGTAAATATAATTTAATTTAAATATAATTTAATTTACTTATAGAATAATGAAAATTAATAAGGTTTTTGATATTATTTTAAATATTACAGATATTACTCATATTTTTGTAAAAAAAATAGATGATAAATTAATAGAATTATTATCAGAAAAATATTTAAATAAATGTTTTATGAGTAGTTATATTCTTAAAATAAATAAAATTATAAATAGATCTTTATTAGAAGCAAATCAAAATGATTTAGAATGTTCATTTAATATTTCTATTCAATTTGAAGCAGAATGTTTAATTTTTAATCAAAATGAAATAATATTAGATATGGAAATTCAAGAAATTGTTAATAATAATATTATTACTAAAAAGGATAATATTTTAGCTTTAATAAAAAATAATCAAGATTTAACTAATTTTAAAAAGGGAGATAAAATTCCAATTACTGTAGGTAAGGTTAAATATTCTGTAGGATCTGATAAAATTTCAATTAATTCATATCCATTTATTCCAATAACTACTAATATTAAATATTATAAATTATCAAAATTAGATGATTCTGAATTAGATTTATTAAATGAAGAAATTTTAAATATTATTCAATTAGAAGAAAATATAAAATCGACAATTTTAAAAACTAAAAATAATAATTGGAATTATTTTAAAGAATTAATTTATCCATATAAAAAAAATATAGAATTAAAAAATATTAAAAATACTATTGATTTATTAGAATTAGTAAATAATTTAGAAAAATATGAAAATCAAATTATAGAAATAAATGATAAATATAATATATCAGATAGAACTGTTATTTTACATAAAGAAAATGAAGTAAACAATTATATTAAAAGTAATATGTATTTAATTATATATGATATATTAAAAAAATATTATTTAAATTTAAAATTAATAAATGATTTAAGTACTATATATAATACTGAAAAACTAATTAAAGAAAATCTAACTATTTTTAATATATATAGTAAATATAAAAAATGAGTTCAAATATAGATATTATTAAACAAAATATTTGTCATAGATGTTTACAATTTAATAAAGATACATTATTATCTATTTTAAATTTTTTAAAAAAAGAACATATAGATTCTAATCTATTTAAACAAAATTCAGATGGAGTTCGAGTTAATTTAGATAAATTAGATGATAATATTATTATAAAATTAAATAATTATGTCGAATATAAATTAAATGAAGAAAAAAAATAATATTATTAAATTAATTAATTAGAATTTATTCCTATACATTATTAATTCTGATATATCATAACTAGGTTGAATTTTATTATCATTATCTCCAGTTTTTTTAGATTTATTATTACTAATTTTACTTTTTATTTTTTTATATAATTTTTTAAATATATTATGATTTTTATTTTTAGAATAATCTATTTCATTATTATCATATAAATTAGATTCATTTTCTATAAAATTATTAATTTGATCAGAATTAATTGATTTTTCTGAAGAATTAGAATCATAATTAGATTTATTTGAATTAGATTTATCTGAATATGCATAAGAAATCATATTAAATTTTATAACTGAATCTTCAGAATTATAATTAGAATTCTCTAATTGTTCTGAATTATAATTAGATTCATTTGATTCTTCAGAATTATAATTAGAATTCTCTAATTGTTCTGAATTATAATTAGAATTCTCTAATTGTTCTGAATTATAATTAGAATCTTCTGATTCATCAAAATTATTTGATTCTTTTTGTAATAAATTTAATAATGATTTTGGAGTATCATTAAATTCTATTCTAGATCTATATGACTTTTCATAAGGATCTGAATATTCATCATTTGTTTCATCTAAACTATTATCATTAATTATATTTTTAAAAAATATTTTAATATTAGAAAACATAACTATTCTTATATTTATTTATATATTAAATTATCTTTATTATAATTTTCATTATTTATAATTCAATTTTATAATTTATTTAACTAGTAGTAAAAGCATTAAAAAAAAATAAACTTAATTAATTTTCTTATAATAATCATTAGCTTAATAATAGATGTCACTATTAGTCATATATTTAAATCCTTTCATATATGCTTGATCTGGATTATAAAATTTATCGTTTTTTTTATTATATTTATTAACATGTTTATTAATAGAATTACATGGATTCATCTTTGATTTTTTTTTATTCTCACATGGTACATAAATATAACTATATTTATTAACTTCTTTATTATTAACTTCGCTATTATTAACTTCGCTATTATTAACTTCGCTATTATTAACTTCTTTATTATTAACTTCTTTATTATGATTATTATTATTAGATTTCATTATATGATTGTATGATAAATAAAATTTAATAGTTAAATAATTATTATATTATAATAAATATATTATAAATAAATTTATAAAACAATTATGTCTAAATTACAAACTTATAAATATATAGATGATAAAAAATTAAAGAATAAATTTGAAGTTACTAATTTATTAGAAAGTCCTAATATTTTAGATACATATTATAAATCTACTTTAAAAGATTTTACTCCAGAAACTGCTGGTTTTGCATATGAAGAATCTAGAAAAAATTATGATTCTGTTGGTAAATTAAATAGTCATTATTATGGAAGAAGAAATTCAACTGAACCATTTCAAAATGATTTATTTTTAGGATTTACAGATAAAGATCCTAGATCTATACATGATAGTCCATTAATGGGAAAATATCAAGAACAAATATGGCATAGAAAAGATGATTATAAATACTCTTTTAAAGATGATTCTGATAATTCAGTTCATACAGCAGGTATTTCAGAGTCAAAGATGCAAAAAAATAAAAAAACTACTTATTCTGGATTTAAAGAAAGATATAAAAATTTTGAAGAATCAAATGATGCATGGACTAATGGTTATAATGCCATTAAATCTGACAAATCCAAAGTCTATTTACATGATGTAGATGATACATTACCAGATTTAACAAGAATTAAAGATTTAAAAAATAGACGTGATGTAGTAAATTCTATATCTTTAGAGGCATTGCCAGCTGGGTGGAATTCAGTTCCAGATCAAAAATATAAAATAGCACAATATACTAAATTATTATCTCAAGCAAATGTAAAAGATATTGATATTTTAAAAAATAAAAATCAACAAGTTAAAGATGATAAAACTAAAACATTAGATACTGAACAGCAATTATTAAAACAGTTATTTTTATTTACTGAAAATATTAAAAATAAAAAACAAAGTGATTTTGCTAATCAAGATACTAAATATAAAGAATCAGAAACTGAACAAATTAGAAAAATTAATAAAAATAAAGAACATTTAAAGAATAATGAAATATTAAATACTGAAACTGATGATAAAAAATCTAAAATTATTGATACTTTAAATGATAAATTATTTAGTAAAAAAGAATATAATATTTTAAATGAAATTATGTATAAAGTAACAAAATCAAATAATTCTACATTTTTAAATAAAGGTAATAATAAAGAAAATATTAATATAAAATCAAAAAATAAATCAGATATTATCAATGAAATATTTTATCAAATTCAACAATCGAATAATGATTCCTTTTTAACTAAAGGTAATAATAAAGAACAATTTAATAATAAATCAACTATTAAATTATTAAATACTAATAATAATGAATTTAAATATAATAATAATTTATTAAATGATTCTAAATTAAATCAAAATAATAATAATTATGAAGTAATAAATTATTCAACTAAAATTTCTCAATTTACTAATAATTACGATTCGGCAAAACAATCTATTGAAACTAAATTACATAATTATGATAATGAAAAAAATAACCAACATAGAAAACCTAATAATCAATCAAATGATACATTACATGCTGAAGATTTTGAAATTGATGGAGATTTTAATGAATCAGGATTTAAAACTAGAAAAATGGGAATTATGGGTACTAAATATAATTATAATCAAAAAGTATATGAAAATGATATGAATAGTGATGAAAATATAAATGATATTACTAATTTAAAAAAGAAAAGTAACTTCTTTTCTATAAAAAAATAAAAAAACTATAATTATTAAATTATTTTTTTTAATTATTCTGAAAATTCTTGTTGTAGATTCATAGGTTGTTGAGGATTAACTGGAACAATTATACCTGATTGAGGATAACCTTGTGGTGGATAAGATTGTGGTTGATAAGCTTGTGGTGGATAAGATTGTAGTGGATAAGCTTGTAGTGGATAAGCTTGTGGTGGATAATTTGGATATTGCGGTCTATTTCTATAATCTTGTATTGCATTTTTATTTAAATCTGCTTTGCTACAGGTTGCGCCCATTGCGACATTAATACCTGGTATAAAACAAAATACTTGTGGTGCAAATACTGCAATTAATCCAACTAAGGCAATTACCCCTAATACAATTATTCCAGCCATTCCTATACCAGTTTTAACTGTACTAAATAGATTTCCAAATATACCACCAACTGTTGATGATACTTGATCTTTTTCTTCTTTTTTTTCTAATTGAGATATTTTATTATCTAAAAATGTTTTATCAATATCTTTAACTATAGAATCTGATATTGCAGATATAATTAATGCAATTTTAGTTTTTTGTTTAATGTTTTCAGCCATTCCCATATTAATAGTAAGATTTTGATTTACATTTGCATCAGTTAATGTTTCTACAATTATATTTTTAATATTAGATTTTTTAACATTATCAATTATTCTTCTAATATTTTGAGATTCATTTATATTTTTATTAAAAGCACTAGCTTCTACCCAATTTTTATCTTTTATACTATTTTCCATCTGATCAAAATTTTTTTTAATATTAGTTTCAATTTCACTACCAAAAGTTTGTATATTTTGTGATGTTACATTTAATGTAATATCTGCTATTTGTTCAATATTTTTCGCAGTACAAGATTTTGCAACTTCTTCAGGAGAAGGTGGCATGCCCCAGTTATTTTTAGAATATAAAACTGCTAGATTATTATAAATTGGGGAACAATCTATTATTATTTCTTGTTTTACATTTGCAGATGTTTTAGTTGCAAATTGAGAATTAGTAATATTTTCTAATATTGTATTATTTATATTTTCTCTTAATGTTAAAGATTTGTCAATATTCTTATTACCTATTTTAAAATCAAATAATCCCATTTTATTTAAATTTTATAATATTATATTATTTAAAATTGAATAAAACTATTATTTATTACTATTTTATTACTATTTAAATATTTAAACTATATAATAGTAAAAATAATAATTTAAAATAATTAATTTTAATATTTTAAATCTAAATAATCTAGATTATATTAATATTAATAAATTTAAAGTAAATTTTTAATAAATTTTAATAACTTAGTAACAAATTTTAATAACTTAGTAACAAATAATTTATTGCTATTAAAAATGAATACATATAAATATCTTCAAGAAAAATCAGATAAATCATTAAATTATATTAGATCTTATGTATATAAAAATTATATTAAAACTGTAGTAGAAAATACTACTTATAATAAACAAAGAGTTATGTTTATTGCAAATAGATTTAAATCAGATTTTAATAATCCCTTATCTTTTGAATGTAATGGTTTAATTGCAGAATATGATAAAGAAAATAATAGTTATAAGTTATTAGTAATTCCTTTAGAATTATTTAATTCTCAAAAATTAATTAAAACTGAAATTGAAAAATATTATAATGAAGGCCAATATAAATTATATAAGGTTTATGATGGAACAATTATTAATTTATATTATTATAATGGAGAATGGAAAATTTCAACTAATAAAGCATATGATGCAAATAATTTATTATTTGTAAATAATAAAACATATAAATTTGTATTAGATGAAATTTTAACATATTATCCTGACTTTTCTTATGAAAATTTAGATATTAATAAATGTTATACTCTATGTTTAAAATATACACAATATCATCCATTTATTGAAAATATTCATTATAATAATAATAAAATTATTTTATTACAATCTATTGATTTAAATGAATTTAATACTAATAAAAAATTAATTATTAATGAAAATGATAATATTGGGTTACCTGTAAGTATGCAATATGATATTAATAATTTTAAAGATCTTAAGATGATTTATTTACAATTATTAAATGAAATTGGGAGATATAAAAAAGAAAAACATTTAGCAAGTTATGAACCAATTTTTGGTATTATACTTAGATCTACTAATTTTAGTAATACTAAAGATTATTCTAATATTTTATTAGAAAGTAATTTAATGTCTAAAATTAGAAATCTTATATATAATCATACATTTACTAAAAAATTAAACTTTTATAATGTATTAGATAAAACAAATAATATGATAATTGATAAAAATTATTATAATATGTTAAATTTAATTAGTTTAAAAGTATTTTTAACAAAAAAAGATTTAAATTTATTTATATTATTATTTCCAGATTTTAAACCTATTATGAAAATGTATGATAATATGTTAAAATATATGACAAAATATTTAATAAAAAATTATAATGTATTTACTAATAATTTAAATAATATTGATAAAATTTTAAAAAATTCATTAAATTTAGAAACAATAGAATTACCTAATGAAATTCCAATTAATTTTAATAAATTAAATAAATTAATGTCTATTATTTATATTGATTTAAAAAATAAAAAATTAAATTTAAATGTACATGAAAATTATGATATTTTATATGATTATTTAAATAATTTGATTTATTTAGATTATTATTACAGTTTCTTCTATGATTAAATAGTATTAATGTAATTAATTTAATTATAAATAAATTATTTTTTTTTTATTAATATAATATAACTAAAATAAGCTTATTTAGTAAAATGGAAAATTATAAAATTAAACGAGATAATGATGAAAAAAATATACAATTAAAATTAAATGGTTTACATAAAAAACATGTTGATAAGACAAATAAATCTATTGAAGGTACTAGATTAAACTCTGATTATAATAAAGAAATGTATACCGAAAGTTTAGTAGGTCATAGAATTTCTAGATTACAAAATAATAATAATAGAGTATCTCATATGACTAATAATAAATATGTTTCTTTTAGTTCATTAGTAGAATAAATTAAATAATATTGAATTATATTAAATTATTTAATATTATCTAAAGATTTAATATTATGTAAATTTTTAATTAATTTTAAAGTCTTATAATGATTTTCTTCTAATTTAATTATTTTTTTTTCAGTTTGTGATAATTTTAATATTATTTCTTCTAATTTATTATTAGTATTATCAATTAATTTAGTTATATTTGTTTTAATTATTTGATATTCTAATATAGCTGACTGATCAATTTTTTTATATATTTCTTTGATATTAGATAAATTAATAGTAAATTCTTTATAATATTTATCATTATTATATTTATCTATTTTAGTTCCATAAATCATATAAGTATTATTTTTTTTATTAAATATTAATTTTACATATCCACCTTTTATAAATTTACCATCTTCTTTAATATAACTTATAAATGCATTAACTGGCAAGGTTTCCCATTGATCTTTTGGTATAGAAATACTATTTTTTAAATATTCTTTAATTTCAGCATCTGTTAAATTATTAGTTGAATCATTAGATTTTTTATTTTTTTTTATTTTTGTTTTACTACTATTACTTGAATCTGATTCACTCATAATTATTATAACTATTTACTATATTTTTATATATTTGATAAATAATATATATATTTATATAAATTTAATTTCAATTATAATGATATTAAATAATTTTGATGGAAGTAATGATACAAAATATAATGCTAAAAAAGAATTATTAATTAAATTATTTAAAGATAAATATATTAAAAATATTAATGATCTAGATAATTATAAATTAAAATCTGATACTGAAAATAAATTTTATGGATTTGTAAATTTTAATTATGAAAAATCTCATATTTTAAAATATATTAAATTATTAATAATAGATAATGATATTAAGGTAGCAAAAACAGAAACAGTATGTACTGTATTAAAAATTATAAGAAATAAAAAAATAATTAATTATGCATATATTTATGGTAAACTTGAAAATAATAATATTATTAATAAATATGTCATTACATCTAATTCTTTAATATCTAAAGATGGTGAATATAAGCATCGATTAGTTGATTTTAATAAAATTAATATAGAAAATAAAATACTTGATAAATATTATAAATATATAATTCAAGAATTAAAAAATAAAGAATTTGATTTATTCTGTGATATTTTTAATGTTAAAAATAAAAAAATTAAAAATGATTATTTAAATAAACTTAAAAATAAACAACTATTTATTAAAGTATATTTAATGTCTTGGTTAGTTGAAATATATAATATATATAATAATAATCAATCTATTAATAAAAATGAATTATATAATAATATAATGTTTTCTAATAAAGATATAGAAATATTTAAAGATTATTATAGTGATGATTTAAAAAAAATAATTAAAGAATTTATCTATTATGATTCAGAATATAAATTAGAATTAGGACAAAAATTAATACCTTTTAATTATATACAATTAAAAGAATATAATAATATTATACATTTTCAATGGAAAGAATTATTAATTAATAGAATTATTACTAATTTAATTTATAATAGTAACTCTACATGTTTTTCTATATTTATTGATTGGTTTTTAATTCAAAATTCTAATAAAAATTTATATGATAATGTTGAAATATATAAAAAAATATTATATAGTGATAAAATTAAGGAAATATTAAATTATTTATATCTTGCAAAAAATAATTTAATTGAATTAAAAAGTTTTAATGAAAAAGAAAAATTAATTAATACATTGCTTATGAAATTAAAAAAAATAATAAAAGATTCAGAATCTGGAATTTTAATGTCTAATATTTCATTATGCTATTTTTCAGAATATTCTGGTAAAACTATATATGACTATTTAATGAAACTAGCAGATAATTCTAAAAGTATTAATAATGATAAACTAACTGATAATGATAAACTAGTAGAAAATCCACAGATAGGTAATTTGTACACAGATTATAATATATTTTCTAAATATTTATTTGAAATTATTTATAGTTTATATTGTTTAAATTTAAAAGGAATTATTCATGGAGATTTACATTTAAATAATATTACTATGAATTCTAGTCAAGATTTATGTAATAATGCAAATGTTATTTATGATTTAAATAATAATTATACTGATAATATTATGAATTATATTTTAAATTATAAAGATAAAAAACAATTTAGATCTAATAATAATTATTTAGATAATTGTTATATATTTAAACATTATAGTACTTATCCATGTATTATTGATTTTAGTAGATCATATTTATTAGTAGATATTATAGATGAAAATATTATTGAAAAAGAAAAAAATAAAATAAGAAATAATTATATTAAAGTAGAAAAAAGACGTATTATTAATGAATTAAATAAAATATTTCCTAATTATGTTAAAAATAATGCTCATAAAATTAAATTTTTATTTAAGAATAAGAATTTTAATGTATTATTTTTATACTTTTCAGCATATGATATATTTACATTTTCAACAAACTTATTAATATTTATGAAAAAAATGAGTATTAATAAAAATTTAGATGTAAATAATAAAATATTAAATTTATTAACTAATATTTCTAAAAAATCTTATTACTATTTAGAACAAATAATAGATGAAAATAATTATAACTTAAGTGAAAAAAATTTTCAATTTCCAAATTATTTATTATTAAAAGAATTCTTTTCAGAATATATAGTTAAGAAAAATGATATAAAAAAGGAAATTGTTAATTTATTTAATCTAGATAATATTAATAAATATCAAAATTTAGAAATGATTAAATATAGATTAAAAGAAGATTTAAATAATTTTATTAAAAATGAATCAAATAAAGAAATTAAAAATGATTTAATTAATCGATTTAATAATATTACAACTTATGATAAAAATAAAGTAAATGAATTAGATATAGAAAAAGTAATTAATAATGAATATTATAAAATTAAAAGTAATTTACATATTGTAACATCAAGTTTAAATCAAAGTTTTGATACTACTTATGATGTCACTACTAATAGTATTTCTATTAGTAATTAAATTAAATAAATCTAATTAATTAAATTAAATAATATTAATTTTAAATAAATTTTACTTTACATTTTGGACATACATAAATACCTTGTGAATTATCACCAATTAAAATTTGTTTAATTATGGTTTCATCACATTTTTTACATTTTTTATTAATTAAAGGTGTTAATGGATCATTATGAGCAACATTTAAATATATTTCAGATTTATAAAGCGATTCTGATTCTTGAAAAGATACATTACTCATTAAAG
>JACCED011973445.1_pt1 | contig 13048 bp, 7 predicted proteins | sample 7455021 | NCBI WGS metagenome assembly JACCED01 (sample SAMN15323456, study PRJNA562643) | freshwater metagenome | isolation source: river surface water | place: USA:Blue River Watershed | collected 2017-08-19
GCCGAGACGCTCAGCCAGCAAATCAGCGAGGCGCGCAAAAAAAAGGCGCCGGTTCTGAGAGAGGGGGAGGCTCCGGCGGAACATGGCTACCACAGCGCGCTAAGCCAATCGCAGGATACGCTCAAGTGGGTGCAGGTCGATCTTGGCTCGGAGGTTTTGTTGAAGTCCATCGCTCTCGTCGGTTCGTATGATGATTTTAACGGGATTGGTGCGGGATTCGGTTTTCCGGTGCGCTTCCGGATCGAGGCGTCTAATGACCCTGCTTTCCAAGCGGGCGTGCACTTGTTGGTGGATAAAACCAAGGCTGATTACGCGAATCCGGGTGTTGCTCCGCAAAAGTTCGACGCGGGCGGGGAGCCTGTCCGCTATCTGCGGGTGACCGCTACGAGGCTTGCGCTGCGGGCGAGCGACTACATTTTAGCGCTGGCTGAATTGCAGGCATTCAAAGCGGACGGATCCAATGCCGCGCGCGGCTCGAAGGTAACGGCACTCGATTCGATTGAGTCTGGCGCACGCTGGTCCCGAGCCAATCTGGTGGACGGGATTTACGCGGGATCCAAGGGACCCGCCGCCCCCCCCCAGCCGACTCTTGCCGAGCTTGAAAAGCAGCTGCTTGAAGTGCTGCGTTCTAAGGCGAAGGCCGAAACGTTTCAAAAGCTGTCGCAAACAAGGAAGGATCTTGAGGACGCTCGGAAAGAGATCGGCAAGTTTCCCGCCTCGAAAACCGTGTTTGCGGGCGCGGTGCACTCCGGAAAAGGAAACTTCAAGGGAACCGGGGGGGATGGCGGACGGCCGCGGCCCGTGTTCCTTCTGGCCCGCGGGCAGGTCACGCAACCGGGTAGGGAGATGTTCCCGGGCGCGCTCTCAGCGTTGAATTTCCAACCGGCACGGTTTCAGGTCGCACCTGACGCCCCCGAGGGGCAGCGGCGCGCCGCGCTTGCGCGATGGATTGTGGATCCGAAAAATCCGCTGACCTGGCGCACAATCGTAAACCGTGTGTGGCAGTATCATTTTGGCGCGGGGTTGGTTGAGACTCCGGGCGATTTCGGGCGCAACGGCGGTCTGCCGAGCCACCCCGAACTGCTGGACTGGCTGGCCATCGAATTCCGCGACGGCGGCGGTTCCATGAAGGCGCTGCACCGTTTGATTCTTACGAGCAAAACCTATGAGCAGAGTTCCGCGAACCGCACGGATTTCTCGAAGATTGATTCTGGGAATCGTTTTCTCTGGAGGCAGAACCGCCGGAAGCTCGAGGCCGAGGCGATTCGCGACGCGGTGCTAGCGAGCTCAGGCAACCTGGACCTGAGCATGGGCGGACCCGGCTGGCAGGATTTTGTGATCGAGCATCCGGAACACTCCCCCCACTTTCTCTACGACCGTCATGATCCGACGGATACGAAGACGTTCCGGCGCTCGGTGTATCGGTTCATCGTGCGCTCGCAGACCCAGCCGTGGATGACTTCGCTGGATTGCGCCGACCCCTCGATGCGGGTGGATCGGCGGACTGAAAGTTTGTCCCCCCTGCAAGCGCTGGCGCTGCTCAATAACGGCTTCCTGCTAACGCAGGCGGAGGCGCTCGCGAAGCGTGTGGCAGCGGAGCGCGATGCGCTTCCGGATCAGGTGCACCGTGCGTTCAGGCTTGCGCTTTCGCGAAGCCCCAGCCCGGTGGAGGCGCAAACGCTAGCCGCCTACGCCGGTGTGCATGGAATGGCGCAGACGTGCAGGCTCATGCTGAATCTGAACGAGTTTACTTTCATCGATTAACCCCGCTACTGCGCAGCAAATGAACCCGAAAAAACCCATGCAATCCGCCGCAGGACCGAGCTTGAGCCGCCGCGATTTCCTCTGGCAATCCGGAGGCGGGTTAGGCGGGATTGCGATGGCTTCGCTGTTCAACTCGCAGGAACAGTCCCGGGCGAACGATGGTGCTCTCGCAGCCGTGCCCAAGGCGAAGCGGGTCGTGCAGTTTTTCATGGCGGGCGCGGCGAGCCATTTGGACCTTTTTGATTTCAAGCCGGAGTTGGTGAAGCACCACGGCAAACCCAGCGATTTCGGGGAACCCGTTGAGGCTTTCCAGAACGGGCTCGGGCCTTGGTTAAAGCCGATCTGGGATTTCAAACCCCATGGCGCATGCGGGAAACTTTTGGGCGAACCCGTTTCGGCGCTCGGGAGCGTCGTGGATGAAATCGCATTTATTCACAACATGGTAAGCAAGTCCGGTGTGCATTCCGCAGCGACGCTGCTGCAGGCGACCGGTTTCCAGCTGCCGGGTTTTCCCGGTGCGGGCTGCTGGGTTTCGTACGGGCTCGGTTCCATGAACGAGAATCTGCCGGCATACGTGGTCATGCCGGACCACCGGGGCTACGCATCGAATGGAGTGAAGAATTGGGACAGCGCGTTCCTTCCGGCGCAGCATAGTGGCACGGTGATTTATCCCGGAACCGAGACGCCGATAGCTGACCTGTTTCCGCACAAGTCCGGCAAATTTGTGAGCGCGGCGGGAGAGATGGAGGGCCGCCGTGTGCTGGACGCTTTGAATCGCAAGCACGCGCAGGAGCGGGCGGGGGATCAGCGTTTGGATGCAAGGATCCGCAGCTACGAACTTGCGGCGCGGATGCAGTTGGCTGCGCCCGAGGCGCTGGGTCTCAAGGACGAGCCGACGCATGTGCTGCGGTTGTATGGTCTGGAGGGCGGACCACAGACGTGGCCGAAGGAGATCAACGATCGGGAGGAGACTTTCTATTTTGCACAGCGCTGCCTCGCCGCGCGGCGCCTGTTGGAGCGCGGGGTGCGCTTCATTCAGATTTGGAGCGGCAACGACAACGGCTTTCCGCGGCGCAACTGGGATTCCCACGAGGATGTAAAGCGTGACCACGGGCCATTGGCGACTGGGATGGCGCGCGGATGCGCTGCATTCATCCAGGACCTCAAGCAGCGGGGGCTTTTGGAGGACACGCTGATTATTTGGACGACGGAGTTCGGCCGAATGCCCTCCTCGCAGGGGGACGGCAAAGGGCGAGATCATAATCCGTTCGTCTTCACCAACTGGCTTTGCGGTGGCGGGATTCGCGGCGGAATCACCCACGGGGAGAGCGATGCCTGGGGGTACAAGCCGATGGACCGGAAAAATCCGACGCAGGTGTACGATGTGCATGCCACGCTCTTACACCTTCTGGGGATCGACCACACGAAGCTCACAATCCGTCACAACGGGATTGACCGCCGCCTCACGGATGTTCACGGGCGTGTGATTCAGGAGATTCTCGCCTGAGCGCGTCAACCGCCCCATTGGGGGGGTGAGTGGCCTGCGACTCGGTTACATTTTTTAAACGGGCGCCAGGACGAAGCCGATCTTCGGGTGAAAATCCGAGGGGGATCCCATGCCGCCGGTCTCCAAATAATGCTCGGGCCCTTGTCGCTGCTGTATTTCATTGAGACGTTTCGTAAATCAGCAACATCAATCCCTGCCCCGCACTCGGAAAACTCCTTGGTCGGGGGTTCAAGGCAGACAACAAAACTTCCAGCTTCGTCTGGTAAAACTGAGGAAGGCCGGACACCGGCAGCTTCGCCGCGATGGCTGGTTGGTGTATGATTCCCCAGCGCGGGCAATCAGGGCGCTAAGGGCGCTGAACGCAGATTCGGCCGAAGTCGGCGGTAATCCGCGATCCGTTGTTAAGACGGGCAATTTGTTTCCGCTCCATCTGGGAAGGGGGACTTCGGCGACCTTTCTGGCAAGCGGCCTGCGCTTTGCCGGCGCGCCGTTAAAACTTCCGAAGAAAGTTTTTGCATCTGGCGGGAGCTGGGACGATTGGGGTGAGATAAAACCGACCATTCTCTGCGTTGACGATGATCCGGCGATGCTCGCGCACCATGCGCGCACGCTGCGAAAGCCTTTCCATGTGCACACCGCCCTCAGTGGACTGGAGGGCCTCGCTGCAATTGAGCAGGGTGGCCGCTACCCCGCAATCCTTGTGGACATGAACATGCCGGGGATGGACGGCATTGAGTTTCTGACGCGTGCGGCGAAGATCTCGCCAGATTCGGCGTTTGTGATGCTCACGGGCAACGTTGACCAGCAAACCGCGGTGCGCGCCGTCAATGAGGGGCATGTGCTCCGCTTTTTGAACAAACCCTGCTCGGCCGATTCGGTTTTCGAGGCGGTTACTGCGTGTGTGGAGCGCAGTGCGGAACTGCAGGAGCAACGTGTTCTGGAAGAGAAGTTCCTGGATGGCGGCATCAGGCTTCTCACTCAGGTGCTGCACGCGGCTGATCCACACGCAGTGCAGCGTTCCGAAAATCTCATGGCCTATGTGCGCTCCTATTATGATGCGCTTGATACTGGCTGCGGAATGCCACGCGACCTTGAGATTGCCGTATCATTCTGTTCGGTAGGTCTTGCTGTGATCCCGACGGCCGTCCTTCATCGAGCGCGCTCGGGCGGGGAATTGACGCCGGCAGAGGAGCGCATGATGGGATCGGCCTCCGAGTTGGGCGGTCGCATTTTGAGCTTCATTCCCAGAATGGAGACGGCCGGCAGCATTGTGCGTTATCAAGATAAGGGTTTCGGAGGGACTGGTCATCCTCAGGATGGGATCGCGGGCGACGATCTGCCCTTCGGGGCGCGGTTGCTTCACGTGATGATCGATCTGCTGCGACTCGAGGCCTCTGGGGTAACGAGGGGCGATGCCCTGAAACAAATGAGCGACCTTGGTGAGGAGTACGACCCGGAGATTCTCAAGGTATGCCGAACTCGCTGGCGTCCTGCTTATAGCAAAAGTTTGGTGCGCGTTCGGGCATCAATCCCGGTGGCGGATCTGTGCATTTCCGACGTGCTGGGTAAAGCCTTGTACTCTGTATCGAATATTTTCTTTGCACCGGAGGGAACGGTCGTCAGCAAACCGCTCATGCACAAAATCCGCGAATGGGAGCGGATGGGCATGCTGGCGCAGGAGGTGGTTGTATTCATGACCCGCATCCCCGAGCCCAACGGACTCGCAAAGTACGAGTGAGGATTCTGCGGCAAATGTTCTGCGTAATCTTCTGTGTAATGTTCTGCGTAAATTAACGCGCCACCTGTCCCTGCCAATTCTCACGCATGTCTGAACAAGTGGGCCAATGTTGGGAAAGGCCAGCCGTAGCATTCAGCAAACCTAACGTCCGAACAACACAACAGCCCAACATACAGCCTTAATCAAATGCCTCCCGCCGCTCTGCCCGTAAACGAAGTCGCACGCCTGCGCGCTCTTTTGGAATACGACATTCTGGACTCACCCGCCGAAGCGTCTTTCGACAGGATCACAAGGATGGTGGGTGAGGTGCTTGACCTGCCCATCGTGCTTGTTTCTTTCGTAGATAAGGATCGGCAGTGGTTCAAATCACGTTACGGATTTGAGGGACGGGAATCCTCCCGAGACAGTGCCTTTTGTGCGCACACCATTCTGGGCGACGAGCCTTTGATTGTGAAGGACGCCAGATCCGATCCGCGCTTTAGCGACAGTCCTCTCGTGGTCGGGAGTCCGTACATCCGCTTTTACGCCGGGGTGCCATTGAAATCTGCAAGCGGCTACAACCTCGGCACGCTGTGCGCGATCAGCCTGAAACCAAGGGAGCTTGCGTCGCGCGAAGTTGAACTCATGGTGCGTTTCGCCGACGTTCTGGGCGACGATCTGGCGCTGCGTCTGGCCCTGAAGCATTTAAGGGAGAATCACGAGAGGCTTTTGCATTCAGAAAAAATGGCTGGGCTAGGGCGATTCGCCGCGCGTCTCGCCCACGAGATCAACACCCCAGTGCATTTTCTCGCGGGGACCATGGATTTTTTTCGAGAGAGTTTTGCGAGCCTTACCACGCTTTTGAAGGCGTACGAAGGGTTGCGCTCGGCGACACGCTCTTTATCGCCCGAGACTGTGTCCGCTGTGAATGAACACGAACTGGACTCCTTGATTGAACAGCATGAGATGGGCTACCTGCTGGAGGAGGTGCCGATGGCACTCGATCATGCCAGTGACGGGATTGCGCGTATTACAGACCTCGTGAGCTCGATGAAAATGCTCGCGCATCCGGCCTCCTGCCCGCACCTGCTTGCGGATCTCAACGAAGCCATTCGCACAACCGCCGTGATTTCAGGGGCCGCCTGGAGGCATCTTTGTACTTTGGATCTGCGTTTGGACTCGGATCTGCCGAATCTTTCCTGCAACATCGCAGAGATTAACCAGGTTCTGATGAACATGATTGTGAACTCCGCCCATGCCATCGAGGAGCGCGTGGAATCTGGGTCGCCTGAACCGGGCAGGATTGTGATTGAGACATCCGTCTGTGAAAATGTGATTTGCATCGCAATCCGGGATAACGGCGCGGGGATTCCAGCTGAAATGGAAACGCAGATTTATGACCCAGAGTTCACCACAAAGCCTCCGGGAAAAGGCACCGGACTCGGCCTCGCGATTGTCAAAGACATCATTGAAAACAAACACCATGGCTCCGTTGAATTCCAATCGGAGGTTGGAATTGGAACGACGTTTCGCATCAAACTCCCGATTGAGGGCGGCGAAAACGACTTTGGTGTGCATTGCTTCGGATCGCTCTTCAACGGCCAGAACCGCCCGTGCCACGAATAAGCGACGCCGTCTGGGAGCAATTTGTTTACTCCGGTAAAGTCATGCTCTGTTGACAAGGGCGCCCCGGTTGATATCCGGGAATGCTCGGCCGGGATTCGAAGGCGACATTGGGCTGCTTGTCCCAGTGAGACACACCGGATCGGATGCCTCATCACTTTCTTGAAAAGTCCCAGACCCAATCCCCAAGGTAACCCTCCTTTGCCGGACCAGTAGCGGGGTCAGCGCCTTTGTCGCCGCTGCGCGAGCCTCCTGTCTGGGAGCGTTACGATTTTGGTAGTGCGCGACAGTTGCACCGGCAGGGCCGCTGCTATTCCGCAGCTTTTGGCCTGCCCTTTGCTCCGCGTTTTCCGTCGCTTTGTTGTGGAGTGGGGCTCTTGCCCGCAAGTTCTGTGAAAGCATCCGTCTGCTTCTGCCACTCAGATTCGAGGGCCTGCACTTTTTCAGGCATCTTTGATGCGAGGTTGCTCTGCTCTGCCCGATCGGTTCGCAGATCATAAAGCTCCCAAGGCTGGTTTTTGGCCGCCACAAGCTTCCAGTCACCCACGCGGACAGCGCGGTTGCCCTCGTGCAACCACCACAGGCAGTCACGGTCAATTTTCGCGTCTTTTGCGAACGCGGGCACAAGGCTTTTGCCTGGTGCGAGAGGAATGGGTTCACCAGCCCAGTCCTTCGGCTTTTGAACACCGGCAAGCTCGAGGGCGGTAGGTACAAAATCAATCATATGTCCCGGCGATTTGCGCAGTTCACCCTTGGCGGTGATCCCTGCGGGCCAATGGGCGATGAGAGGTGTGCTGATCCCGCCCTCGTGGACCCAAGTCTTGTGGCGGCGGTGGGGTGTATTGCACGCGCTTGAGAAGCCGGGGCCGAGGCACAGGTAAGTCTTTGCGCTTCCCGCCGGGGCATCCGGGTCATGCCCTCCGTTGCGCACCATGATCTCGGCGCTTGCGCCGTTGTCCGAGGCGAAAAGAATCAGCGTGTTATCGAAGGCGTTCATCGCCTTGAGTTGCCCGATGATCCTGCCGATTTCTTGGTCCATTCGGTCGACCATGGCTGCGTGGATCGCCATCTTCGTGGCTTGAAACCGTCGCTGCTCCTCGGTCAGTTCTGTCCAAGGCAGCGGCCGGTTGACCTCACCTGCGCCGAGTTTTTGGATCGCCTCGGGAAACGCGTATGGCGGGCCCACTTCCTTTTCCAACTCGGATAGGGTGGTGTTGGTAATTCCAAGTTTCTTCTGCTTCTCGTGGCGTTCGGCGCGCATCGCCTCCCAGCCGCTCAGGTAACGGTCCCGGTATTTCGCGATGTCCTCAGGCAGCGCGTGCAGAGGAAAGTGCGGGGCGATGAATGCCACGTAGTGGAAGAAAGGCTGTTTCGAGTGGTTGATGGCGTGATCTTTCAGACAATCGATCGCGTGGTCGGCGATCGCCTTGGATGCATAGTAGCCGGACTCGTCTGCCGGGGGAATGACGGGCACGTCATCCAATGCATTTCCGAGCGCAGTGAAATAATTGCCCTGATTTTTCATGTCGAGGGATCGGTCAAATCCTGCAGCAAGCACCTTCCCGTCGATATGCCATTTTCCGCTGTGATAACTGCGGTATCCGGCTGGCTTCAAAAAATCTGGAAGAAGCCGAGCCCAGGTCTGGCGCGTGCCTTGTCCGCCTCCGGGGAGGTTGGGTAGGGCGTCACGGTGGATTTGTTGCGCGTAGTACCCGCTCAAGAGGGCGCTGCGGCTCGGCCAGCATCTGGCGGTGTTGTAGAAATCTGTAAACCGGAGCCCGTCCGCGGCCAAGCCGTCCAGATTCGGCGTGGAAATTTCCCCTCCGTAGCAGCCGAGGTCCGAGTAACCGAGGTCGTCAGCCATGATGAAGACGATGTTGGGCTTTTGTGGGGTTGCACCGTAGACGCCGGGCAGCAGTGCGAGGAATGCGAAAGCGCAGAGTAGGGGGAGTCTCATAATTGATTGGGCTGGGGGATCAACAGGTTGATTATTCGCCCCTCCGGCCGATGCGGGCAAGGTCCGATGGAGCAACGCAGATGCGTCATAGATGGACTGAGCGATCTATCGCGACCAAGACAGCTGGTTGAGAGATGCTCGTCAGATTTGTTTAATTCATTACTTTCTACCGGTTTGACCCGTCGAGTCAGTGCTGATCTGCCGGCGTCTGCGTTGGCATGGTGTCTTGGCATCGCTGCGCTGCAAGAAGCATGCCCGCCGCCTTGTCCCAGGTTTCACGCCACTCTTGAGCTGGCACGGAGTCCGCGACGATGCCTGCTCCCACATGGAAGTGGAAGGTTTGCCCTTCTTGGATGATGGTGCGGATGGCGATGTTAAAACTGCTCTCGCCCCCTTCGCCGAACCAGCCGATCGCCCCAGTATAAAGGCCGCGCGGTACGGGTTCGATTTCCTCGATGACTTCACGCGCCCGTTTTTTGGGTGCCCCTGTGATGGAGCCACCCGGGAAACAGGCTTTTAGCGCGCTTGCGGCGTCCACGTCTTGCCGAAGCCGTCCGTCGACAGTTGAGACAAGGTGGAACACTTGTTCGTGCCGCTCAAGTTTGAGCATTTCGCTCACGGTGACGCTTCCCCAGTCGCATATTTGCCCCAAGTCGTTGCGCTCGAGGTCCGTGATCATGATGAGCTCCGCCACCTCCTTGGGCGAGGTGATCAGATCGAAGGCGGAGTGTTCGTCCGCATGCAAATCCGCGCGACGCGGGCGAGTGCCTTTGATTGGGCGCGTGCGGATCGCGTTGCCTGAAATCTTGACGAACAACTCTGGTGAACTGCTTAGCACGCAGCGGTTTCTCTGGCGTAGAAACGCCCCGTAAGGCGCCGGGGAATAGTGCCGAAGCGCCTCGTAAAGGCTCCATGGATCGCCGCCGGGCCACGATGCCTCCAGTCGATGGCTCAGGTTCACCTGATAAATGTCACCCGAGTGGATGTACTCCTGAACCCTTGAAACCCATCCGCAAAACTCCGGTTCCGAAATTGTCGGGGTGAAGCGGATCCGCGCGACCTGCGGGTCCGGGTTTGATGCCCGCGCCTCTGGGAGGTCTTGCCACCAGTGGTTTGAGGCATACCAACAGCCTTCCCGATGCGAAAAAATCAGGATATCGGCATAGTGGGCGAACTCGAAGGTTCCATCGTAGTCGATGGTGCCGCCCAGAATGGAGCGGGGGAGGCCGTCGTCGGGCAGGGTCGTTGACGGGGTGAGCCGCAAGACATGCTCGCGCAGGCACCGGAAGTCTTTTTCGTTAAATAAGTTGCCATGAATCAGCATGGCGGGGTTGGACGCCAGCATTGAGATCGAGCCATCCGTTTCGCGAGCGGAATCAAAAAAAACAGCGCCATCCAGTGTCTGAAGGCGCGTGGCCATCTCCGCGGGGGTGATCTCGCTCAGCTCCGGAACTGGGTGGAGGCGCTTAGAAGGCATCGGGTGTTTCGCGTGGGAAAGCTTAGTAAAGCATGCGCTTTTCAAAATACTTTTTCCCAGTAACTTTACGGAAATAAAACTTTGAAATCGATGCATTCTTTCCCGCCTTGTGCGCGCCTGAAGCGCCTTTCCTTTCGAAAAAGTTTGGGTTACGGACTCTCGACCGCGGTGGCGCTGCTGACCGCGTCTGTGGATTTTTCGGCGCTGGCGCAGGAGGCAGGCAAGGGTTCCGGGACTTCCGCTGCCGCTTCCTCGGCGGGCTCGGCTGGCACGCCGGTTGAGGCGACAGAGACCGCGCCTCAAAGCCCCGCTCCCAAAATTAGCACAGGGCGCAGGGAGCCGGGCGCAATTCCCGCGCCATCAGCCCTGGGGCTTGGACTCGGAGGTGGGTTGCTTGGAGAGCCGCGGCTGATGCTGGGGCCTGGGGGTGGTCCCTCCTCGGGTGCTACCCGTGCGTCGAACAACTCCCTAGGACCCCTGCCTGAGTTTCCGAGTGACCTCAAGCCGATCGCTCCGGGGCCAAGTGCAGAGTTTCCGGGTGTGGAAATGCGCAGGCGCGCGAGGCCTGATCTCCTGCCAGATGGTCCCAACCCGACCGAGGAGGCTGCCATCGCCCTGAAAGACCGGATACGTTTCCGCTCCTTGAAGGCGCGCGTGATGGCTGAGCCCGAGGTTTCAGCGGCACTGCAGGCATCGAAAAAAGCCTCTACGGATCGTGAAATGCGGCTAGCCCTGAAGCGCCACTACGAGTTGCTGTTCGCTCGGATGCGCGAAATCGAGCCGGCTCTTGAAAGCTTGATTGTGGAACGCCAGACGGAGGCGCAGGCCGCGTTGCGTGAATTGCTGCCGCGCTGAGATTTCTGTTTGAGGGTCCAGCGTAACCTGCCGAGTTTTGAATGAGGGCGCGGCCTTGGAGTGTCGCATTTGAATCAACAGGCAGACAGCGGAGAGGTTGCGGAGGGAAAGATTTTTAGTTTTTTAACTCATGAACGTTTTGATTCTCGGAAGTGGCGGGCGTGAACACGCTCTGGCTTGGAAACTAAAACAGTCGGCGCGCGTTGACAAAGTCTACTGCGCGCCAGGGAATGGCGGGATTTCCTCGGTGGCGGAATGCGTGCCGATCAAGCTTGCGGAGGTCGACCGGCTCATCAGCTTTGCCAAGGAATTCCAGATCGATTTGACGGTTGTCGGACCCGATGACGCCCTTGCGGCTGGGATGGTTGACCGTTTTGAAGCTGAGGGGTTGCGTATTTTTGGACCGCGTCAGGCCTGTGCGAGGCTGGAGTCGTCCAAGGTGTTTGCGAAGGAATTCATGCAACGGTATGGAATCCCAACGGCGCGCTCCGCGCATTTTACAGACAGTGGAGAGGCCCGCCGTTTTGCGCGAAGCATGCCGCTGCCGCTGGTGGTAAAGGCCGACGGCTTGGCACTGGGCAAGGGGGTGATCATCGCCGAATCGATCGATCAAGCTGATGCCGCCATTCGTGAAATCATGGAGGAGCGCCGGTTCGGTGATGCGGGTCGAGCGGTGGTGATCGAGGAATTTCTCCAGGGACCCGAGTGCTCGATTCACGCGCTTGTGGACGGAGGGAGCTACTTGATGTTTCCAAGTGCGCAGGACCACAAACGCGCGTTGGACAACGACGAGGGTTTGAATACTGGCGGAATGGGCACCTACAGCCCCGCTCCTCAGCTTTCGCCCGAGCTTGAGGCCACCGTGAAGACTGAGGTGCTGGATCGCTTTTTGGAAGGGATTCGAGCCGAGGGCTTGGATTTCCGGGGGATGCTTTTCCCCGGTCTGATGCTGACGGCGGATGGACCCAAGGTTTTGGAGTTCAACTGCCGTTTTGGAGACCCGGAAACACAGGTGCTGCTCGCGCGCTTGGAGTCCGATTTGTTGGATTTGCTCGAGTCTGTGTTGGACGGAACGCTTGCGACCCAAAAGCCGGTGTGGGCCCAGGGTTCAGCGGTTTGTGTGATCGCTGCTTCTGGGGGTTATCCCGGTGAATACTCGGTTGGCAAGCCGATCAGCGGTTTGAATGAGGTGGGGCGCGATGCAATCGTTTTCCATGCTGGGACGCGTCGCGATGGGGATGAGTTGGTGAGCGCTGGTGGGCGGGTGTTGGGAGTGGCCACTGTGGGCGACTCGCTTGCGCAGGCGCGGGAAAGTGCGTACGCGGCTCTGGCGAAGGTCTCGTTCGAGGGAATGCATTTCCGGCGCGACATCGGGCTCAAGGGCCTTCAGGATTCATAAGGGAAGCCGATCCGGGCATTTTCCTGAACTTAAACCCCACCGTGACGACGCGCCTCGCTCCTCGCCGCAACTCTGTGACATGGTTGCCCTTTGCGCCAATCGTGTTCTTGTTCGGCATGCAGCTCCCGGGTTTGTTGGCCGCGCCGGAGACTCCGGTTTCTGACAAAGCGCCTCCCGTCTCCGTTGAGTCGCTCTCCGACGCGGAGGTTGACGCCGCCCTGGAGTCGATCTGGTTGAAAAGTTCGCGGGACGGGGTGCGCAAACCCGAAACGGCGCGGCGTGCGGCGCTTGATGCCTATGTGCGGGGCAAAGCGGCGGGTGCAAAGTTGGTGGTGCGCGACAAGGCCGCCAACAAGGCTAGCGAATCCGCGCTCCCCGAGCGGGTTGGCTTTCACGCCGAGGTGCTGACCTCAAAAATAGGGTATGTGCGGATTGCGAGCTTCGAGGCGGACACCGAGGAACGGTTGGACCGGGCTCTTTCCGATTTTCGACAACTGGACGCTAATCGTATCGTTCTGGATCTGCGTTCTAGCGCGAACAACGGGGGGTTGGAGCAGGCTGCGAGACTCGCGGCGCGTTTCGTGCCCAAGGGGACGGAACTTTTCTCCGTGCGCGAAGTGGATGCGGCGACGGATCGAAAAATTTGCAGTGAGACGGAACCGGGGAGGAGACCCTCCATCCTCTGGGTTCTGATTTCGCGACTCACTGCTGGATCTGCCGAAGTGCTTGCGGCGTGTTTGAAGTTGCAC
>JACCED010293892.1_pt1 | contig 13046 bp, 29 predicted proteins | sample 7455021 | NCBI WGS metagenome assembly JACCED01 (sample SAMN15323456, study PRJNA562643) | freshwater metagenome | isolation source: river surface water | place: USA:Blue River Watershed | collected 2017-08-19
ATAACTTGAAACAACACTTGTATTTTGCATATGGTATGAATACCAATGTCAACGGCATGGCCCAACGCTGTCCTGCCGCAGTAAGCCATGGCCGTGCGCGACTGATTGATCATGCGTTTCGTTTTGCCGGTCCTGCAGATGTTGTAAAATGTCGTGACAGCTATGTGAATGGTGTGCTGTGGACCATTACTGACAGTTGCTTGAAGTCCTTGGACTTGTTAGAAGGCTATCCTTACTACTACAATCGTTCCTTGCGTAGGGTATGGCACGAGGGTCGAGTGATTCGAGCCTTGACCTATCACATGCTGCCAGGGCACTTGGATTCTGCACCCAGCCATGGCTATTTCCGCATGGTGCTGGAAGGCTACCGCGAACACGGCGTTCCGGTTGACCAGTTGTATAACGCTGTGGAATTTGAAAACTCTCGGTGGTTGACAAATATTCACTGATTTGTTATACTAGAGTTGTCTTGTTTAAGTTATGAGACATTCATTCACTTTTAAGGAAAATTTATGACAACTCAATTTCGCACTATCAAGCGCGGCGCTAATCCATTTGCGCCCATGGTGATTCAGCAAAACGTCAACCTGGCGCCTGCTAATCAAAACAACATCTATGAGCCTCTCACAACTCGTGGCGCACGGGCTTATACCAACTCTCATGTGCAACAAGCACTGAACAATCTCCGAGCACGGCTAGGAGATGCAAAGTACACTCATAAACACTTTGGCGAATTGCTTTGGGTCAAAATTGAAGATCTAGACATCAACATCGAAATTCAGCGTGACGAAGATGCTGAACATCAAGCCAACATTCTAGAAAAGTTTGACCCACGTATTGCCATGCCCGTGATGGCAACTCGGCTCAAGAATGGCCGCTATAGCGTTTGGGAGGGGCAACAAACTTCTTGTCTCTATTACCACTTGTATCACGCTGGCCTCATTGACGGCGACTTCCTGGTGCAAGTCAAAGCATTCGACGAAGACATGACTGTGCCCGGCACCAAGCTGCAAGGCGAAGCTGTGGGCAACTATGGTTTCCGCCAAATTAACGGTGGCGGTCGCAAAGGCATTGATGCTTATCACTTGCACCGTAGTCGTGTGCAAGGAGTGCGCCTGTACGATTCAGACTTTGACGAAGATGTGCAAAGCGAACTGATTCAGTGTACCATGGAAAAGAACAACATGTTCCCTGCCAAAGCCAGCGAGGCTCGGGGCCAGATGGCAACACCGGGTATGGTCACTTACATTCACGGTTTGAACACCATTGCTGGACACGGCACTGAAATGAAAACATTCAAGAAGCAGCTGGCCGACTTGGATTGGGCACTTGCTTGGCACGACAAGTACTACTCTGCAGAAAAGGGTGTAGACGGCGGTTTTATTCTTGCGTTTGGTCGCTTGGCATGCCATGCCCGCACCGGTAAGAATCCTGTTAAACTTGATGCCAGTGTAGAAGCAGATTTGTACGAACTGTTCAAGGGCTTTTATGGTTCACCAAAAGGCTTCCACAAAGATTGCAAGCAACGTCTTGAAGCATTTCAAGATGACAACGACCTTGTGCGTAGCTGGAGCGACAGTTGTTTAACCCCCATCTTGGTCATGGATTACTATGATCCCAAGAAGCATGCTGGCAAACTCAACCTCCCAGTAGTGCCTGACATGAAGAAATACGCGGGGTACTAAAATGAGCACGCCAAAGGTATACTACTTCTATCTTTGGCGTCATCGTTTTGTTGATGACGCCAGTGACAAAATTATTGCACGAACTTGCTTTGGTATTACCAGTAATCCTGCAAGTCGCACACAAGGCTACGAAGGTCACGTTGGACATGTTGTAAAATTTGCTCGACTGTGGACTGGTTCCGAACGCCTGATTCGAGAACTCGAAACTCGCATTAAAAGCGACTTTTATCAACAGATTGTGGTTGGAACAGGTGGATTCCGCTATGAGTGGATCGACGAAACTGTGGACTTTGAGCACATTGTACAGTGGGTCGAATGGGAAGTTGCCAACACATTCGTAGGCATCCAGGAGGTCAAATGACAGCATTCACTGTGTTAAAAACTTTCCCGCACCCAGTTTACGAAATTGACTTGAGTCAAATCAAAGCCCCGGCTGAAATTTCAACAATCTTCAAGCGCGAACACATAGAAAAATATGTGTATTCGTTTGTGTTTGTTGACCAGGTGATCAAGTACGGAATCAGCGGAGATTCAAAGTCAATCCCGGGTGAGCGAGTTTATCGTCAAGCCGGCCATCTCGAAGGATGGAAAACGCAGTTGGCCATAGGCTCTTCCGGTTGCGACATGCGGGATATCAATGAAAGGTACTTCAGCAAGACTGGTAAACGCCTAAATCGAATTGGCATGAAAGTCGTTGTTCATGACTTGTCCTCGGTTGACAGCCCCAGTCCAGTTGATCGACAATTGCCTATCAAACAACTTGAACGAGAACTGATCAAAGAATACGAAGAAAAGTATAAAGATCTTCCAGTTGGAAACGTCAAAGACGAATCCTATATCGATAGGAAAACCTTTGTGACCAAGGATACATTCAATCGATTGTTTGAATTTGAATAACTACACAATGAAAATTAGACTGATTGGAATCCGCAATGCATTGGGTGTTGGTGTTCACTATGCCAACATTTCCAATGCTTTGCAACGAGTCTATGGCATTGGCCCTTGCATAGAAGAAGTTGACAGTACCAGTCAACAGGCACTGTTGCAAGCGGCCAGTCAAAGCCAAGCAGAGGACATCAACATCTGCTTTGTGAGCATACCGTTGCAACATCACTTTCGCGGAACCAACATTCAGTGGATTGTGTTTGAATCAACTCGGGTGCCGGAAATTGTGATGAGCACCATGCTGACTGCTGATCTAGTATGGGTGCCCAGTGAGTGGGGTCGACAAACGCTGATTGCCAATGGATTGGATCCCACACGATGTGATGTGGTGCCCGAAGGTGTAAACACAGAGTTGTATCACCCCTGGCATTCCAAAGCAGCCACAGATCCGCTGAGGTTTTTGTTGGTTGGAAAATTTGAACAACGCAAAAGCCAACTGGAAACACTGTTGGCCTGGGCAAACGTTTTTGGCGCAGATTCCGGTGCTGAACTCACAATCAAAACCAACCACTTTGTCAACGTCGAAGGCAAGCAACAATCCTTAGACAACTTTTTGACCAGCTTGAATCTCACCAACGTCAAGCCGATTTGGGACACACAAAGCATTGACCAAATTGTTGAACTGTATCGCAGCCACCATGTGTTTGTGTTGCCCACCAAAGGCGAAGGTTGGGGCTTGCCACTAATAGAAGCCGCGGCCGCTGGCATGCCCATTATCACAACCATGTACAGTGGCCACACAGAATTTTTACAACACATCGAGTCGTCAGTGGTTCCTGTGAATTTTATACTAGAGGACATTGGTTGCTCCGAGTTCCAAGCGTTCTATCCCACTGCGGATGGTAACTTTGGGCAATGGGCTGTGCCCACATTTGACAGTCTTGTTTCGGCGTTCGCCACAGCACGACACAATTATGTGGCATTAAAACAACACGCAGTGGTCAACGCTGAAATCATACGCAGGGATTTCAGCTGGGCAAGATCAGCAGATTGTGTTGTAAAAACGCTACACCGCAGAGGTTTATTAGGTTAGTGCCCACTAACCATATTTGTTGAGCTTTTGGTTGACCAGAATTCGCCCTTTTGCTATAATAGAAACATAGCGTAACAAAACAGGAGCGAAAAATGGGTTTTGAAACTGTGGTGCTCGACAAAGTGGCAAAAGTTCTCAAGCAAGACAATGCGGCAGAATTCTTTTGTGGTTCGCTGAGTGTTATTTGCACTGAAGCAGAAGCTCGCCGAGTGTTTCACCGACTCAGCAAGGACTACGGTGTGGGTCGGGTCCAGATCCACAAGGACGGCTCCTACGGTTACATTTTTGATTTCGTTTCCTAAGGTACGCGATGATTACAGACAGTAGCAAAGACTACACAACCGGTCAGGTTCTAATGACCTTTGAAGGTGAGATTCCCACCTACGAAGAAGTCAACCAGTATTGCTTTGACAACTATGGTTTCCGTCCCAATTTTGACTACTCAGTAGAACCCCAAACTGTATACAAAGGTTTTACCAATTCCGGAACTGTTGTTGCCCACGCAAAAAACGGTTGACCAATATTGGCCATTTTGCTATAATAGAAACATAGTAAGGAGAACACAATGAGTTTGGAACAAGACATTCGCACTGTTGAAATTGAAATGAACTTGTCTGGCGCTGTGACCGACTATGCCATGTACACTGAACTTGGCAACGCTGGTGTGCATGCTGTTGTGGTTGCGGCTCGTGCCAATCGGATGACTTGGGGTCAGGTGCTAAACGCCCTGCGTGACCTGGCCGAAAGCAATGAAGACGTGTTTGGCGAAGCCATGGACACTGCTGTGCGCGAGTGCGTTTACGGTGCCCTGAGCTTTGAAGAAGACTTTTATCAGTAAAAACGGTTGACCAGAATTTCCCAATTTGCTATAATATACACATAGACAGCAAAAAGGAGCCCAGAATGAACGAACGCATCAAAGAACTTTTCATTCAGTTGTTTGGTAAAAATAACTTTCCTAAAGGCAACGCAGAGGTGTATATGTCTGCCGAAGATTTAGAAAAGTTCGCTGAGTTGATTGTGCGTGAATGTGCAGACCTTGTTGTTGATGACGACAATGCCTTTGATATACTGAAACATTTCGGAGTTGAATGATGAACACCTATCAAGTGTATTATCTGGCCAATGGCCAAGGCATTGTGGCAGGACCTTTCCCTACTATAGACGCCGCTGTGGCTGGTAAGAGCAAGTTTGAAGCACCATACCGAATGTTGCTGTCTGTGGTCAAGAGCACTGTTCAAGCGGAGGAACTATGAGCGCAAAACGCGAAATTCAAGTTATCACTAACAACATGGGCTCGGGTGATTGGGTGGTTGTAAAATACAACACCGACACTATCTTCGAAGGCCATCGCATCAGCCCCCGGGACCTTGTTGACATTGTCAACACTTTCTATTCAAACGAGGGTGCCGAACTGGTAGAAGTCACTGACGAACAAATGGAACAAGGAGACTATTGATGAACAACCGATTTTGGGAACTGATTGACCAGGCCGACGAACAAGGCGGCGACGATGTGCTGGCAAAATTTGCCGAGTTGATGATTGCGGAGTTTTCGGACATTGTGAAACAAACTGCCATCTTGGTTGCTCAAACTGCCTACAACGACGGCGAAGACGCAGTGTCTGTTCAAAAGCGAGTCAACGGTGCTTTGCGTGTATTGGAAGTGTTGCGCGAGCGTTTTAAGGATTAAATCATGCCTGGATTTGTTGACGTATCTAACATGAGCGATCTTGAGATCAAGCGTCTGGGTCACGCCGATGACTATGATGATGTGGTTGTGCAACACCGCCACGTTTCCAAACGCAACCCTTACGGCTACAATTCGACCACTCGCCCTGTCGGTGCCAAGCATTCTGTCAGTGATGTGTGGGCCGCGGCTTGTGCCGCTCACCGCATCAACAGGGGCTATCACAAAGACCACGTTTACGAATGGGACGAAACACAACGAGTCAATCGAGTTGTTCTTCGCAAAAATCGTCAAATCATGATGGAGTTTCTGGCCAACCCTGATCAACTCACTGTGGATGATGTCGAGCGCGGCGAACACTGCCGCAACTTCTTGCAAAACGATCTGACGTTTCGCACCATCAAAGGTAAAACCGTTGAGTTCGACAATGCCATCCGCAAGGTGCTGGCCATACAAGATCACTTTGATACCTACCATCACAAATACGAACTGGCTATTGTGGCATGCTTGCCTGCCAGCGTGGAGAAAACCGAACAGCGTCAAACTGCTGAAAACCGCACAAAGTTTGCACAAGGCGGGCTTGTTGGTGAAGTGGGCAACAAGGTCGCGCTGAATGTAGAAGTCATCAGTGCCAATTTTAGCAAGCAATACAACATTTTCTGGATCCGTGCTGTGACAGCGGAGGATCAGGTTGTGACTTTCAGCAATAAACAATCGTTTGATGTGGGTTCACATCTTACCATCCAGGGCAAGGTCAAGGCCCACAAAGACAACTTGACTCAACTCAACTATGTAAAGGTACTGTGATGATCAAGTTCGTCGCTGGTTTTGTGTTAGGCATTGTGGTCGCGGCTGTGGGCTTTGGGGGCATTGCCCGCATCGCCGACAAAGGCGTCCAGCAAATCCAAACCCAAAGCAAGGAATTGGCCCAATAAAACGGGCAAATTGAATCAAAATTATGCAAAAAGTGGTTGACCAATATATCACCTTTTGTTATAATATTGATATGTTGAGCAGTAATGCAAGACATTTTTTAACTGTGTTAGGCAACTTTGAAAGGCAACATTATGTCCAAAACTGAAAAACTGTTTACCGTAGCTGGTACCGCTAAAAACCCCAACGGCACCGTCAAGGCCCGTTTCGCTAACGACCTGGTCGCTCGCATCAAGATCCTGAACAAGGCTGGTTGCACCGACATCAACTTGATTGAGTTGCCCAAGGCAATGACCAAGTTGGAAGCTCTCCAACACCTGACCCAAGTTGGTATCACTGAAGGTGACGCCGGCTTTGCTGTGGCTAACAAACTGGCCGAGAAGGCCAAGGTTGCCAAGAAAGGCGAAGTCAAGGTCAAGGCTGTCAAGGCTCCCGGCAAAACTGCTGAAGCTGTTGCAAGCGCCGCGGTGAAAACTGCCGCCAAGACCAAGGCTGTCAAGGCCACCGTGCCTGCTGATGCTGTGGAAAGCACCAACGCCTAAGCGCCGCTAGAGTGCCAAAAAGGCCGCTTTTAGCGGCTTTTTTGTTTTGTTTTGTTTTGGATGCATAATTACTGTATGCAGGAAACTGATCCCCTCTATGATCATGTGCGCCAACTGATGTTGGAAGTCATGGCAGTGCTACACTCTAATGGTCACAAAGAATTGCATGTGGGTGCAATGATGCGTCTAATAGGCGTTGACGAAGAGACCGCTGTTCAGCACGACGATGAACGCATAAATATCAATGACAGCTTTGCGGAGCTGGCTGAAGAATTAGGCATTCAAGTACGTAGCCCACTCAGTGTACCTGCAGGAGTTACCATCCATTAATGTCTATATCAAATTTTCGTACAGCCGAACCGCTGTACATTGTGATTCTACGCAATCAACAAGCAGAAAATCTTTTGAAATCCTGGATAAAAGAACACCGAGTTGAACATGCCAATGTCGCCGGTAACAGAATGATGTTGCATCATCAGTCAGCATTTGATAGATTTATAACAACCTGGACTCACGCTTGGGACATGGTCACTGTTTGGGATACTTGGAATCGTCGTCACATTTACCTGTGACACTTTGCCAAACTGGCAAAAATTTATTGACGCCCGTGCAGTTGCTGTGTATAATTACTTGTCTTACAAGGAGTATTACAATGAGCAACCATGAAAAAATGCGCGAACATTTCGAAGCATATCTAGCCGAAAACGAAAAGTTTACCCAGAAAGGTGTCAAAGCCGCAGCCGCAAGAGCACGTAAAGCACTACAGGAAATGGGAAAATGTATCAAGGAAAGACGCAAAGAGATCACAGCAGAGAAGGAAGCAATGGCCGCAGCCAAGTGATGGACTCACTGGCTCAGGAACAGAAACACCAGTTACATCATGTTGATTGGCCGGTGTTTCTGTCTGCCGAACAACGGCAGAAATTGCTGTATGGTAAACTACAACGTGCTATTCAAGCACTAGGAGCCCATACCGCAATCCCAAACAGGAATGCCAATGCAAGATCAGGAACAACAAATACAGGATCTAATTGATAGAATAGACGAAATAAAACTTGAACCGTTGAACTTGTCCAGCTTGAATGGAACCAATGCCAATGACATTTATTCAATGGGCACAACAACTATACCGACATTGAGTATTGGGTCAATCAGTCCCAGTTACACCTTGGGCGTTGGTACAAACCCTGCTACGTGGACAACTACAGGTACCGGAACGAGTTTTAACTGGGGCAACCCACTGCCCACTACTACCATTGATCAAGGTGGTAAAATATCTTTGAAGGGCGAGGGTGCTGATGTTGACATCAACGGCAAAAGCCTCAAGGCCTGGATGGAAAAGGTTGAAGAACGTTTGAATATTTTGACCACCAATCCTGAACTTGAAACTGAGTGGGACGAGCTTCGTGAGCTGGGCGAACGTTATCGTGAAATTGAAAAACGCTGTAAAGAGAAAGCAGAAACATGGAAAAAACTAAAAGCAATGCCTCCGCCGACAGCGGATTGACCCCAAAGCAACGCATCAACCATATTGTCAAATGGTTAAAGGCCTATGCCCGGGGTGCCAAAATCTCCACTTTTGTGGTGGGAATCTCCGGAGGCATTGATAGTTCAGTGGTGAGTGCGCTGTGTGCCCGAACTGGCTTGAAAACCATTGTGGTTCAAATGCCTATTCGACAAAACCGGAAACTGGACAATCGCAGTTCAATGCAAGCCACTTGGTTGTTGGACCGTTTTCCCGAAACAGTCACTCACATAAGTGTAGATCTAACTTCGGTGTTTTCTGCCTTTGAAAAGAAAGTGGATCCTTTCTGCGGCATTGAAGATGACACACACGAAACTTACAAGTTAGCCAGCGCCAATAGCCGCGCTCGGTTGCGTATGATGACCTTGTACCAAATTGCACAATGCCATAACGGATTGGTTGTGGGCACCGGCAACCGAGTAGAAGACTTTGGCGTGGGCTTTTTTACCAAGTACGGCGACGGTGGTGTGGACATCAGCCCCATCGGTGACTGCCTCAAAACCCAAGTGTGGGACATGGGCCGCGAACTAGGGCTGGAGCAGGAAATCATTGACGCCGAGCCTACTGATGGGTTATGGGACGATGGTCGCACTGACGAAGGGCAACTGGGCATGTCATACCCAGAACTGGAACACGCCATGGCCTTGGACCGCAATGACAACTGTGTGTATGATCCGCTGGCATTGACCAAAACAGAAAAAGAGCAACTGAAAAAATACCGTGGGATTCGCGCACGAAACCTACACAAGATGTTGCCCATTCCAGTTTGCGAAATGCCCAAGTGAGTGTATAATACACATACATTATCAAAAAACCCCGGGGTTTGGCCTTGTTAATCCCCGGTTATACAATCAATTCAGTAAGTAAAATTACCATGAAAGAAATTGAAAAGAAAACATTGGCGCAATACATTGGACACGCATTCAAGGCCTTTGGTCTTTGGGCCATTGTGTTTGTGGTGTTTACAGTTTGCGTTGGCAAACTGGACCACCTGCGCTGGCAAAAAGAAAACTTGCCTGTTGGCGTGACCAACATTGACGACAAGATGCGTCAGCTGGAATGCTTGACCAAGAACATCTACTGGGAAGCGGCCCGAGAACCTTTTGAAGGCAAAGTGGCTGTGGCTCAAGTCACGCTGAATCGCGTGGAAGCCGGCAAGTGGGCCGACTCTGTTTGCGGAGTGGTGTACCAAAAGAATGTGGTTTACCAAAAGGTAATTTGCCAGTTCTCGTGGTACTGTGAACCCAACCATCGTGTCAAGGCTGTTTATACTCCGCTCTACAAAGAGTGTGAGGAAGTGGCCAAGCGTGTGTTGTTTGAAGGGTTCCGTTTGCCTAGCCTGCGCGAAGCCTACTACTACCATGCCGACTACGTAAAGCCGGGCTGGAACAAGCCCAAACTGGAAAAAATCGGTCGTCATATTTTCTATGGAGAGCGCACATGACCTTGCAAACATTTATCAACCCCATTCGCAACTTCTTCAAGAACTATCTTGCACACATTAGTGCAGAAACACTGGGTTGGTTGGCAATCATTCTGTTCAACTGTGCTCTTGTGCCTACCCTGTTGGCTTTGATGACCGGACTGAGTGATCGTACACCCAGCCTGGACATTGTGGGCTTTTTGTGGGCCGGCCTTGCTTTGCTGTTCTTCCGTGCTATTGTGCTCAAAGACATACTGAACATCATCACAGTTGGTGCTGGTTTTATGGTGCAAGCTGTGCTGATGGCCCTGATACTTTTTAAGTAATACTAAAGTAGTACTTGACCGAATATTCAAGATCAGGTATAATTACAGTATGAAAAGCAAAGAAGTCATTGAATCCGTGAATCAAACCATTGCCAACAGCATGATTGATCGTGCTCGTGTGCTAGCAAGCGCGGCTCACCGTGGTCAAAAGTATGGTGATCAACCTTACATGGCTCACATCGAGGACGTGGTTCGCAGGGTCAAGCAAATTACCAATGACCCCGAAATCATCTGTGCCGCTTATTTGCACGACACAGTTGAAGACACTGATGTCACTTACGGCGACATTCAGCAACAATTTGGCGATAACGTGGCTGCAATGGTTTGGGCAGTCACTGGCATTGGTGCAAACCGTGCTGAGAAAATGGCCAACGCTATTGAAAAAATTGCTCACACACCCGGTGCTGATTTTGTCAAGTCAGCAGATCGACTGTCAAATGCGGCTGCTTCAAAAGCCGAAAAGAAAATGACGCTGTATCAACGCTACAAAGACGAACACACGGCATTGAGCCCTGTTTTAGGCAACAACGCTCTAGCACAAGAACTCATCAAACTGTTTAACGATTAACTAGGATCCAGCATGGAGCTAGGAAAACACAGCCGCAATCGCTTGTTAGGGTCGTTGAATCACTGGCGTGTGGTCAAGGATTTTGCGGTTCCTATGCATAACTATTTGGTGTATGGGTTTGAACCCGGCGGCTTCTTCAAAGGATGGTACGCCCGAGATGCCATGGCCATCGTTCATAGTCACACTGCCAACACTGTTGACGCCCTCAAAGACCTATCCAAATGGATGCTAAACTGCATGCCACACGAATCATGGGGCAGTTACGATCGAGTTCATGCTTGGGTTAAAATGCCCGCAGACCAACGTCGCAAAATTTTAGTCGATTGCGATCTTGTTTACACAGAAGAACAAGAAACGTTTTTGATTCTTAAAGGCGAGCCTACCAACGAGCTTGAGTTTTATTATTGATATGACATACACAATTCACAAACCCACTACTCGACGCATTTACCGCGGGCAATCCGGCTTTGACATGATTGACGGTGTTAAACTTGTGCCCCGGGCCGAAATTGTAGTGCTAAAGGAATGTCCTACTAACATGGTCGATATGCTGAACTACGCTATTGCCAAAGGCTACATTCAACCTGTGGCCAATGTGCGGGACGAGGAACTGGTTTGGGACAAATTGACCAATAAATCCTAAACTGTTATAATATTGGAAACATCGGAGATTTCTATGACAATGCATCTTTGTGGTCCTGCCCTTACAATGACCGGTAAGAAGAAAGGCAAGTTCAAGTTTCGCAACGCCGAAGAAGCTCGCAAGGCCCGCGAACTCGACGCCAGCTGGAAAGAATTGCAAAAGAAATACGAACTGGATGCTGACGCCAAGAAGCGACAACGTGCCATGGCCGCGGCACCATTGACCTACAAGCTGACCACACCTGTGGGTCGCAGTAGCGGGCATGATATTCCCAGTCGCAACACCGGCGATGGTATTGCCAATACCAAACAGATCCCGCAATATACTGGCACTAAAATTATTGGTATTGGTACCATGCACAAGTCAAATGCTGTGCCTATTTTCTCTGACGAAGAAGCTGTGGAAATCAGCCGTATGCGTCGTGGCTAACAATGAACTGGAAACAATATATGGAATGGGAAAAACAAGAAACCATGCGACTGCTACAAGGTCGCCCGGGTACTGTGTATCAAGAAAGTACCGAAATGGAGAAAGAAACATTTCGCAAGTGGATCAAAGATGTGCTACGTACTGGCATCACTTCTGTTGAGTTTGTAAAAAGTGATGGCACTTTGCGAACCATGCGGGCCACTCTGGATTACACTTACATTCCGGCTGCAACAGCACCGGTGTCAGAGTCCAAAGAAACCAAACCCATCAAAGAAAACAACGATGTGTGTAAAGTTTGGGACACTGAAGCCGAAGCATGGCGCAGTTTTAGGTATGATAGAATCAAACGCATTAGCTTGGAGTTGGGATAAGTAAACGTCAATGGCAAAAGAAGAGACACTTAGTTTAGAAGGCACGGTAGATGAAGTTCTGCCCAATGCCATGTTCCGCGTGATAATAGACGGCATAGAAAAACCCGTAATTGGAGTTATTTCGGGTCGCATGCGAATGAACAATATCAAAATCCTCATGGGCGATCGAGTGGAAATGGAGTTTAGTCCATACGATTTGAGTCGTGGGCGAATCACACGCAGAAAATAAATACTGCTATGGAAATCCGAGCAACCCTTGATCTCTTAGAAGCAACCACCCGTCCAGCAAAACTGGAAACTACTCCTTTGCCTTACAGCGAAAAAGACCTTGAACCTGTACTGAGCAAAAACAACATCATTTATCATTATGAGCATTTGGCCAAGGGCTATGCTCAACGCTACAATGCAGGAGAAGGCAATGCGGATTTTAATCGTGCTGGCAGTTTTTTACACAATAAGTTCTTCCCTCAGCTTAGGGCTCCTAAAGCCGCAAATCGCCCCCGTGGTGCTGTACTCGCGCTGATTGAAGAGCACTTCAAAACCTGGGAAGATTTCAAAGAACAGTTCGCTGAAGCTGCAATGAAGATTCAAGGGTCGGGATGGATTTATTTGAGCACCGGCGGCGAAATCAAAACCATTGCCAACCATTCAGTACGCACAGACATCTGCATGATTATCGACTGGTGGGAACATGCATGGAGCGACTATCAGTGGGATAAAAAGAGTTATCTCAACAACATGTGGAAAATCATCAACTGGGATACTTGCAACGAACGCCTATGATCACCATAACTGAATCTGCAAAATCAAAAATTCAAGACATTGTCATTGACGAAAACAAACCCGGCACTGCTCTAAGAGTATTTGTACAAGGCGGAGGCTGTTCGGGGTTCAGCTATGGCTTTGTGTTGGATGAAGCACAAAACGAAGATGA
>JACCED010636332.1_pt1 | contig 13046 bp, 10 predicted proteins | sample 7455021 | NCBI WGS metagenome assembly JACCED01 (sample SAMN15323456, study PRJNA562643) | freshwater metagenome | isolation source: river surface water | place: USA:Blue River Watershed | collected 2017-08-19
CCCGGAAAAAATGGCATCTCGGAGCTGCACCGCACGAACCGCCCTGACCTTTGCGCCTCCTGTGCAATCCGCTGCGCCGAAGGCAAATCAATCCCGAATGGCTTCTCCGCAAATAGATCCTTACCCGCATTCAACACATCCAAATACAACGCCTCATGCAGGTTGTGAGGCACCGCGACATAAACCACGTCAACATCCGACAACGCCAGCAACGCGCGATGATCCGTCACCAGATGACGGCATGAAGGAATGACGTTGAACCAGTCCAACGTCGCGGGGTTCAGATCGGCCACCGCGGTCAATACGGGACGAACCGCCACATCGGTCAGTGCACACCAACGAGCAAATGCGCTCGCCATCTCGCGGCCCATCAAACCACCTCCAATGATTCCGATTCGGATCTCTTTCATATCTAGACCACCATGCCACGCCCACGCCCCCCTGTCGCGCGCAGATGGTTCCGCAACCCAGCAGCATTGTCTCACACCCCAAAAATCGTTTCAGATCATGAGCGCAGAGAACCCGTCGCACGGTCCATCGATTCGCTCCGACAAGCCCCCATCAGCGTCTCAGTAACAATCGCCCCCGTCCGGCGGTTGGAACAATCCCTGCACCGAGCCACCAACAGCATCCCATGAAAGCTTCCCTCCGATCCACCCTTCTCACCCTCTCAACCGTTCTCCTCTCGCTCGGTCACCTCGGATCGCTCGACGCATCCGCACAATCGCCCATCCCAACTCGGAAAGAGGACTTCCACCTGTACCTGCTCATCGGACAATCCAACATGGCCGGCCGCGGTGCTGTTCCCCCCGATCAAAAGCCCCACGCGCGCGTCCTCAAACTTGATAAAGAGAGCAAGTGGACACCCGCAACTGAGCCGCTGCACTTCGACAAACCCATCGCAGGAGCCGCCCTCGGCACCTCGTTCGCCGCAGCAATGGCCGACGCGGCCCCTGAGTCCGTCGTGATCGGCCTGATTCCCGCAGCCGTTGGTGGAACTCCCTTGTCCAGATGGGAAAAAGACGGAGATCTCTGGAAACAGGCTCTCGCGAGACTTGATGTCGCACGCCAACACGGGACCCTCAAGGGCTTCCTCTGGCACCAAGGCGAAGCGGATAGCACCCCCGCTCTCGCGCCGACCTACGGAAAACGACTGGGCACGATGGTCTCAGACCTCAGAACCCACCTCTCGGCTCCCACCCTGCCCTTTGTCGCAGGGCACCTCGGCACCTTCATCGTGGAATCCAACCCCAACGGAACCCCTAACCTCTGGCGGCAAATCAACACGGAAATCGATACCCTGCCGTCGAAGGTCGCAAACACCGCGGTCGTCTCCTCGGAGGGACTCGGACACAAAGGCGACCGGCTCCATTTTGACACAACGGCCCTGCGCGAGTTCGGCAAACGCTACGCGGAAGCGATGCAACGTCTCCAGAAAACATCCGTAACGGCACGCTAACCTGACCCCGAGTTTCCATGAAGCGTCTCGCGCTGCTCCTGTCATTGCTTCTCAGTGCCCTCTGCGAAGCCGCCCCCAGCCGCCCGAACATCATCTACATCCTCAGCGACGATCTCGCGCAGGGCGATGTCGGTGCGTACGGCCAGAAACTCATCCGCACGCCAAACCTCGACCGAATGGCCGCCGAGGGGACCCGGTTCACCCAATCGTACTGCGGCACGAGCGTTTGCGCCCCAAGCAGAGCCTCTCTCCTGACCGGACTCCACTCCGGCCACTGCCCCATTCGCGCCAACCGCGAAATCCAACCCGAGGGCCAAAAACCCCTCCCTGCGGGCACTCCGACCGTCGCCTCCATCCTGAAAGATGCGGGATACGCCACCGCCTGCATCGGAAAATGGGGCTTGGGAATGTTCGACTCAACCGGCAGCCCATTGAAAAACGGGTTCGACCACTTCTTCGGATACAACTGTCAGCGCCACGCCCACAGCTATTTTCCAAAGTACCTTTACCACAATGACCAACAGATGCCCCTTGAGGGCAACGATGGAAAAGGGATCGGAAAAACCTATGCCCAAGACCTCATCGCCAATGAGTCTCTGCGCTGGATTCGCAGCGTGAAGGACCGACCGTTCTTCCTGTTCTATGCCATCACCCTCCCGCACGGACGCCATGAGATTGACGATCTCGGCCCGTACGCCCATCAACCGTGGACTCCTCAGCAAAAAGCCTACGCGGCCCAAGTTTCCCGACTGGATGCCGACATCGGTCGTGTTCTCACGTTGCTCAAAGAACTCGGGCTCGACGAAAACACGTTGGTCATCACCACTGGCGACAACGGATCCTCCTTCGCTCCTTCGTCAGAAATTGGGAGGCTCTTTGAGCAGGCATCCAATGGCTTGCGCGGTTACAAGCGCAGCCTTTACGAGGGAGCCCTCCGTCAGGCCGCTATCGCGCGCTGGCCAGGTACGATTCCCGCAAACCGTGTCGCCTCGGACCCGTGGGCGTTCTGGGACTTCCTCCCCACCGCAGCGGAACTCGCAGATGCCCGGTTACCCCAAGGGTTTCAAACAGACGGCCTCTCGCTCGTTGCTTACCTCAAAGGAGGTAACGCTCCGAAGCGGCAGGGATTCTACTGGGAACTGCACGAAGGAAAGCCCCAACAAGCCGCCCGCATCGGCGATTGGAAAGCGGTCAAACCAGCCCCCAACGCGCCCCTCGAACTCTTCAATCTCGCCCACGATTCCGCTGAATCGAACAACATCGCCAGTTCTCATCCGGACAAGGTCGCCGAACTAACCGCTTTCATGGCGCAGTCCCACGCCCCCAATCCCGACTGGCCCCTCACACCCACCGCCCAAAAAAAGCCCCTCAACCAATGAGCCTGCCCCCTAGCGCTTCTCCGGTGATCGAACTCCTCAAGGAACTCGTCAGGATTAACAGCGTAAACCCAGCCTATGAGGGCGGTCCCGGAGAAGGAGCCATTGCCGAATGGATTCGCCATCGCCTCCACGCCGCAGGAATCGAAACCGAAGCACACGAAGTCTTCCCCGGACGACCAAACATCATCGGCAAAATCCCAGGACGAGACCGATCGCGTTGCATCATTTTTGAAGCCCACACAGACACGGTGAGCATCAAAGGGATGACCATTCCGCCCTTCGATCCGAGCATCGCGAATGGAAACCTCCACGGACGCGGCAGTTGCGACACCAAGGGCGGCCTTGCAGCCATGCTCCATGCCATTGAAACCCTCGCGATATCCAGCGAACCGCCCGCCCTCGATGTGTGGTTCTGTGCGGCAGTCGATGAAGAATACAGCTTTCGCGGCGTCGTCGCACTCTGCGAGCGACTCCAACAGCCCGGCAGTCCGAAACCCATCGCCGCACTCGTCGCCGAACCAACAGGGATGCGCGCCGTCATCGCCAGCAAGGGCGTGTTACGCTGGAAGATCCACACGCACGGCCTCGCAGCACACAGCTCCAAACCGCACCTCGGCATCAACGCAATCTCCGCGATGACAAAGGTCATTCAAACCATCGAAGCAGACGCGCGGGAGCTTGCACGACACCCTCATCCATTACTCGGAGCCGCCACGGCAAACGTGGGAGTCATCCAAGGGGGCGTCCAAGTCAACTTCGTCCCCGACCACTGCTCCATTGAAGTTGACCGTCGCCTCCTGCCCGGCGAAACCGCGGACGCAGTTCTTCGGCACTATCAGGCCCTCTTGGAAGGGATCGCACACATTATCCCGGGATTTCAGTTTTCCATGGATCCCCCGATGCTCGTCGACCTGCCTTTGGAGACCAACGCGTCCTCACCCGCAGTGGAGGCCGCTTCGACCATCCTCGAACGGGATGGACGGGACGGCACACCCTGCGGCGTTCCCTTCGGAAGCGATGCCAGCAAACTCGCCGCCATCGGAATCCCCAGCCTGATCATCGGCCCCGGGGACATTGACCTCGCTCACACCGCAGCCGAACACGTACCGGTTGCTGAGGTCGAGTTTGCGGCGCGCTTCTTCCATGATTACGTCCGAAGCTTGGCCTGAAACCCTTCCACGCATGCATCCGATCCACTTCTCTCGGCGCAACTTTCTCGCAACGACCTCCTCTCTTGCGCTGACCGGTTGCGCGAATCTTCAACAACTCGCTCGGCCACTGCCGTATGTGGATAGTCATGTACATCTCTGGACCTCTGACACCGAGGCGTACCCCATCGCGGAAGGACTGGACTCGAAGGCGGTGATGACGCCTCCCCGTTTCACGGATGCAGATCTCCTCGCCACCTGCCAACCCGAGGGTGTTGGACGTATCGTGCTCATCCAGATGAGCTTTTACAAAGCGGACAACCGCTACATGCTTGACCGAATTGCGACGGCGCCTTCAGTCTTTCGAGGGGTCGCCATTCTCGACCACGAAAATGAACCGGATGCGGTGCGACAGGAGATGCACCGGCTGAAGCCGCTCGGCATTTCGGGATTCCGTCTCTACGCCTTCGCGGAAAACGTCGCAAAATGGCCCGACCAGCCCGGACTCCACGCAATCTGGGAGGAGGCCGTCATCACCGGACAAGCCGTTTGCCTCCTCGCTGATCCCGAGGTACTTCCGACCATTGAGGCCATGTGCATTCGTTACCCGGGCACCAAGGTGGTGATTGATCACTTCGCGCGCATCGGGATGAAGGAAGGGCCAACGTCTCCTCACCTCCAAGCCCTGCTCAGGCTCGCCCGGTTCCCAAAAGTGCATGTTAAATTGTCCGCTTTCTATGCTCTCGGTCGCAAATCCGCTCCCTACACCGACATGGAGCCGATCATTTCAACCTTGTGCGAGCACTTCGGTCCGTCCCGGTTGATGTGGGGGAGCGATTGTCCCTATCAACTTGCCAAAGGACACTCCTACCGAGATTCCATCGACGTGTTCAGGAGGCACTGCGCATTTCTTTCGCGGACAGAACGCGCTGATATTTTGGGAGGAACCGCCAGTCGCATCTTTTTTTCATAACGCCATGAAGGACACAGCGCGTGCTCTCGCTCTTCTGATGGCCATGTCTCTCACTGGCTGCTTAGGCACCATCCTCTCCAGCACCACGGACGCCGCCATGTCGGTGGCAAAGGCGCCTTTCAAAGTCGCGGGCGCCGCCGCGGATATCGCGTCCGGAGACTGACACTGCCGCTATCCACAGCGCTGCTGAGCCTTTCGATGACGATTCGGAGGCGGAACCCGCTTCTGACTAATCGACAGCAGCCTTCGGAGCAGCAATCGTCACCGCCGGTTTTGCTGGCGCACCAGGCGGAGGAGGAGGAGTGGGAGGCTTCGCAACAACAGGCGGCGGCGTGAAAGGCACTTGGTAATCATTGGGCAATGTGACCGCCCACCCTTTACGGTCGTCGATCTCCCACGTCACCGGCAAACCCTCCGCATCCACGATGTCGCGTGCGGCTAGATACGCAGCAATCGAGTCCTTGCTCACGTGAAACCAGACGACCGACTTCGGATCCTGCTTCATCAGCTTAAGGAGCATCCGGAACGTCGAGGCTGGCTGACGCGCCATTTCGAACGACTCCCCCGCTTCTGTCCTCATATTCAACTTCATCTGCACCGCCGCTGATCCCGGAGCCGCACCCACCTCAACCAAAAAGTCCCGGTTCGCGTCCCTCGGAGAAGGCGGACGCTGGTTCAGCTTTCGGTCGAAGTATTTGGTGAGCTTCACCGGCTCAAATGTCACCTTCCGCATCGGCGCCGGAGCCTTGCCTGCCACCTTTTTCATCATCGGTTTCCCGTCCGGCCCCTTCACATCCTCCTTCTTCACGATGATGTCCGAGTTGTTTTTCTTCAACTCCTCCAACTCGTTCTCAACCGCCGTCTGAAGCTCTTGAATCCGCACGGGCATCAACTTGTTCCCTGAAACAAGGACGTGATGAATGACGGCCTGCTCGGGCATCGTCTTCGGATTAGGGAGTCGAACCTGCACCGGTGGAGGCGGAACGTAACGAGGAGTCGTGTCCAGTCGCGCCTTCAATTTGTCGGCCTCATCCGTCAACGCAGTGATCCGTTCTCTGCGCTCATTGCGCTCTTTCTCCAACATTTCCAACTCTTTCAAGAGCTTCTCAATATCCACCATCACCACTGGATCTTTTGCCTTCTGCTCCTCCAGTTTCGCCATCGATTCCTCCAGCTTTTTCAAGTCCTCCTGCACCTTCGCGATGTCCTGCTTCACCTCCGCAGGGTCTCGCTTCTCCTCAAACTTTTTCATCTCCTCCTTCAACTTGGCATGCTCCTCAACCGATACGTCAGGCAACTCCGAAAGCACCTTCTTCACCGTCGTCGCCAGACTAATCCCAATCATCACCATCATGATGATCAACACCCCCACGACGTTCGTCATCGTGTCCATCAACGCGGCGAACGGTAACTCCTCATCATGCGATTTAGCGCGGCGTGCCATGGCTTTCGATCAGTGATTACTGCGGTTTGGGAGGATTGGTAGCGCTCGGCGGCGCGGCGGGCGGCGCTGCAGGGGCCGGCGGCGGTGCTCCAGGAGCAGGAGCCGCTGCACCAGGAGGCTTCGGAGACTTTCCATCATACGGAACAGACCCCTCAGGCGCTTTTTTTGGCACCGTTCCGGAAAGCTTTCCGAACAGCTTCATGTCTAACTCACCCGATCCTGGCACCGGCAGCTTTCCAATCTGCTCCACCTTGTACCCATGCTTGGACTGAGCCCAACCCGCGCCTAGGTTGTACGAACGCATCCCGTCCGCTCGGACCAAGAAGATCACTTTGCTCTGAGGCACATTTTTGACGTTATCCAAGAACGCATTGAACGTCTCGTCGTTCACAATCACCTCGGGAATCGCAGCCACTGAGTAACGTTCGTTCTCATTCCAAAAATACACGAGATTCTCACCGCGCGCGTCCACGAAGAAGACCTGCGCCCCAGCCCCCAATCCGGAACCTCCAGGATTGACCACCACCTTCGGATCCTTGTTCTCCGGCGGCTTCAACTTCTCGATCGCGGCCATCAACTCCTCTACCCGCTTCTTCAGATTCGGCTCTTCGGACGCAAACCCCTGAATTTGCTGCTTCAACGCCTCAATCTTCTTGTTCAAATCCTCGGCGCTCTTCTTGTTCTTCTCCTTCTTGTCGGAAGACATCGTGAGCAACTCCTTCAAGTCCTCGGTCTTCTTATCCTTGTCCTTCTTGTCCTCCTCCAACTTCTTCAACTCCGCCAAAACCTCCTCCAATCCCGCGAACTTCTTCTCGTTCTCGTCCTTCTTCTTCAGCAACTTCTGATGTTCCACCGCACGCTCCACGTCCTCAACAGGCCGCCCTTTCACACGCTGCATCTGCGCCACCATCAACACAACGATGATCAAAACCAGAATCCCGATGAGAGAGCACAAGATGTCCAAGAAGGGGATGAGCATCACCTCCTCGCTGCCGTGTTTTTGGCGCTTTGCCATGGGGTACTATCGGGTTGACGAACCAACGCCTCAGCGACGCTCGTCGCCGATGCAAGCATATCACCGCCCGAACCAGCCCTTCTTCTTCGCCTCTTCGGTCGGCACCTGCTGAATCACGACCTGTTGCTGGCCCAGTTGCGACAAAACCGCGTTTAAACTGCGAATCCCTGCATCCAAACCTGCCACCGATTGTTGCGTCGACTGGACGACCCCCATGAGCGAGGCCTGCACGTTCGCCGCCACCGCCCCAATCTGCTCGGAGAAATGTGTCATCGCCTGCTGCTGCGCTCCCTGCAACGCCTGCTGGTACTGCTGCGTCACCGATTGCAGTCCCCCGATGTACTGACCAAACCCCGCCACTGCTCGCTCCGTCGCCTGCGCCGACGCAGCAATCGAGGTCTCCATGCTCTGCGCAACCACCCCGACCCGCTGAGCCGTTTGAGACACCACCGCGTTCTCCACCGCCGAAACCAACCCCGCCACCCGGTCCGACAACTGGCGGACCACCGCTTCCTGCGCCGCCTGCAGCCCCTGCTGATAATCGCGAGACGCCGCCTCCATCTTCGAGACGTACTCCCCAAACCCCGAAACCGCGCGCTGCGTCGCTTGCGCCGACGAACTCACCGAACCCTCCAAAGCGGAAGCCAGAGCCGTGAGCTTCTGACTGAACTGCCCCATCACCGCTCCCTCCACGCTGGACGCAATACCGCCCATCTTGTCCACCAACTGCTTCGCCAACTGTTCCTGCGAACTCTGTAAGCCAGTCTGGTACTGCTTCGAAGCCGCCTCCATCGACGCCACATACTGACCAAAACTCGAAACAGCGCGCTCCGTCGCCTGTCCCGATGCTGCCACCGAACCCTCCAGCTTCGCTGCCAAACCCGACATCTTCTCGTTGAAATGCGTCATCACCGAGCTTTCGACCCCAGACACCAGCCCGCCCAGTTGCTCGCCCAGCTTCGCCGCCATGCGCTCCTGCGAAGCCTGCAAACCCGCTTGATATTCGGACGTTGAAGATTCGATCTTCCGAACGTACTCGCCAAACCCAGAAACCGCGCGCTCCGTCGCCTCCGCCGAGCTCTTCAACGAACCTTCCATGCCCGCTGCCATCGCAGAGATTCGCTCCGTGAACTTCGAAACAACCACATTCTCCACAGAAGCCGTCAACGCGGTCATCTTCTCAGCCAACGCCTGCACCGCCTTCTCCTGCGAGATTTTCAGCGCCTCCTCGTGCTCACGCGTAGCCGCCTCCATCTTCGCAACCAAATCTCCGAAACTCGCCACCGATTTGGCCGTCGCCTGCGCAGCAGAGGAAATCAGCCCGTCAATCCCGCCCGACAACGCTTCCACCTTGTCCGCGAGCCGCTTCGCCGCCTCGTTCTGCGAACGCACCACGTTCTCGTAAGCCTCGCGGGAAAGGTCCTCAGATTTCGCTAAGTTCTTCCCAAAGGCATCAAATGCCTCCACGTGCCGGTCACGCAGCATGTCCAAATGCTGAACCGCCTGAGCGTCCAATGAGGTGAACCTCGACCCAATCGCCTCAACAGCAGCCTGTTGGTAACGGTCATTCGAACTCTCCAAATGCGTCGCATACTCGAGCATCCGACCTGAAAGCTCGTTCAAGTTCGTCAAGAAATCATGCTGCGCTGCCGTCACCCCCTGAACCACCGCATCCGCCATCGCACTCACATCCGAGAAACCAATCTCTTTCTTCGCCTTCGTCCCACCATCGTTCAGGCGAGGCAACAGCACCTCGTTACAGAAGGCATCAATGTCATTCAGCGTCTCCTCCTCATGCTTGTTAAGCGAGTTCAACGGGAAGTTCATCACCACCGCAAAGATCAGCCCCAGCAACGTCGCATCGAATGCAGTGCCCAAGCCTCCCGTCACGTCCTTAATCGTCCCCATCATCTTGCTCACGTCCTCCACCCCGTCGAACTGCATCCCCTCAATCGCGTGAGACAACCCGATCACCGTGCCGATGAACCCCAACAACGGAATCGCCCACAAAAACGCCTTCACCACGATGTAACTCCCGATAATCCGCGACCCATCAATCCCGGACTGACTCGCCATCAACGTTCCGACGTCTGCAACATTTTGTCGTGTCTCGAAAAACTCCAGCGCCTTTCGGATCCGGTTCACCATCAGGCTGTCCCGCAAGTGCTCAGGCAACGAATAAACATGGTCGATGAACTTCCCGATGTTGTTCACGTCAATCTCATCCCCTAACCCGCGCGGCAACACGTCAAGTAACATCGCCGCCTGCTGATGCTGCAACTTCTTGTACTTGAGGAACAGGATCGCAATGCCCCAAGTAAAGAACAGTGTGCTGACAAAACTGATTGCGAAGTGTTTGTAGAACAACTCCATCAGCTTGTGCTTCTCACCCATCAACCCCGTCGCCACCAAAATCTTCAACAAGGCGAACCACACCACGGTCACAACAAACCCAATCCCAGAGCTCAACAGTGCGTTTGGGTTCGTTGGATCTTGCTCCTTCCACACCGTCCGCTGCTTCTTGCCCCCCGGTCCACCCGATTCCGTCGCCGGACCAGCACCAGCCATCAACTCCTCCAGCGAAGGCACCTTAAACTTGGTGTTGCACCCTGGACAGTTCACAAGTTGGCCGGCCATCTGAGGTTCGGCCATGAGCTGCATCGAGCAGGAAGGACAGTTGAAATGCATAGGTCGGGGTGGAAGCGGGTTGAATGCCTGATATACGACTTTGTGGCGCGCAGATTTAGCCCCCCAAAAAACATTTGGCAAACCCAGCCGCGTTTTTCCTAAAACTCAAAACCACCCGCCAACCCTGCGGACCCGTGCTCGGCTTAACACCACTCCCCATCGCCAAAGCCGAGGCCTCGATTGCGTTTCCACCCACCCCCACACCTGCTACCTTTTGAATCACTGGATCATGCCTACTCCCCTCCGATCCCAACTCATCCTCCCAGCATCTTCCCTCCTCGCTGGGGTCATGACCGGCAAACTGCTCGTGACGCAACCGACAAACCCTCCTCCGGAGAACACGGTAACCGCCGCAGAAAGTGCCGCGGTGGAGACGGACGCAACCTCCAAGAACGTCGCGGGAGCGGCACTCAACGCCGCAACCAAATCCACATTCACCAACCTACCGCTCCCCCAGCAACTGGAGACCCTCATACGCATCTCCAAACAGGCCGCCGAAAATCCCTCCGTACAACTTCTGCTAGCCCAAATTGCAAATGACCTCCCCGCTCCCGTCCTTGAAGAACTTCTCAGTTCGCTCGCAGGGCGAAAGGACGGCCCCTTCCTCGCCACAACCCTACTCGCCGAACGCCTCGCGGCCATCGACCCCAGCAAAGCCATCGAACTCGGCACGCAGCATAAATCACCTCAAATCGTCGAAGCCGGCTTGAGCGTGCTCCTAGCCAAAAACGCCGCCGACGCCATCAAGGCGCTGGCCGCCCTCCCCAAAGACATCAGCGCCAGTCTTTCCAACATCGAGCAATCCGGGCTCGTCACCCCCGGCGGCTCCTTCTCCGACGCCGTGCGCGTCATTCAGTCTCAACCAAATCTGCTCGAAAATGTCGCCAATGCGAAGCAATGGGAGGTTTCAAAAATTCTCGGGGCACTCGCCGCAAAAACCGCGGCCACTGATCCCGCCCTCGCTCTCGCTGAGATCCGCGCGTCCGCCGCTGAGATCGTAAACTCCAACCCGAAACGGGACCCTGCCACATCGGATCTACAAATTGCCAAACAACGAGACGCACTCGTGAGCCAGATCGCAGGCAATGCGGTGAATCATCTCCGATTCGAATCCGGTCCCGATGCTTCCAAGCTCTTTGACGCACTCAAAGACACCGAGAAAAAAGTGTGGAGCTTCAGCATCGAAGCCGTCACTCGTTACAACCACTCCGGCAGTGAGACCGCCATCTCCTTCGCCGAATCGCAAGCCTCCAAAGAGAACATGTCCTCCGCCGCCTCCGGCGTCTGGTGGGCCCTCGCAAATCAAGACCGCCCCGCTGCGCTCGCATGGATTGAGTCTCTACCCCCAGGCGCATTCCGCGAGGGTACCCTCAAATCCGTGATGATGGACGCATGGAACCGATCCAAGTCCTGGGGCGATCCCGATGTCGCAATGACCGCCGCCGCCACGCTGCTCTCCCGCGGTTCGCAAGTCGACTACTACGCGGCAATGCTCTCCGATCGACACTTCGCGTACAACGATGGCCGGACCCGCGCAGAGTTCATCGCGGAACTCCCCCTCACCCCGCAGGAGAAAACCGACCTAGAACGCCGGCTTGCCCCCGTGAAGCCCCGCTGACCCTTACCCATGCGCGCTCGCTCTGTTCTCCTCTGCGCTCTTCTCGGCGTGTTCGGGTTCATTATCGGCTCCCAACACACAGATCTCCCCGCGAAGCAACAGATCGCCCCTTCACCGACAACCAATCCCGCACATGACTCCTCAGATGCGGACAAATCCCTCCCTTCCCCACAATCAGCGCAGCCGAGCCCTCTAGCGACGCCTCCTCCAGACACCGAATCGTTCAAACAACTGGATGCCTTTTTGAAACAAGGAGCATCGTCTCCGGCCGACCATCGCCTGCGCCTCATGTCGGCAATCAACGCCTTGAGTCCGAAACAACTGGAGCGAATGCTCGACACGGAGCTCAAGAGCGACCTGTTCCTGCGCTCGAACCGCTTCGATTTTCAATACGCTGCGGCGCGCTTCGGCGAGATCGCCCCGCAGAAAGCCGCCGAGCTTTGGGCCAGCCGCGGTGAAGCCCGCAGCTTCGGCACAGACCTCATCGCCCCATGGGCGCGACGCGATCCCGTCGCCTTCACGAACTGGACCCTCACCCAATCCCCTGAAGTCCAGCGGGCAGCGCGCGAAACGCTCACGCAGGTCGCGGTCAAAGACCCCTCTCTCTTCGCTTCCATCGCGCACCAACTCGCGCCCTCTCCCAACGCCTTTGAGACCGCTCGAGCCGCCGTGCGCGCCTTCATGGGCAAAGAACCGGCCGCCGAACAACAGATCGCTTATGCAACCCGCCTCCCAGAGGGCACGATGAGAAATGCCGCTCTCGCGGAAATCGCAACTTTCGCGAACATCGACATCAAGACGCACCCAGAAGTTCTCCAAGCACTCTCAAGCTTACCAGAACGCGACGCCCACAAACTGGCGCCCAGCCTCATCCAAAAAGTGGACTCACTCCCACCCAGTCCTGTTCGCGAAGCCGCCATGCAGGCTGCCTTGCGCGATCAATCTCGCACCGATCCCGCCTCCGCCGCAAAACGACTCGAATCCCTCCCCGCAAACTCGAGCGATTACGCCGCAGGCGTACGCGGCTTCGTGGAAAGCACCTCCGCTAAAGACCCCGCTTCAGCCGCTGAATGGGCGCTCTCAATCCCTGCCTCCGCCGCAACGCACCGAACAGGGGCCCTCGAACGCGTTGCCACCGAATACTTTCGAACCAACCCCGATGGTGCCCGGGAATGGGTAGAGAAAGCCCCGCTCACCGACGAGGAATATCGACGCCTAACCGGTCGGACCCGCGCAAACCCCAGACCCTAGCCGCAGCGGGAAATCTGGCCCCATTCCAAATCGGCCCCCGAAAGGGTTCTCGGAACGGGAACCGCACCCCC
>JACCED011917081.1_pt1 | contig 13045 bp, 9 predicted proteins | sample 7455021 | NCBI WGS metagenome assembly JACCED01 (sample SAMN15323456, study PRJNA562643) | freshwater metagenome | isolation source: river surface water | place: USA:Blue River Watershed | collected 2017-08-19
CTTGACCTTTGCGATGAACGAGTCTCCCCACGCTGACAATCACTCGTTTGCCTTCTAAATCGAGCTCGCGCTTGAGAAGTTCGCTATCTGCAGCAGGTGCAAAGTGTTCTGTGTCGATACCAGGTGCAATCCTGACCATTGAATTGATTGCATCTGGTGTGAGTGCGCGAGAGATCGCCTTCTTTGTGAAGTCCCCTAAATAGGTGAGGCTATCGACGCCTTTTCCGATTCTTCTCATCGCCCATGAAAATGGCCAGAGCTTTGCCCACCAGACCTCATGGCCATGGGTGAGGGCAACAATCTTTTTTGCACCTGCCTTACGAACCCCATGAGCTAAGAGACCGAGTGGTGCCGCAGCGCCAAAGAAGACCTTTGTAATCGCACGCTCTCTGATGAGTGCGCGAACCGCTCTGCCAACTCGAGGTGAGGGAAGGAGAACTTTGGATTTATCGCGGATAACTTCAACGCCATAATCCTTGAGCCACTGCGCATCGTAATCTCGGGTATCGCCCTGCTGGGATGTATAGACGATGACTGTGTCCTTCGGCATCCGCTCGATCAAACCAATAATAAATGTCTCAATACCACCGGCTCGTGGGCCAAAGTCATTGGTGATGCAGAGGATTTTCTCGCTATCGATCATTAGAAACGGCGGACCGCAACGAGCCTCTTAGAACCAAGGGATGAGGCAGATGCAATCTTCACGCGAGATCCAGAACGTGGCGCATGGACCATCTTTCCACCACCGATATAGATTCCCACGTGAGAGACAGGTCGACCAAAGAAAACCAAATCTCCTGGCTTCTTCTGATTAAATGGAATTGATTTACCCATACGAGATTGCGCCGCGGATGAGTGTGGCAAGTTAACGCCAGCTGCCTGATAGGCGCGCATCGTCAATCCCGAACAATCCCAATAGGTCATTCCATCAGCGCCAAATACATAGCGATCGCCGATCTGCTTAAATGCAAACTTGATGGCAATACCAGCACGACCCGAGATGCCGCCAAGGGACTTCGCTTGAGCAAGTGAACTTGCCTGATCTGCATCCTCTTGCTCCTGAGCAAGTCGAGCTAGGCGTTCGCGATCTTCCTTCTTCAAGCGAGCAAGGATGGCCTCCGCCTTCTTCAACTTTGCCTGCGCGACCGCGCTCTGTTGGGCGAGCTTCTTCTCGAGCGCCTTTACTTGAGCGAGGCGATCAGAGACAGTCATCGAGGTCGCATTGAGCTTCTGGGTCGCAGATTGATACTTCTTCAATTGAATCGACTTCTGGCGGGTTATAGATTCAAGCGAACCTGCGGAACTGAGATAGAGGGTGGGGTCGCTTGAGAAGAGTAGCTCTAGGCTCTGGCTCAGTGAGCCAGATTTATATTGATTGACTGCGATTACTCCGAGGTTGCGAGAGATGGCATCAACATTCTTACCCTGGATTGCTGCCTGGGCCTGAATTCCATTGAGGCTGCGCTGCAGGGCTGCCAACTTCACCTTCGCCTCTTGGGCTCCCTCGGCGGCAGCTGTTGCCTGGTCCTGGAGATCATTGACCTGGGCCTGAATCTGAGCCAGGGTCGGAGCAGCCTGAGCAACCGGAGGAATCGCCCAAGCAAGGGCGCAGACCATCACAGTTGCCAGAGAGCGAATACGCATTTGGCAAGGCTAACCAAGGCGAAGGCGCAAACTCAACTTATCGCAGGCTCTGAGCCTGAAAATATGGTGTGAATCGGCGGCTATGCGGGGATATTCTTCGCGAAATGGCTCTCATCGCATCCCTTGTCGTGGCATCTAATGGAGCCACCACCCTAGGCGGCTCCTCCACTCCGCTCTCAACGCCGGCCGATCGGAAGAGATTTCTTGCGACCCATCGCGCAGCCAAGGCCTTCATTATTGGCAGGCAGAGCGCACTAATTGAAAGTTATGGCGCAAGCGACGTGCCCATCTATGTCTTCACCCGCAACACAACCCCACTGCAACTCCCCCACCCGCTGATGAAGCAAGTTGTAGTAAGCGGCGACCTTGCTCAACGCGTAAAAGAGATTGCAGTTAATCTCGAAGGAGATTTAGTAGTTGAAGCAGGTCCCACGTTATTAGTGGCGCTCGTTGAGGCAGGTGTTATTGAAATCCTGCAGTTATCGCTCGTTGAGATTGAAGGTGATGGGGACTTTATTGATGTAGCAAAACTTCTCTCCCACTTTACCGTTGTAAGCGATGTTGAAGTTGATCACACTCGCCTACTGGAGTGCGGATATAAGAGCGACTCCGCCGACAGCTAAGACAATTCCAACATACTGAGCTTTATGGAGTCGTTCATGGAGGAAGAGATAAGCGAGGATTGCGGTGGCAATCGGATAGAGCGAACCAAGCACCATTGCAATTGAAACTAATCCCTTTGTCGTTGCAACACCAAGAAGTAGGTTGGCTGAGAAGTCGGCGATGCCGATTGCGGCAAGGAGTGGAATATCTTTCTTGCTCACTCCCCCGAATCCACGCATCTTGATAAAGAAGCCGACGCTGACAAAGAAGGTTGTAGCGCGCATCGTCGTCATCGTCATCAGCGAACTCTCTTGAGAGCCAATTGCCATAAATGTCAGCGCCGATCCAAATCCAAGAGCGGCGCCGAGCGCCAGGAGAACTGGGCGAAGCGGCAACCCTTGGGTGATCTCCGGACCGCTTGCCAGGAATCCACCGATGATTGCTGCAATCACACCCATCATGACTGGCGTTGAGAGATCATCGCCTTTGATTACAAGTGCAAAGAAGAGTGGGAGTAAGACGCTAAGAGAACTGATCGGTGAGACAACTCCCATGCGACCGGTTGAAAGGCCAGCATAGAGACAGAGAAGTCCGGCATAACCACAGAGACCTGCAAGTGCACCGTTGATGAGATATCCATCGGAGTTTAGATTTGGGGCTAGCCAACCGCCAGAGATGAGAATCAATACGATTCCAAAGAGGAGACCAAAGGCCTGATTGATCCCGAGCACCACCATTGTGGGTAGGCGCTTGCTGAGATTGCCTGCGTGGTAATCAGCGCTGCCCCAGAGAAGGCTCGAGAGAAGGGCGAGGAGGGTTGCCATTGAGGGAGGGTATCGAATCCGACCCCTGCCTCCCAACATATTGACTCAATCAACTTTAGAATTGGCTAGTGAATTCACGCGCCCCCTTCTCCTTTGATTCAATGGTTGCGATTATTCGCGAATTCACGCCGCGCGCGGAGATCGAGTTGGAAGAAGTTCCTGCGCCACAGAAACTTGCACAGTACTCCTTCGCCTTTACCGCAGATGTCAGCAATGGACTTATTGGAGATGGCGAAGATGAACTTGCATCTGGCCGTTTCGTAATTCTCCATGAACCCGGTGGGCAGGACACATGGGAAGGTGAATATCGCTGCGTTACCTTTATGCGAGCAACAGTTGATTCAGATATGCAACAAGATCCACTACTTCCTGAAGTTGGCTGGAACTGGTTATTAGATTCACTCCAAGAGGCAGATGCGCTCTATAGCGCCCCATCTGGAACAGTCACTCGTGTATCAAGCGCCTCTTTTGGAAAACTCTCTTCCCGTCATGACGAATCTGAGATTGAGATTCGCGCATCGTGGTCACCAATTCTTACGCAACCAGAAGAACTGATTGCCCATGTTCAGGCGTGGTGCAACTTCATCAGCGAAGTTGCTGGTTTGCCGCCAATTGCTGAGGGTGTAGCTCCCATTAGTTCTGTACGTCGTCGTGGCTGAGCTCCTCACCGCCCCATACAACGGCCTTCCAGCCCTTGTTGAGACCGATTCCCAATTTGAGAAGATGCTGGAAGAGCTCGCAGCAGGCACCGGCCCATTTGCCGTTGATGCCGAGCGCGCATCCGGTTATCGATACTCATCTCGTGCATATTTAATTCAAATCAAACGCACTGGCGGCGGACTACACCTTATTGATCCCATCCCCTTTGGTCTTGAGAGCCCTTACTTTGCCCGCCTCAATCAACTCTGGCAGCAAGAAGAGGTAATCCTTCATGCCAGCACACAAGATCTTCCTTGTCTTCGTGAGCTAGGACTTAATCCATCACACCTTTTCGACACCGAGCTCGCTGGTCGATTGGTTGGTCTGCCACGAGTGGGTCTTGGTGCGCTCGTTGAATCGCTTCTTGATATTGGTCTGGCGAAAGAACACTCTGCTCAGGATTGGTCGGTGCGACCTCTTCCCGTTGATTGGCTTAACTACGCAGCGTTGGATGTGGAACTCCTCATTGAACTCCGCAATGAGATTGAGAAACTTCTCATCGAAAAGAAGAAGTTGAAGTGGGCGCTGCAAGAGTTTGCGGCAATCCTCGCCGCACCTGCCACTCCCAAGCGAATTGATCCTTGGCGCAGGACTTCCGGGATGCATAAGATCAGAAAGCGCTCTCAACTTGCAGTTGTGAAGGCGCTCTGGGAGGCGCGTGATGATCTTGCTGCTCATCTTGATATCTCACCAGGACGGATCCTCTCGGATCTTGCTATCTCCACCCTCGCACTGGCCAGTGGAAGTGCACCGCTTGCAACAAAGAAGGATCTCGAGAAAGCCTTGCGCCCGATCGGATTGCGCGCTCGTTGGTTTGAAAACACCCCTCGCTGGATTAAGGCGATTGAAGGCGCGTTAGCCCTGCCTGAAGAGCTCTGTCCTGAAAGTAAGAGCAAGAGCGATGGTCTTCCTCCAATCAAAATCTGGCGCGATCGCTTCCCTGAGAAATACATCCCCCTCTCCCATGCTCGCTTCAACTTCGCCCTGGCGGCAGAGGAGCTCGAGCTTCCAGTCGAAAATCTCCTCACTCCAGAATTCCTTCGGCAGATTTGTTGGCAGCTGCCAGATCCAAGCGAAGTGGAGCACCTCCTCGCCGATATGGGCGCCCGCCAGTGGCAGATTGAGATCGCAGCCCCAATATTGAGGCAGGCTCTCGCCCAGGATGAACCATTGGAGATGCCTGAGGTCGAAGAGAGCCCGGCCGAGGAGAGCGCCCCCTAAAAAAGGGGCTCCACCTCATAGCCTTTTGGGTTACCAACGAGTAACCTAAAAGCCTCACACCGGTAGCTATAGGAGCCCTTGATGTCTCGCAGAGTCGTTCTCGTTGATGCAGTCCGCACCCCCTTTGGAAAATCTGGCAGCGCCTTTGTCAATACCCGCGCCGATGACCTCCTTGTCCGCGCAATGCGTGGATTGATTGAGCGCAACCCAAACCTTCCTATCGATCAGATTGATGATGTTGCGATCGCTGCTGCAACTCAGACGGGTGATCAAGGAATGAATATCGGTCGCAGCGCATCGCTCCTTGCTGGTCTTCCTAATACTGTTCCTGGTTACTCAGTTGATCGTTGGTGCGCAGGTGCGCTGACTGCAACAACATCTGTTGCAGGTCAGATCTCGATGGGTGCAATTGATTTAGCCCTCGCTGGTGGCGTTGAGCATATGGGCAACCACCCAATGGGTGAGTTGATGGATCCCAATCCTCGCTACCTTGCAGAGCGCATCGTCGATGCTGATGCAATGTCAATGGGCGCAACTGCAGAGCGTCTCCATGATCGCTTCCCTTCTATCACCAAGGAGCGCGCAGATCGATACGCCTACAACTCTCAGATGAAGACTGCAAAGGCATATGAAGAAGGTTTGATCCAACGCGACCTCATTCCAACAGCTGCTCGCAATGAAGAGCTTGGTTGGACAATCATCTCTGCCGATGAAGGTCCTCGCCCAACAACAACGATGGAGGGTCTAGCTGGCCTTAAGACACCATTTCGTCCCGGTGGTCGCGTAACAGCGGGTAATGCATCTGGAATTAATGACGGTGCAACTATCGCACTCCTTGCCAGTGAAGATAAGGCGAAAGAGCTCGGACTACCAATTAAGGCAACGATGGTGACCTTTGCCTTCGCCGGTGTTGAGCCTGAAGTAATGGGATATGGACCAGTTCCATCAACAATTAAGGCCCTTGCTAAGGCCGGGCTTTCAATCGACGATATCGGCGCCTTTGAAATTAACGAGGCATTTGCCGTGCAGGTCATTGCATTCCTTGAGCACTTTGGAATCGCAGATGATGATCCTCGCGTCAATCCATATGGCGGCGCTATCGCAGTTGGCCATCCCCTCGCCTCATCAGGAGTGCGTTTGATGATCAATCTTGCTCGCACCTTTGAAGCTCACCCTGAGGTGCGCTATGGCATCACAACAATGTGTATCGGTCTCGGAATGGGTGGAACAGTTATTTGGGAGAACCCACACTTCAACGGAGGAAATAAGTAAATGGCGACAGCACTAGTACTACCAGAAGGCGCTCCAGAAGAAGTCGTCACCCTTGCAAAGGTTCGCGATGTTGATCTCACTCCATTTGGTTTCAAGGGAGTCCTCGCTCTCATCACACTCGATAACGGTCTCGACCACACCCGTCCCAATACCTTAGGACCACAATCTGTTGCATCACTCGATGCTGCAATCACAGAGGCGATCTCTCACAAGCCAGCAGCGATTGCCATCACAGGTAAGCCATTTATCTTCGCTGCAGGTGCAGATCTCTCTGCCATGTCATTCTTAACTCAGCGCGAGCAGGCCCTTGCCATTGGAAAGCTCGGACATGATGTCTTCCGTCGCTTAGGTGAGATTGATATCCCAACATTCTCATTTATCAATGGCCTTGCACTCGGTGGCGGTCTTGAGATTGGTCTCCACTCCAAGTACCGCACCCTCGCATCCACCGCTTTCACCGCCCTTCCGGAAGTCTTCCTCGGTTTGGTTCCGGGCTGGGGTGGAGCAACTCTCCTTCCCAAGTTGATTGGACCTGAGAAGGCGGTGCAGGTAATCATCCTTAATGCTCTTAATAACAACACCATGATGAAGGCGAAGGATGCTCTCAATCTCGGTGTAGTCGACGCAGTCTTTGAACCAGCAGATTTCCTTGAGAAGTCATGCGCATTCGCTGCATCTATTCTCTCTGGTGCGCGAACAATCGAACGGAAAGATTTCACTAACGATCCAGCATGGGATTCAGCGATTGCAACCGGCAAAGCGGCAGCGCTTAAGAAGTATGGAGGTGCAGATATTGCATCCCCACGCAAGGCGCTTGAACTTATCGCAGCAGCGCGAACATGCTCTAATGGTGAAGGCTTTGATGCTGAAGATCAGGTCTTAGCTGATCTTGTAATGTCAGATCCACTACGTGCATCACTCTATGCATTTAACATGATTCAGAAGAAGCGCAAAAAGGTTGAAGGTGCGCCAAAGGCAAACCTGGCTCGCAAGGTAACAAAGGTGGGAGTTGTTGGCGCAGGTCTTATGGCATCACAGCTCGCACTTCTCCTTGTCAGAAACCTTAAGTGCCCAGTTGTCATGACCGATATCGATCAGGAGCGCGCAGATAAGGGCGTTGCCTGGGTCCGAGCAGAGCTGGCAAAGCTCGTTGAGAAGAAGCGAATGAGCGCGGAGAGCGCAGCCCGCCTCTCAGCTCTCGTCTCAGGCTCTGCTGATAAGAGCGTCTATGCCGGATGTGACTTCATTATTGAAGCGATCTTCGAAGAGCTCTCATTGAAGCAGGAGCTCTTTAAGACCCTTGAGGGAATCGTCTCCCCTGAGTGTGTGCTCGCCACCAATACCTCTTCCCTCTCGGTTGAGGCGATGAGCGAAGGACTTAAGAATCCAGAGCGCGTTGTTGGATTCCACTTCTTCAATCCAGTTGCTGTGATGCCACTCCTTGAGGTAGCTCGCACATCTCACACCGATGATGCAACTACTGCAACGGCAGTTGAAGTCGGTAAGAATCTCAAGAAGACGATGATCATCTGTAAGGATGCGCCAGGTTTTGTCGTCAACAGCTTGCTCACACGCTTTATGGGTGAGATAACAGATGCAGTTGATGAAGGAACAGATCCAGCGGTCGCGGATAATGCGATGCGTTCAATCGGATTCCCAATGAGCCCATTTGAACTCCTCGGCCTTGTCGGTCCGGGTGTTGCGCTCCATGTTGCAGAGACACTCCATAAGAACCTTGGACCTCGCTATCGCATCTCACCAACGATGCAGGCGATGGTGAAGGAGGGCGTGAAGACCTTCTATATCAAGAATGAGGATGGAACCTTTGGCGCTAACCCAGCAGCCGTTGCCTTGATCCATAAGGGAACAACTCCATCTACTGCAGAGCAGGTGCGCGAACGAGCACTGAAGGCTCTTGCGGAAGAGGCTCGGATGATGCTCGATGAGGGCGTCGTCTCAACCCCAGCTGAGATTGATCTCTGCATGTTGCTAGGTGCTGGATGGCCGATGCATCTTGGAGGAATCTTGCCATTCCTCGATCGTGAAGGAATTAGCGAGAGCGTTGCTGGTCAGCGTTTTCATGCTCCGGGAATTGCATCGGTACTGAAGTAGAGCTCCACTCAACGATTTCCCGAGCAATCTGCTGAGCTGTAATTCCAAGATCTTCCAAGATCTCACCACGCTTTGAGTGTTCAATAAACTCTAGTGGAACACCGATGCTATGGACCGGCACATCAAGGCGGGCATCACGGAACATCTCCGAAAGTGAAGATGCGATTCCGCCATGGCGGATTCCATCTTCTATGACAACTACGCTCTTATAGCGCTGTGCCATAGTCACAAGTGATTGTGGAAGTGGCTTGACCCAACGTGGATCAATGACAGTTACACCAACGCCTTCACGATAAGCCTGGGAGGCGGCTTCCACGGCAAGAGGCGCCATCGCACCAATGCTGAAGAGCAACACATCTGCGCTCTCACCGCGATAGAGAACATCGACTCCATCACGGCTTTCGAATGCAGGAATATCGCTATGGACTGCGCCCTTTGGAAAACGGAGAAGAGTTGGTCGGTCGTTGATAGCAACTGCCTCATCCAGTGCTTGGCGAAGCCTTGCGCCATCACGAGGTGCTGCCACAGCAAGAGTTGGAACGATGCCGGTAAGTGCGAGGTCCCAGATGCCATGGAGTGCAGGTCCATCATCGCCAGTTACGCCGGCACGATCGAGGACAAAGGTGACGCCTGCGCCATGGAGTGCAACGTCAAGCAGTAGTTGATCGAAGGCGCGGTTGAGGAAGGTTGAGTAGACAGCGACAACAGGATGAAGTCCGGCATATGCCATACCGGCAGCGCTAGTGACAGCATGTTGCTCAGCGATACCAACATCGATTGTTCGCTCCGGAAATGCCTTCTGGAACTTATCGAGACCAGTTGGGCCAAGCATCGCAGCTGTGATTGCAACGATATCTTCACGCCGCTTACCCAATTCAACTAATTGATCGGCAAATACGTCGGTCCATGAAGTCTTGCTTGCGCTGACTGGCGCACCAGTCTCAGGATCGACAATTCCAACAGCGTGGAACTTCTCTGCCTCATCTGCAACCGCAGGGCTATATCCGCGCCCCTTCTCGGTAATAACGTGGACGAGTACTGGCTCGCCAAATTCTTTCGCCTGCTCAAGTGCGCGATCCATCGCTGCAATATCGTGGCCGTCAATTGGGCCGATATATTTCAAACCAAGATCTTCAAACATGCCTTGTGGGGCGACAATATCTTTAATCCCCTTCTTCACTCCGTGAAGAGTTTCAAAGATTGGATTTCCAACGACCGGAGTCTTCTGAAGAACTTCCTTGCCCCAATCCAAGAAGCGCTCATATCCTTGAGTCATTCGGAGGGTGGAAAGGTGTGAGGCAAGTCCGCCGATTGTTGGAGAGTAAGAGCGCTCATTATCGTTAACGACGATAACTAACTTTCTATTCTCAGCTGTCGCAATGTTATTGAGCGCCTCCCAGGACATTCCTCCAGTGAGCGCGCCATCGCCTACGACAACAACGACATGACGGTCGCTCTGACCGGTGAGCGCAAAACCTCGAGAGATGCCATCCCCCCATGAGAGGGCGGTTGAGGCGTGTGAGTTCTCGATGACATCGTGCTCTGATTCGCGACGATTGGGATAGCCGGCGATACCACCGCGTTGGCGAAGGGCATCGAATTGATCTGCGCGACCGGTCACAATCTTATGAACATAGGACTGGTGACCTGTGTCGAAGAGAACGAGATCTTTTGGTGAATCGAAGGTGCGGTGGATGGAGAGAGTTAACTCAACAACGCCGAGGTTTGGCCCAAGGTGGCCACCCGTGCGGGAGACCTTCTCAACCAAGAAAGCACGAATCTCAGCGCTCAGCTCTGCCAATTCGGCAGGGTTGAGCGATTTGAGGTCCTCGGGACCTTTTATGGATTCGAGCATGTAGGCAAGTCTAAAGGCTTGAGGTGGTTACCCGCGCAACGAACGGAGTACATATTGCATGATTCCGCCGTGGCGATAGTAATCCGCCTCACCCGGTGTATCGATGCGGACCTTTGCGCTAAAGCTCTTATCCCCTGCAGTGACCTTCACTTCCTTTGGAATTCCACCCTCATTGAGGCCGGTGATCCCTGTGATAGTGAAGCCCTCTTCGCCGGTGAGGCCAAGAGATTGTGCATTTTGGCCATCGATAAATTGCAATGGAAGAACGCCCATACCGATCAAGTTGGAACGGTGGATACGCTCAAAGCTCTCAGCGATGACCGCCTTAACTCCCAGAAGAGCAGTTCCCTTAGCTGCCCAGTCACGAGAGGATCCTGAGCCATACTCCTTGCCTGCCAAGATAACGAGTGGGACGCCAGCTGCCTGGTATGCAACGGATGCATCGTAGATTGTTGTCTGCTCGCCTCCGCTAAGGAAGTTGCGTGTAAATCCACCTTCAACGCCATTGAGCAAGAGGTTCTTCAAACGAATATTGGCAAAGGTTCCACGAATCATTACCTCGTGATTTCCACGACGTGAACCGTATGAGTTGAAGTCCTTACGATCGACACCATTTGCCTCAAGATACTTTCCAGCAGGTGAATCAGCTTTGATATTACCTGCAGGTGAGATGTGATCGGTCGTGACTGAATCACCCAAGATAGCAAGAACACGAGCACCAGAAATGTCCTTCACCGGAGTTGGCTCAGCTGGCATTCCCTCAAAGTAAGGAGGCTTGCGGACGTAGGTTGACTTCGCATCCCACTCAAATGTCTTACCTGTTGGAGTATCGAGTGACTTCCATCGGTGATCACCATCGAAGACGCTTGCATAATCCTTCTTAAACATCTCTGATGAGATTGAAGAATCAATCACATCCTGAATCTCTTGCGCAGATGGCCAGATATCCTTCAAGAGAACTGGATTTCCATCCTTATCGTTTCCAAGTGAATCAGTGGCGAAGTCGTGATCCATTGTTCCGGCTATTGCATATGCAACAACGAGTGGTGGTGATGCGAGGTAGTTCATCTTCACATCAGGGCTAATACGACCTTCGAAGTTACGGTTACCGGAGAGAACTGCCGTCACGGCGAGATCGTTCTCGTTGATCGCTTTGCTAATCTCAACTGGGAGTGGCCCTGAGTTTCCAATACAGGTAACGCAACCATAGCCAACAAGGTTAAAGCCGAGCTTCTCCATATATGGAGTCAAACCTGAGCGGTCGTAGTAGTCAGTTACTACCTTTGAACCTGGCGCAAGGGTGGTCTTCACCCATGGCTTCGAGGTAAGACCCTTCTCAACTGCCTTCTTAGCAAGCAGGGCAGCGCCAATCATTACAGATGGGTTAGAGGTGTTGGTGCAAGAGGTGATCGACGCGATTACAACGTCACCGTTCTTAACCGTAGTCTTATTCGCACCAACTGATACTGGGTATGCATCCTTACCGGTCTTCTCAGAGAAGTAGGTTGGCAGGATGTCTTCGAACTTCTTCTTTGATTCAGAAATCGAGATGCGATCCTGAGGTCGCTTTGGACCTGCAATAGAAGAGACGACTGTTGAGAGATCGAGTTCAAGGTGCTCTGAATAACGTGGTGTTGCAGCGGGGTCGAACCACATTCCCTGCGCCTTTGCATATTGCTCAACGAGAGCTACCTGCTCTTCACTGCGACCGGTGAGGCGTAGGTAGCGAAGCGTCTCTTCGTCAATTGGGAAGATCGCACATGTTGAACCGTACTCAGGTGACATATTTCCGATTGTGGTGCGGTTTGCCATCGGAACTGCGGTCACACCTGGTCCATAGAACTCAACAAACTTTCCAACAACGCCATGCTTGCGAAGCATCTCTGTAATCACAAGGGCCATATCTGTAGCAGTTGTGCCGACCGGCAATTCACCCTTGAGCTTAAAGCCAACAACGCGAGGGATGAGCATTGACACTGGCTGACCTAGAAGCGCAGCCTCTGCTTCGATTCCACCTACTCCCCAGCCAAGGACACCAAGTCCATTGACCATAGTTGTGTGTGAATCGGTGCCGACAACGGTATCTGGATATGCGCGAAGCACTCCATCAACGGTGCGAGTCATAACAACGCGGGCTAAGTATTCGATATTGACCTGGTGCACGATTCCTGTTCCAGGTGGAACAACTTTGAACTCATCGAAGGCGCCCTGACCCCAGCGAAGGAAGCGATAGCGCTCACGATTACGCTCATACTCAACATCGGTGTTCTGCTCGAACGAGGTGTTGGTTCCAAAGAAATCTGCAATGACAGAGTGGTCGATTACGAGCTCGGCAGGTGCAAGTGGGTTGACCTTTGAAGGATCTCCCCCGAGATCAACGATCGCCTCACGCATCGTTGCAAGGTCAACAACACATGGAACACCAGTGAAGTCCTGCATCACAACACGTGCTGGCGTAAATTGAATTTCAGTATCAGGCTCAACGGATGGATCCCACTGCGCTAAAGCCTTGATGTGATCTGCGGTGATATTTGCGCCATCTTCAGTGCGCAAAAGATTCTCAAGAAGGACCTTGAGTGAGAATGGAAGGCTCGCTGCTCCTTCAACCTTCGAGATATCGAAGATCTCGAACTCCTTACCTGCGACTGAGAGGTTCTTCTTCGTTCCGAGGGAGTTCTTGCTCATGGCGATGCACCTATTCTAAAAAAGTATCTTGACGTCAAGATACCTTAACTGGGGTATAGAGCGCCATAGATTCGATGTGGTGAGTCATCGGGAAGAGATCGAATGCGCGAATATCCTCAAGCTGGTAGCC
>JACCED012489967.1_pt1 | contig 13045 bp, 12 predicted proteins | sample 7455021 | NCBI WGS metagenome assembly JACCED01 (sample SAMN15323456, study PRJNA562643) | freshwater metagenome | isolation source: river surface water | place: USA:Blue River Watershed | collected 2017-08-19
CGTGCTGCTTTTAGATCTAAAAGGGTGGCTGCGATTACTAAGAATTCGGTTGCTTCATCAAGTGACCACTGGTCACCACGTTCTTTGATGTATTTGATGAAGTCATCGGTGACAGTGTGCAGCGCAAGTGCGGTGACATCTAACCGATGTTTGGCGATAAGCGACAACAGGACATCAAACGGTCCTTGAAATTCGTCGAGTTGAACAACGAATGAGTCGACTTCATCGGCCGCAGCCGTGGTAGTCATTAGTGTGCGACTGCACCCTTCTTTTCTAATCTTTGAACAAGTTCCCAAGCCATATTGCGATATGCAACAGCGCCAGATGAAGTCGGGGCTTGTTCGATGATAGAAACGCCCGCTTTAGTGGTTTCTGGGAACTTAACTGTGCGGCTAACTGTTGTGTGGAAAACAGCGTCACCGAACATATCTAGAACAGCCCCAATTGTTTCGCGGGTGTGGTTAGTACGTGAATCAACCATGGTTGCAAGTACGCCATCAATTGAAAGTTTGTCATTTAGGCGTTCTTGAACTTTGCCGATTGTGTCGCGAAGCATTTCAACACCGCGTAGCGCAAAGAATTCACATTCCATCGGAATGATTACGCCATTTGAGGCAGTTAGTGCGTTAACAGTTAGCAAACCAAGTGATGGTTGGCAGTCGATTAACACGTAGTCATAATTTTCACGAACTGATTCAAGTGCGCGATCTAGAGCGTATTCACGGGCAACTTCGCCGGCCAAGCGAAGTTCAGCAGCGCTTAAGTGAATGTTTGCTGGAAGCAGATCTAGTCCCGCAATTGAAGTTGCGCGAACAACAGCAGTTGCCGGGAAAGCTTTTGGATCCATCAACATGTCATAAACAGTGCGGATGGTTGCAAGTTCATCTTGGCCAACGCCTAAACCAATTGATAAAGATCCTTGTGGATCCATATCAACCATCAATACGCGACGACCTGCTTCAGCAAGAGCTGCGCCTAAGTTGATTGTGGTTGTTGTTTTACCAACGCCACCTTTTTGGTTTGTCATTGAAATTACATAAGCCGGACCATGTGCTTTTAGTGCTTTTGGTTCTGGGAACTTTGGTAGTGGACGACCGGTTGCACCAAGAACTACTTCTTCTTTGGCGCTATCTATTGAAGTAACAGTTGCTTCACGTTCTGGTGTAGGAATAACTGTTTGTGCAGGTACGGCACTTAAATCTTGTTGGTGTGCTGGAACTGTCATGTTCTTAAAACTTCCTTTGGCCAAAGGTGATTAATCGCCTAGGGGAAGAAGAGAACGACTTACTAAAAAGATAAGTCATTTTTATTGAATTTCTTGGATGCCTTGCCGCCAAAAATAAGGATTTTTGTTAAAACTGCCCTTGAATTTATTGATTACTTGCGTGGATGGGCCGTGGCATAGACCTCACGCAACTGATCGACGGTCACCATTGTGTAAATCTGGGTGGTTGTAACAGAGGCATGGCCCAAAAGTTCCTGAACTACGCGAACATCTGCCCCGTTTTCAAGCAAGTGCGTTGCAAAACTATGGCGCATAGTGTGCGGGGAAACTTTTCCAGAAAGTCCTGCCCGATCTGCAGCGTCCTGCAAAATCTGCCAAGCGCTTTGGCGCGATAACTTTCCACCACGTGCGTTTAAAAATAGTGCTGGTGTTCCCTTTCCGCCTTTGGCAAGTACCGGGCGGGCTCTGACTAGATACGCCTCAAGTGCTTTCATGGCTGGGCGGCCAACTGGCACAAGTCTTTGCTTGTCGCCTTTTCCGTGCAATTTAAGAATTGGCGTATCAACACTTAAATGCGAAACATCATCAACGTTTAAATTGATCAGCTCTGATATGCGAGCGCCGGTTCCATAAAGCAGTTCAAGAAGCGCCCGATCCCGAAGCATCAAAATACTTAAATCACCTTCGGCATCTACCCCAACGGCGTTAAGCAGTGCTTCGATATCTGAAAACGAAAGTGCTTTAGGTAACTGCTTGGCAGCACTTGGTGGTTTCACGGCTCTTGCAGGATCAGTTTGGGTTAAGCCTTCGCGGGCTAAGAATGCATGAAAGCCGCGAACTGCAATTAACGTTCTGGCAGCACTTGTACTGGAAAGTTCTGGGTGATCACTATTGCCAAGGCGAAGTTCAACTAAGAAGTCTGAAATGTGGCCAGAGGTTATTTGTTTTGGATCAGTTAATCCTTTGGAAAGACAAAATTCCTCATACCGCCTTAGATCTCGGCGGTATGAGGAAATTGAATTGTCGGCTAATCCACGTTCAACAGTTAAGTGATCTAGGTATCCCGAAATCACTCGCCCGATCGCGCTAGTTGCCATCTTGCGAATTTATCAGCGCTTTAAGCCAATACGGTTTCAAGTTTCTCTAGCGGCATGTTGAATGCTTCAGCTACAGCTGGATAAACAACTTTGCCCGCATGAGTATTTAGACCAAGTGCTAATGCCTTGTCATCTTTAAGTGCTTGCTTCCAACCCTTGTTAGCTAGCGCAACTGCATAAGGCAAGGTCACGTTAGTTAGCGCGTAAGTTGAAGTGTTTGGCACAGATCCTGGCATGTTAGCTACGCAATAGAACACTGAGTTGTGAACTTTGAAAGTTGGATCAGCGTGGGTTGTGGCATGTGAATCTTCAAAACAGCCACCCTGGTCAATCGCGATATCAACTAGTACTGAACCTGGCTTCATCTGTGAAACAAGTTTGTTCGAAACTAGTTTTGGAGCCTTGGCACCTGGGATAAGAACCGCACCAATCACAAGATCAGCTTCTTTACATTCATTTTCAATTGAGAATGAGTTTGAAACCAAAGTCTTGATGCGACCGCCATACCAAGTGTCAATCTGGCGAAGGCGTGGCACGTTTAGATCAAGGATGGTCACATCTGCGCCCATACCCATTGCGATCACAGCTGCGTGCAAACCAGATACGCCGCCACCAAGGACAACAACTTTTGCTGGCTTAACACCTGGCACGCCGCCAAGTAGAACTCCACGACCACCATTAGCGCGCATAAGTGAGTATGCGCCAACTTGTGGGGCAAGACGACCAGCAACTTCACTCATCGGTGCAAGTAGTGGAAGGGAACGATCGGTTAGTTCAACAGTTTCGTATGCAATACCGGTTACGCCACGTTCGATCAGTGCGTCAGTACAACCTTTGTCAGCTGCTAAGTGCAGGTAAGTGAAAAGCACTTGGCCATCGCGCATGCGATGCCATTCATCTTTGATTGGCTCTTTAACTTTCATGATCATTTCACCGGTCTGCCAGACTTCATCGGCAGTCTTTAAGACTTTGGCACCAGCTGAAATATATTCTTCGTTGGAAATTGATGAACCAACGCCAGCATCGTGTTCAACGAACACTTCGTGGCCATTACGAACTAATTCGTGAACGCCAGCTGGGGTTATTGCAACGCGATATTCGTGATTCTTAATCTCACGAGGAACGCCGATCTTCATTATTCGACCTTTCTGACATAGACACCGTTGTCTATGTTTTTTATTCGTCTTTAATAACTCTAGCCCTTGGCTTTTGGAAGCCGAACTCTGTCATTGCCAAGCACATCTTGCCTTGCAGGCCATGGACTATTTGCATCGCGCAACATAACGTCTGGTTCGGCTAGGGCGGTTACAAGTGCCAAGGTGCCAACAGTTAGCGCAGCATTAGTAACTAACCCTTGACCAATTGATGCTAAAACTTCGCTTACCGGTATCCAGTGCACTGGCATATCGCGTTCTTCTTCCCCAGCTTCAGGGCGACCATCAATGTGCAGTGTTAAACCTTGAGCAAAATAAAGTCTGATTTGTTCACTTGATCCACCTGGCGTATTTGCAAAATCAATTAGCACTTGCCATTTAGATGCAACGTATCCGGTTTCTTCAAGTAGTTCACGCTTAGCGCATTCAAGTGGATCTTCATCGGGTGCATCAAGTAATCCCGCAGGTGGTTCCCACATAATCTTGCCTTGGGCATGGCGATACTGCTCCACAAGCAAAATCTTGCCCTCATGATCAAGAGCGATAATTCCAACCGCCCCTGGGTGCACAATGTATTCGCGGGTTAAATCTTCACCCTGGTAATCAAAAGTGTCCCTTCGAAGGTTCATCACATAACCTTCGAAGATTTCTTCGCGTTTAGTTACTGAATAATCAATTAGGCGATCAGAGATCATGTGTATCGATTACTAAAAGTTATTTACTCTGGCGCTTAATTGCCGCTTCGATTAATCCCTTGAAAAGTGGATTAGCGCGAGTTGGGCGGGACTTAAGTTCTGGGTGAGCTTGAGTTGAAATGTAATACGGGTGAACTTCACTTGGTAGTTCAACGTATTCAACTAAGCGACCATCAGGTGATGTGCCTGAGAAAACTAAACCAGCTTGTTCTAGTGGCGCGCGGTAATCGTTATTAACTTCGTAACGATGACGGTGACGTTCTTCTGCGTGATCGCTGCCATAAACGCGAGCTGCAATGCTTCCCTGCTTTAGCGCTGCTGGGTATAAACCAAGGCGCATAGTTCCGCCCATGTCACGTTCGCCTGAAACCACATCATGTTGATCAGCCATAGTTGAGATGACTGGGTTTGGTGTCTTTTCATCAAATTCAGCTGAGTTGGCATCACTAATACCTGCCATGTTGCGTGCATATTCAATAACCATGCACTGCAAACCTAAACAAAGACCAAGTGTTGGAATTTTGTTCTCGCGGGCAAATTTAAGTGCGCCAAGTTTGCCTTCGATGCCACGAACACCAAATCCACCTGGAACACAAACCGCATCAACATCGCCAAGTGCTTCGCGCGCTCCGCTTTCTGTTGCACAGTCATCGGATGCGACCCATTTGATTTTCACGCGTGAATTATTTGCAAAGCCGCCAGCTCGAAGTGCTTCGGTTACAGATAGATAGGCATCAGGTAGATCGATGTATTTACCAACAAGTGCCACTGTGACTTCATGGGCTGGGTGGTGAACACGCTCTAAAAGTTCATTCCACTTAGTCCAGTTCACATCTTTAAATGGCAGACCTAAGCGACGAACAACATAAGCATCAAGTCCTTCTTGGTGAAGAACTTTTGGAATGTCATAAATACTTGGCGCATCAACTGCTGAAACAACCGCTTCTTCATCCACGTCACACATAAGTGAAATCTTGCGCTTAATTCCAGCTGGAATTGGGCGATCTGCGCGAAGCACGATTGCATCTGGCTGAATACCAATGTTGCGAAGGGCTGCAACTGAGTGCTGCGTTGGTTTCGTTTTTAGTTCACCTGATGGACCGATGTAAGGAAGAAGTGAAACGTGTAAGAAAAATACGTTGTCGCGACCAACTTCGTGGCGAACTTGGCGAACTGCTTCCAAAAACGGTAACGATTCAATGTCACCAACAGTGCCACCGACTTCGGTGATCACGATATCAACATCAGGTTTAGCCATCGCCAAAATACGTGACTTAATTTCGTTAGTGATATGCGGAATAACTTGAACTGTGTCACCTAGGTATTCACCGCGACGCTCTTTTGCGATCACAGTTGAATAAACCTGACCAGTTGTTACGTTTGCAAAACCTTCAAGGTCACGATCCAAGAAACGTTCGTAGTGACCGATGTCTAAATCTGTTTCAGCGCCATCATTTGTTACGAATACTTCACCGTGTTGGAACGGATTCATGGTGCCTGGATCAACGTTTAAGTACGGATCTAACTTTTGCATTGTTACGCGAAGACCGCGTGAAGTTAATAAATTACCTAGGCTTGAAGCGGTAAGACCCTTACCAAGCGAACTAGCTACGCCACCCGTGACAAACACATGTTTTGAAACACCCACGGAATACAAACGTATCTCAAGAAGTCATCCCAAGTCACATTGGGGTCACTTCGGCGTTGCGAGCAGAAATTATTTAACGCTCTTAGCCAGTGCTAAAAGTTCTTCAGCCAGTTTGGTGCCAGCTTCTGAGTCACTTAAGCCAGCAAGCATTCGAGACAGTTCAGTTGCTCTGGCATCTTGGCTAACTTCAGTCACCGCTGACTTATGGAATTCATCGCCTTCAACGCGAGAAATCAATAAATGCTTATCGGCAAAGGCGGCGACCTGAGGTAAGTGAGTAACCACAATTACTTGGCTAGTTTTGGCTAACTGGGCAAGGCGCTTACCAACTTCAACTGCTGCTGCCCCGCCAACACCAGCATCAACTTCATCAAACACAAATGTTTCGATTGGATCAGCTTTAGCCAGCACAACTTCAACAGCCAACATAATTCGGCTTAGTTCACCACCTGATGCACCTTTGCTAACGGCAATAAGTGGCGCTCCTGGTCGACTTGATAAACCAAGAGTTATTTCATCTCCGCCGTAAGGTCCTAGCTTGGCTTCCTGGATGACGAATTCAACTTTGGCACCGCTCATCGCAAGGCCTTCAAGTTCACTACTTACCTGCTTGGCGAATTCATTGGCTGCTTTTGTTCTAGCCTTCGTTAATGCGCCAGCTGCGCTCTTGATATCTGTATTTATAGCGGCAAGTTCAGTATTTAACTGGGCGATTACCTCGTCGCCGCCAGATAGTTCAGCCATCCTTGGCTCATTTGTTTTAACCCAAGCAAGCAAGTCATCTACTGTGCCGAACTCACGTGCTAAAGCCTTTAATGCTGCACGGCGATCTTCAACAAAAGCCAAGCGTTCGGGGGATGCATCAATTGCAGCAGCGTAAGCACCTAAATCCCCAGCAAGGTCAGTTACTAGAACTTCTAGTTCACGAAGGCGTTTGGCATAGTCAGCCAATTTCGGATCAAGTGCGCTTTCATGTTCAACGAGTTTGCGAGCGTTAGCCAAGATCCCAGCAACACTTTCCCCGCCAGCTTCCCCGCCCGTTAAACCAGCGACTGCACCATCAGCAGCCCTAAATAATGACTCACTATGGGCTAACCTGTCGGCTTCCTGAGCCAGCTCAACATCTTCTTGAGGGTTAGGTTTAAGTAATTTCACCTGTTCTGTGATGCGAGTTAAGCGATCTAGCTCGGCAGCGCGGGTTGCACTGTCAGAACTCAAGAGTTCAATCCGTGCTTTTAGTTCTTTTCTTCTTTCCCAGAGGATTCGATAAGCATTTAGGGTATCGGCCACTGGCTTTCCAGCAAAGCGATCAAGTAATAGTCGCTGCTGATCACCCTTAGTCAAGCGGATCTGATCACTTTGGCCATGAACGGCGATTAGCTCTTCACCAAGTTCACTTATGGTGCCAGCTGGAACACTCACCCCACCTGCGAACGCACGAGACCTACCACCAGCATTAACTTGGCGCGACAGGATCACCATTTGGCCATCAAGTTCAGCGCCTAGTTCAGTTAGTTGATCAGTGATTGAGCCATTAACAATCACATCTGCTTCAACACTTGCCTGCTCAGCGCCAGTTGAAATAAGGGAGGCATCTGATTTGCCACCAAATAACAAACCAAGGCTTCGGAAAACCATCGTTTTACCAGCGCCAGTTTCGCCAGTTAATACTGTGAAACCAGGTGAGAAATCTAAAACAGCGTCACGAATAACACCAAGATTTTTGATTCGTAATTGTTCCAGCATGTTAGTTAGCTAGCACCTGCACTATTTATTACGCCAACCTTGAATTGGTAATTCAAACTTTGCCACAAGACGTGCTGTAAATGGCGTTTGCTGAACACGTGCAAATTTAACTGGGTCGCTATGTCTAACAACTTTTACTTTCGCCCCTTGGGTAACTTCAAAACTGCGACGACTATCGGCGCTGATGGTTACCGCCTGGGAATTTACCTCAACTTCAATCACAGATGTTGGTGAAACCACAATAGGTCTATTAAAAAGGGCATGTGCACTAACTGGGACAACTAAGAGTGCTTCAACTTCTGGCCAAACAACTGGGCCGCCCGCACTAAAGGCATACGCCGTTGATCCCGTTGGCGTAGCACACAAAATTCCATCACATGCCCACTGGGAAAGTGGCTGGCCATCAATACTTAGTAACAAATTTGCCATGCCACTATCTGATTTCTCAATTGAGATTTCATTAAGTGCCCAGCTTGACCAAGTTTTCCCGCCAGCATCAACTGTCACCGATAGGGCTGTACGCTGTTCAACTTTCAAACTCTTGTTAACAACTGCATCGATCACAGTTTGAATGTCTTCAGGTTCAGCTTCAGCTAAGAAACCAACATGACCTAAGTTCACGCCAAGTACTGGCAAATTGTTTTCGCGTGATAATTCAACGCCGCGAAGGATCGTGCCATCGCCACCGAAAACCATAATTAGTTCACATGCATCAGTTGTGGTGCAGTGTTTAACTTCAGGTAGCCCTAATGAGATATCGCTATCAACTAGACCAACTTCAATACCTTTGGAAATTAGTCCAAGTGCTGCCTCTTTAGCTACTTCAACTGCGTTTGGCCGCGCGGCATGAACAACAAAGAGAACTTTGCGACTCATTGCGGTCCTTCCATGACAGCTTTTTCGATGGCACTAACTTCTGGTTTTGGCGATCTGTGCTTTAACCACAAGAAATACTCAACATTTCCTGAAGGGCCAGGCAGTGGACTAGCAACTACGCCAGCTGTGCCAAGACCTAATTCAAATGCCTTGTTTGCAATCTTATTGACCGCATCTAGGCGTTGGGAATTTTCAACAACTACCCCGCCATCACCTAAGGCATCTTTACCAACTTCAAACTGTGGTTTAACCATTAATAAAGCCTGACCATCTGGTTTAAGTACTGACTCAAGTGCTGGCAATACCGTGCTAAGTGAAATAAACGACAGATCGGCCACAATCAGATCCACCTTGGCTCCCAAATCTTCTGGGGTTAAATACCTGATATTGGTGCGATCCATAACGGTGGTTCGCTCATCTGTAGCGATTTTCCAGGCTAATTGCCCATAGCCAACGTCAACACAATATATATGTCTAGCGCCGCGGCGAAGCAGGACATCTGAAAAGCCGCCAGTTGATGCCCCAGCATCTAGAACATCTAATTTCTCAACATTTATGCCAAAAGCATCAAGTGCGCCAATTAGTTTGTGAGCACCGCGGGAAACATAATCATCGCCACTTTGCGCATTTACTTTGATCGCAGCAGATTCATCAACTTGGGATGCGGCCTTGTTGGCAACAATCCCATTTAGTTCAACTAAACCGTTTTCAATAAATTCTTGGGCTTGTTCGCGGCTTCTGGCTAAGTGACGCCTAACAAGTTCAACATCTAACCGGCGACGGGCCATAAGAAAATTATTGCCCTGAGATGTCAGCTAAAGTTTCGTGCAATCTGCGCTGCACATCTTCAAACACTTCAACATGCTCATGAACTGGAAGTGATTCCAAATCTTTTAGACGGGCAAGCGCGTCATCAACGCGGGCTTCACCTGTCACAGGCAAAGTCGACATTGCAATTACCGGTTTACCTGGCTTTTGTGAATAATCAGAATCATCACTTGCAACATCTTCATCTGATTCGTATTCAAATTCATCAGTTTCATCGTCTGAATCATCATCAAATTCATCTTCAAGATCTTCTAATAGCTCTTCTGCTACTTCGTCTTGGGATTCAAATTCTTGTGATTCCATGCGTCCTAGCCTAATTGCCTGAGCGTTCAAGAGTGTTAACGGCTAGCCCACGACCTGCCAGATCGCCTATTAATACTGATGCCTGGCAGATACCTTCCCAAGCGGCAACTGCAGCCACCCGGATTGCATCAAGTGAATCGCCTGAACCACTCAAGCCATCGGCGGTTGCCTTGAAACCACCGAGTGAGACTTCCCCATTTTCTATAGCCGCGCCTTGGTGACTATTTGAAATTCCAGTTGCATCCCAAGCGATAAAGGTCGGGCGTTCACTTGGCGCAGCATTAATTAATTCAGCAATTGATGTAACACCAGAGAACACCAAAAGTGAATCGATGCCAACATTGTTTGCGCCAAGAATGTCAGTATCTAACCTGTCGCCAATTACGATCGGCTTCTTAGAACCAGTTCGATCAATCGATGCTTGCATCAATGGTTTTTGTGGTTTACCTGCAACCACATCTGGCTTTCGACCAGTTGCATTGATTAATCCATTAACCATTGATCCGTTGCCAGGAGATGTTCCAAATTTGGTTGGGATAGTTAAATCCATGTTGGTTGCTACCCAAACTGCGCCACTAGAAATAATTCCAGCAGCTTGGCCAAGCATTCGCCATGGCATATCTGGCCAGTAGCCATTGACTACCGCGTCATAATTCAAATGAAATTCTTGTGATGGATTTAAGCCAACTAGTTCAACTTCGTGCATCAAATCTCGACTGCCACACACAAACACCGAAGCACCTGGTTTAACAAGTTTTGCAAGTTCTGCAGCGCCTGCTTGAGCTGATGTGACCACATCATCTGCACCGACCGCTAAACCAAGATCAGTTAAGTGCGCTGCAACTGAAGCACTTGATCTGGCGGCGTTATTTGTCACACAAGTTAGAGCGATTCCAGTTTCTGCATGAGCAGCATTTAAAGCACCAATCACACCAGGGATCGCATCTTCACCGATATAAACCACGCCATCTAGATCAAGAAGTGCTGCATCATAATCTTTAGCGATGCTGCCAGTTGATTTCTGAAGTGGTTTCACCATCTAAAACTACCGCAAGCCCTAAATCTTCACGCTTTTAAGTGTTGCCACTTCAACTTCAACCCGAGATGCGCTGCCACTTCCGGTTTGCCAGAACCTGCGACGAAGCGCGCCTTCAATTTCAACCACATCATCGGTTTCTAATTTCATAATTTTTGATTGCACACCTGCCTTAAAGGCAACGCAATCTATGGTGTCAATTGTTGTTTTGGTTACTGGTTTATCTCTTGGTACCACCACGCGAAATTTAGTTATCGTATCGCCACTTGGAAGTTCAACCTCTTCCCCAGTTGAAGAAACTCGGCCGGTTAATGAAACTTTGTTTTGCCACATAAACACTCCTTTTGAATTTTGTACAAAATAATTAATTGCACGCGAATGAATATGCATCGAGTCAGCGACAAAAAGAAGTGGGTGTGGAAAAGTTGGTAAAGATTTGGTGTGTGGAAAACTTAAATAGATCTTGACTATCTATCTTGAAAAACCTAAAATGAAATTACTCACCAGTTAACTCTGATGAGTTTCGAAGCCGCCGCAAGGCGGCTTCAGCTTTTTCAGCCCAATAATTCGCATACTGACGTTGAAGTTTCGGCACATTGCTCTCCCAAGTTGGGTATGCCGTGCAAAGTAAAAAATAATCTCTTCTAACTTCTAGAACAACTAAATATTTATAATCCTCAGTAGCTATAAGCACTCGAGTATTTTTGTGAAATGTAGTCATCCACCACAAAATTCGATTTGTAGACGGTTTGGGGTAAACATTCAAAAACTCAAGAATTACTGCAGCAACCCATTGAATCCGTTTAATTCTTTCAGGACTGATTTTTCTTAGGTTTTCGGGTTTACCTTCACTTATTAAGTGCCAAAATGTCGCTGGCCATCCGTGTTGATCTTGATATCTTCGAAAGATTACTTTGTAGTCACCATTAGAAAGTTTGTTTTGCGGAAAGGATTGCTTGTAAGCCTCAAATGCACGCTTTAGGTAATCATTTTGAGTGTTCTCAAATTCCAAAGGTTCAAGTAATTCGGGCAACCAATCATGGGACATTCCCAGAACATTTCATTAACGAAATGCAGACACCAGTAACCGAAAAATATCGGGAAGAATTCGGGGTGTGGAAAACTTAATACGAAGGCTTAGTCTTCGTCTTCCGCAAAGTCATCTTCATCATCAAATTCAGCCACATCTTGGTAAAACAAGCCTTCTAGAGCAGCAATGCGCTCGTCAGCATCAGTTTGTTCCGCCGCGTCAGCTGCTGCTGCGCGGTGGAACCACTCAAGTGCTTCATCTTTGCGACCTAGTTTTTCTAGAACATCGGCATACGCATAGCGAATGCGAGCAGACCAGGCTTCATTTGAAGTTGTGGTTAATTCAGGGCATTGAAGTGTGGCAAGGGCGGCTTCAAGTTTGCCCTGGTCCACGCGAGCACCTGATGCCACAATTCTCATCTCAACTTTTGAGGCGCGATCAAGTGAATTAACAAGTGGATCAGCTGCCATCGCAATTGCTTTAGCTGGGCGACCTAAGGCGCGTTCACAATCTGCCATAAGTGGCCAATATTCTTTAATGCCACGCATGCGACGTGCTGCTCTAAATTCGGTTAGGGCTTCTGCGAAGTGCCCGGCGTTATAAGCAGCTTCGGCTGCTGCTTCCCTAACGATTCCCACGCGCGATGCTTTATTTAATGCAGCGCGGGCATGTTGCCAAGCAAGTTCTGGATCAACGTTAATCATTTCCCCAGATGCAGCTAAGTGTCTTGCCACACGCAATGCTAAACCGTCAGGAAGTGTGCGAAGTTCGTTGCGCACAGCTCTTGGCAGTTCTTCACCTGTGATGTGATCAGGAATTATCGGATCATTAACGTTTACACGCTTTTCAGAAACATAACGGGCTGGACGTTCATCACGATCAGCAAAGCGACCACCAGCGCGGTCAGATCTGCCACCACGTGGCCTGTCATCACGGCGACGATCATCATCACGACGTGGACGATCTGAGAAGCGACGTTCACCTGTGCGCTCCCCGCGTTCATCCTCTGCTCTTGCTGGACGGCGATCATCGCGGCGATCAAAACGTGGACGTTCTTCACCATCACGGCGTGGACGATCTGATCTTGGACGATCACTTGTTGGTCGATCGGATCTAGGTCGTTCTGAACGTTCGGTACGTGGACGATCTGACGAAGGCCTACCACTTGATGGACGTGAACTACTTGGACGACCACTACCTGTTCGACGATCATCACTTGCTTTAGGTCGTTCACTTGACCATTCACGACGCTTGTTGCCAGTTGCTGGCTTTGGCTTGTCATCGCTATAGCGCTTTGGACGATCTGCACTACTTCTTGATGTTGTGCGCTCATCATCACGACGTGGACGACCAGATGATGGTCTGCCAGCAGATGGGCGTCCTGAACTTGGTCGCCCTGAGCTCGGA
>JACCED011490633.1_pt1 | contig 13041 bp, 13 predicted proteins | sample 7455021 | NCBI WGS metagenome assembly JACCED01 (sample SAMN15323456, study PRJNA562643) | freshwater metagenome | isolation source: river surface water | place: USA:Blue River Watershed | collected 2017-08-19
AGTAAACTTTTCACTAGAATTTAACTTCGGGAGTTTTTCTTTCTTCCTCAGTCGCCGTGAATTGGGGCTTAGGATTAAAATGAAACATCCCTGAATTCGTAATACTCGTTGGGAAAACGGTTACACGATTATTAAATTCTTGAACAGCTGAAGTATAGCGTGCTCTCGCTACTGTAATTCTATTTTCAGTTCCCTCTAATTGAACTTGAAGACCCTGGAAATTTTGGTTTGCCTTGAGATCAGGATATCTTTCAGAAACGACAAGGAGTTTCCCTAGGGCCTGTGAGAGACCTGTTTGAGCTTCTTGAAATTGTTTCATCTTTTCTGGTGTGAGTTTTGTGGGATCAATCGATATAGCAGTTGCCTTCGCTCTGGCGTTCACAACACCTTCCAAAGTGTCTTTCTCGTGAGCTGCATAACCTTTTACTGTATTCACTAAATTAGGGATTAGGTCTGATCGACGTTTGTATTGGTTTTCAACTTCGGCCCAAGCAGCGTCAACACTATTGTTGGCCTGAGGGATTGATTGAATTCCGCATGATACTAAAAAGAAAGAACAGATAATGAGAGTGATTAGTGATTTCACCTGTAGCTCCTGAATAAACAGTTTAAAAAAGAAAAACCCAAAGTACTTTCATACTTTGGGTTTAATTCTGTTTAAATCAAGTGCTTATGGCAATGAATTATTTAAGACCAGCAACAAGCTTTGTAAGACGAGAAGTCTTACGAGCAGCAGTTTGCTTTCTCATCGCTGGAGATTTAGCAAGTTTTGCAAGAAGGGATTGAGCTTTTACAAGAAGACCTTTCGCAGTTGTCTTGTCACCTTTAGCTACAGCTTCGCGAAGAGCTTTAACAGCAGTTCTTGATGCAGCAGTTTTAGTTTTGTTCGTCATACGACGTTTCTTTTCTTGTTTTGCTCTTTTTTCAGACGATTTGTGATTAGCCACAGTGGTTCTCCTCAGTGTACTTTCTTTTTCAAAAATATTGCGATGTTATAAACTAAATCTAACCTTCATGGCAAGAGTGAATCGATAAAGGTCTTTGGCAAACTCTACGGGATTTGTTAGTTTTTCCTCGCTTAATCTTTACCTACTAAGGAAAATAATCCTATGAAAAACATTCAAGTCGTTGGAATTGTTGGGGCTGGCCAGATGGGACGAGGAATCGCTCAGGTTGCGGCTCAAACTGGTTTTGAAGTTGTTCTTTTCGATGCTTTTAAGAATTCGCTCGATTTTGGACACCAATTTATTAAGACGCAGCTAGACAAAGGAGCCGAAAAAGGAAAGTGGTCACAAGAGGATGCGCAAAAATCTTTTGGAAAAATTAAGGCCACTTTAGACATGAATGATCTTAAACATTGTGACCTTGTTGTAGAGGCAGCAACTGAAAGAAAAGATCTTAAGTTTGATATTTTTAGAAAGTTAGATGAAATAGTTAAGGCAGACGCTATTTTGGCCTCAAATACGTCCTCGATTTCAATCACCGAAATTGCTGCAGTCACAAAAAGACCTCACTTGGTGGCAGGAATGCACTTTATGAACCCAGTTCCAGTGATGAAGCTAGTTGAAGGTATTAGAGGTTTAGAAACCTCAGATGAAACTTTTAATACGGTAGCTGCGACTGCTGAAAAAATGGGTAAAACCTTTGTACGAGCAAAGGATTTTCCTGGCTTTGCAGTCAATCGAATTCTTATGCCAATGATTAATGAAGCTGTTTACGCTCTCTATGAGGGAGTGGCCGAAGTAAAAGATATTGATACGGCGATGAAGCTTGGAACGAATCAGCCTATGGGCCCTTTGGAGCTCGCAGATTTTATTGGGTTAGATACGTGTCTCGCGATCATGAATGTTCTCTTTGATGGATTAAGTGATTCTAAGTACAGACCATGTCCACTTCTAAAGCAGTACGTCGCTGCTGGTAGGTTTGGTCGTAAAAATGGAAAAGGGTTTTATACGTATGATAAGTAACTTTGAAACTCTTCGTTTTGAAGAAAGAAATGGGGTGGGGATTCTTTCCATCAATCGCTCCCAAAAGTTGAATGCCCTTAATGTTCAAGTTTTAAGAGAATTAAAAAGTTGTTTATCAGAAATTCATCTTTTGCCTTTAAGAGGTTTAATTCTAACGGGTGAAGGAGAAAAAGCTTTTATCGCAGGTGCAGATATTGCTGAAATGAAGCCCATGACGTCAGGTGAAGCCAATGCTTTTTCTGAACTCGGTCAACAAGTGACTGTTCTTTTTGAATCTCTTCCCTTTCCGACGATCGCAGCAGTGAATGGCTTTGCTCTCGGAGGCGGATTTGAAATGGCCCTGAGTTGTGATTTTATTTTTGCGACAACCAATGCCGTTTTTGGTTTACCCGAAGTTAAACTCGGATTGATTCCGGGGTTTGGTGGTACCGTGAGACTTCTTCGAGTTGTAGGTGAGAGAAGAGCTAAAGAATTAATCTTCTCTGGCAGAAATATTTCAAGTGAAGAAGCTTTAAAATTGGGAATAACTTTAGAGCTCTTCCCATCAAAGGCAGAATTAATGGAAGGCTGTCAAAAATGGTTTTCCGTAGCGACTAAGAATTCTCGGCATGCGATATCAAGAGCGAAGCATGCGATTCGAATTTCTTCTGATGATGAAATTAAATCATCACTCATTTTTGAGAGGGAGGAATTTGGAAATATTTTTCAAACTTCAGAAATGATTGAAGGTACAACTGCGTTTATTGAAAAAAGAAAACCTAATTTTTAATGAAAGGATTTAGATATGATGCTTGCTGAACAGTACAAAGAAATTCGTGACATGGTTAAGAAATTTTCAGACTCAGAGGTCGCTCCTCTTGCTCAAAAGATTGATCATGAAGGACATTTACCGAAAGAAATCATTGGAAAACTTGCTGAGAATGGTTTTCTTGGTTCTTATGTTCCAGAAGAGTACGGTGGAGCAGGAATGGACTACATGTCCTATTCACTTATCGTGGAAGAAATTTCAAGAAATTGTGCCTCTACTGGAGTATTTGTTTCGGCCCATACTTCACTTGGTATCTGGCCCATTTTAAATTTCGGAACAGAGGCCCAAAAGAAAAAATACCTTCCAAAAATGGCGTCAGGTGAATGGATTGGCTGTTTTTGTCTCTCTGAACCAAATGCTGGCTCAGACGCTGGGTCTCTTACGACTTTTGCGGAAGATAAGGGTGATCACTGGGAAATTAATGGAGTCAAAAATTGGATTACAAATGGTAAGGAAGCTGGTGTGTGTATTGTTTTTGCAAAAACAAAAAAGACACCAGACTACAAAGGAATTTCTGCTTTTATCGTTGAAACATCCACAACTGGATTTTCTATCATCAAAGAAGAAGACAAACTAGGGATTCGCGGATCATCTACATGCCAATTAGCTTTTGATAAAGTGAAAGTTCCAAAAGATGCACTTCTTGGTGAACCGGAAAAAGGTTTTAGAATTGCCATGGCGACCCTTGATGGTGGAAGAATTGGGATTGCTTCGCAAGCTTTGGGAATCGCTCAGGGAGCGTTTGACTACGCCATCAGGTATACGAAACAACGTGTTCAATTCGGTGCCCCTCTTTCCGATCTTCAAGGGATTCAGTTTATGCTCGCCGATATGAGTACTAAAATCGGTGCCTCAAGACTTCTTATTTATCATGCCTCATCACTTAAAGACGCGGGGCTTCCATATTCTAAAGAGTCTGCTCAGGCGAAGCTTATGGCCTCAGAATCCGCTATGTGGGTTACGACTAAGGCCATTCAACTTTGTGGCGGAAACGGCTATACCAAGGAATATCCAGTAGAGAGGTACTTTAGGGACGCTAAGATTACAGAGATTTACGAGGGAACTTCTGAGGTTCAGAGAATGGTCATTGCGTCGAACGAATTAAAGGCAGTTCTCTAACTTTTAACTCGTCAAAACGCTGTGCCGTTTGTTACATTGTCCATTAATTTTGTTTTATTCGCGTACTAAGTGCGTCTGATATTATTTTGAGGAGAAAATCATGGCTAAAAAGAAGCCGACTGCTAAAATGCCAGTGAAGAAGCCTGTAGCAAAAGCTGCAGCAAAAAAACCGGTAGCGAAAGCTCCTCCAAAAAAAGCAGCACCAATGGCAAAAAAATCTCCAGCTAAGAAACCTTCGCCTGCTCCTAAAAAAGCTGCCCCAAAAAAAGCAGCTCCCGTAAAAAAAGCAACGACGGGAAAATCTCTTAAAGAAACTGTTCTTAAAGCAGCTTCTAAACTTTTAACAAAGGCTAAGCCCCTTACAAAAGAACAAGAGAAAAAATTAAAAGAAAAAGAGAAGGCACTTGCTCTCAAAGAAAAAGAGCGTCTTGCGAAAGAAGCTGCCAAAGAAAAAGCCCTACTAGCGAAAGAAAAAGAAAAAGAAGCGAAAGAAAAAGCGAAACAAAAAGAATTAGAAAAAAAACAAAAAGAACAAGAAAAGCTTAAAGCTAAGGCCGATAAAGAAGCTGAAAAAGCGAAGGCCAAAGCAGATAAAGAATCAGCTAAGAAAAAATCTTCTAAAGGTAAAAAATCTGACGATGATGATGAGGACTTCGATGATGAAGATCTTGAACTTGGTCCAGATGATGAACCAGCATTCGGTGAAGAGAGAAAAGCCAAGAAATCTGAAGATGATGACTTTGATGAGTTTGAAGAGGACTACAAAAAGTCCAAAGCAGCTAAAAAATCTGGTAAAAAAGCTTATGAAGTTGATGAAGTGACTGTAGATGTTTTTCCAACCAAGCAAGGAAAAAAATACAGTAACGCAGTCCTTGCTGAATTGCAGGCGACTGTTGCTGATGAGATCGCACAGCTTCGTGAACACTTTAACTGGAAAGAAATTGCAGATGCTATTGGTTCAATGGATTTCTTTATCGATGCTAAAAACGATGAGTGTATAGAGAAGGGATGTGACAACATCCGTACAACTCAAAGCTATTGTCGTTTACATTATCTCCGTAATTGGAAAACTGTTCAGAAGAAGCGTGATATTCTTAAGGAAGGAAAGCTTCAGGAATATATTGAGGAGCTGATTTCAAAATATCCGCCAAAATATATTGAGGCACTTCTATCTGATTTGTCGGATGATAAAGAGTTTTATCGTGTCCTTAACGAGCTTAACATCACTTCAGAATTTGATTTTGAAGAGGATGAATTTGAAAATGCTGTTGATGACGATGACTCAGATGATGATATTGGAATTGAAACAATCTCAAGCTCTCTTCGGTACGAAGATGAATGATAAAAAAAAGGCTCCTTTAAGGAGCCTTTTTTTTGCTTATTGATCAAGATCTTCGTCAAATTCAATATCTTCAAAATCATCACCTAGAAGTTTATTTGCTTCAAGTGTTGCATTTAAATTTTCGCGACTAATTTTATAAAAATAAGTCTCTTTATTGTGGGTAACTTCCTGCCAAGTTGGTTCAAATTCATTCCAATCATCGTTGGCGAAAATCTCATCGAAAAAGAGTCCTGTGATGTCGATGAAGTTTTTATGCGTCTCTTTCACCTTTGATTCATCTGAGAGATGAGTGGCCCCTGAGCTAAGGAAAAGAGTAACGGGAGCTAAATACTCATCTTTTTCAGACAAATATGAAATAATTAAAAGGAACTCTTCACTATAGAGCTGACCATAGACATCGAAATACCGACTCTTTTGTTTGCATTCAGACTGATAGGTTTCATTTAGAAGTCTATTGAGACTTTCAATCCAATCTGTAGGAAGGGACTTCCCAGATTTTGAAGACTTTTTTCTTGCTATCATGACAACCTGCCTTATATTCGGGAATTTAGTGGTCTTTTATCAGGCCCTTAATTAAAATAAATGCCAAAGAAAGACAATATTTCATTCATAAAAAGGATCTTTATATGGCGGTTTACATTCTTGGCGGAGCACGTACAGCTGTTGGTAGCTTCATGGGTACATTATCGATGGTTCCTGCACCTAAGCTTGGAGCCGCTGCCATTGAGGGTGCACTTCAAAAAGCAAATATTGAAAAATCGAAAGTAGATGAAGTTTTCATGGGAAATGTGGTGACTTCTGGAGTTGGACAGGCGCCAGCTCGTCAGGCCCTCTTAACAGCGGGACTCCCTCAATCAGTACCTGCAACAACTGTTGGTAAAGTTTGTGGCTCTGGTCTTCAGGCCGTCATTCTAGGAGCTCGCTCTATCATGACTGGTGAGAACCAAGTTGTAGTGGCAGGTGGAATGGAGAACATGTCCCTTGCTCCTCATATCCTAATGAATTCAAGAAATGGTTTTAAATACGGTCCAACTGAAATGAAAGATTCCATGCAGTGGGATGGTCTGTGGGATGTTTATACTAATCGTGCGATGGGAAATTGTGCTGAAGAGTGTACGAAAAAGTTTAATATGACTCGTGAGGAGCAAGATGCATTTGCCATTGAATCCTTTAAGCGTGCTCAATCCTCAGCTAAAGACGGAATTTTTAAAGATGAAATTGTTGCTGTAAAAGTACCTGCAAAGGGTGGGACAGTAGACATCCTTGAAGACGAAGGTCCCTTTAAGGCCAATTTTGAAAAAATGCCTTCTTTAAAACCTGCCTTCGAAAAAGACGGAACGATTACGGCGGCCAATGCTTCTACAATTAATGATGGGGCGGCAGCTGTTGTTTTAGGTGGAGATGCTTTTGCTTCTCAAGCTGAATTTAAAATCGTGAGTTTTGCTTCTCATGCTCAAGAGCCGACTTGGTTTTCAACTGCACCTGTTGAAGCAATGACAAAGTCTCTCAAGAAGGCTGGATTATCAATTGATCAAATAGATCTTTTTGAAATCAATGAGGCGTTCGCAGCCGTCACGATGGCAGCGATGAAAGAGCTAAAAATCCCTCACAATAAAGTTAATGTCTTTGGTGGAGCTGTGGCGATTGGGCACCCAATTGGTGGATCTGGTGCAAGAATTCTCGTGACTCTTATGAATGCCATGAAGAAAAAAAATGCCAAGTTTGGATGTGCCGCTATTTGTATCGGTGGCGGTGAGGCCTTAAGTCTTATTTTGGAGAAGATCAGATAATGACCACTTCAGAAAATGGCCAAACGAAATCTGGTATTCGTCAGCTTAAACCCGGAGAGATATTATTCCATGATGGTGATGTCGCTGATTCACTTTTTATCATTCAAAAAGGTCAGCTTCGATTATTTAAACCTAAAGGGAAGGGGTTCATTGAACTCGCCGTGCTTCGATCTGGTGAAGTTCTTGGAGAAATGGCTTATTTTGATGATGATGGATCAGGGAAAAAAAGATCATGTTCAGCTGCTGCCATTACTCCAGTAGAAATTATTGAAATATCTTTCACCGCATTTAGTAAAACCATGCAGTCCTTAAACCCTTGGTTTAAAACGATCATCAATACTCTTGCGACAAGGCTTAGAAAAACGAATTCAAGGCTTAAAGAGCTTGAAGATAATCAAGCTTCTATTTCTTATGGTGGTAAGCACACCGGTTATGAATTCATGAAACCGATTGAGGTGATGCGCGTCTTAGGCACTTTATTTCTAGTATTCAAAGCACATGGTGAATTAAAAAATCAATCTTTCGTCATTACAAGGAAAACTCTAAATCTTTACTCCCAAGATATGTATCAAATCATGGAAGTTAAGATGGAGAGTATTATTACTCTTCTTGTTGAATTAGGTTGGCTTGAGATTGGAGAAGATGAAGATAAGTTTCCTAATGTTCTTATGGCAAAGAATATGGATCTTATTAGGCAGGTCTTTATCTATATGAATGGAGAAAGGCATCTTCCTGATAATAAAAAAATGAAAGTTGGAGAGAAGTGCGAGATGCTGATCGCTAAAATGATTGAACTCGAGCAATCTCTTCCACTCATTGATATTCCAAATCTTCGAATCATTGATGATATTCCTCCAAAATTCACAAAGTACTATAATATCGCTCCTATCATTGCTGAATTTAAAAGTAGAAATATTCTATTGAATCCGGATCATGTGGATGATGGTAAAAATCTCGGAATCTTCGGTGAAGTCGTGATGAAAGACGGAAACGTTCTGGTTGAAGTTGATTTTCCTAAATTACAAAAGCTCTATCCCATCATTAGGTTTATGAATGCAGTGAAAAGAGCTAACGAAGAAAAAACTCAGGTCTAAACGCCCTCTGGAAGGAAGTTTACTTCAACCTTATCCCCAGATTTGTAGTAGTTTGAAGCTCCATTTAACTGAAGCATGAATCCAGTTCTCATCACAGGAGGATTCTCATCTCCAGGATTAGGGTGAGGGACTTTAATATTTCTTGTCTGAGGAGCTGACGTTAAATCACTCCATCCATTTGTTCCACTTTTTGGAACGAGATTTCCGTTAATTCGTACACTGATCGTATCGACTCTTGGTTTTTGAGGAAGAACAATATACCCAAAGTATTCTGTTCTAGAAATGGATGAGACGAGAACACAATCTGGATAAGTTAATAGATTCGTGAATTTAATAAAGTGGCGTCCCGTAACTGGTTCACCCGCTGTTGGCAATTCTCTGGTATTAACAGATTGAGGAGTTACCTTATCTTCGTAGACCCAATCTGTATCGCGAAGAAGCTCAACAGCAGAACCATTCGGTGCAATCTTCTTTACTTTAATTTCACTTAAGGAAACCATTTCATTATTTTCTGCGAAAGTGATTGGCCAGTAGCGATACTGGTGTGGAAGAACGACCTGCTTAATCGAATTATTGATCGCTGTGAAAACTGAACTTATGCCACTTGAACTACAAAGATCATAGCTATCAAGATTTGAGTTATTGTCTGTTGCCTGAGAATCGACATAAAGATCAGTAGAGATCTTTGCATATGATTTCAATGCCGTTCGATAGCCTGGAGCACAGACACTTTTGGCCGTAACAGACATCATTCGAAGTTGTAGGGAATTGAGATCTGTTCTTAAACTCCTAAGGCTAGAGAGTCGTTGATTGTAGATCGTTGTGTTGACTCTTGTTTCACCATTACCAAATCCAGCATCTTCCTCTATTTCAAGATCTCGCCCATTGGAAACGAGAACGACTATAAGATAGGCATTGTTTCTTAGAAGAGCATTTTTATGAGCACCAACGAAACTAACGATCCTATGGATCCCCTTTTCAACTCCAGATATTGGTGAGTTCGAAAAAAAGTTAAAGGCCGAAGCACTCGAGATTCTTCTCGAATCTGAAGGAACTCCAGCTAGGTCTGGAGAGTTCGTCATGATTTGATAATCATTATTTCCAGAAACTGTTTCGATAAGAGGTGTTCCAATCACTCGGTAATCAAAGTCTTTTGAAAGCGAATTTACTGTATTACTTAAGGCGGTTTTTATGTCGTTTGAGATGTAATAAGAACTTGAAGAATTATCGATGACATAGAGGACATCAACCTTAGGCTTTATGAGTGTAAAAGTAGAGCAGGTCGTGTTGGTGTAACTTTGAAGTGGGCTAGCACTTTCTGAGGTCGAACGAGGAACTGTACCAAACTGTTCACTCCCACAACCCACGAGGGAGAGGAGAAACATGAAAGAGAAAAAGACCGACCATTGTATTTTCATAATCACACCTTAAGGTAATTCCATTTAGCTAATCGGTGAGTTTGTGTCTGAACTTTAACTTTATGGGGAAGACCCGACTATTTTGGTTGTCGTTAAAGATGAGGAAAATCTTTCCCTTGGCCCACCATTTTAAGAGCTTGGAGTAAACTATAATCAATAATCATTTCAATGAGTTGAGGGTAGCATGTCAGATAAGTGGTATTTCGTACAAAAAGGGAACCGCCAGGGGCCTGTTGCGATCGAAGTAATAGAGCAAATGATCATTAATCAAGACCTTAAATCCGAAGACTTTGTATGGAAAAAAGGTTTTGAAAATTGGAAGAAGATAAAAGAAGTAGATGAATTAAATAAGAAAGATGCTTTGCCAATTCCGGACATCTCTTTACCTCCAGAGATAAAACCGCAGCAACCAAAAGAGATTTCCTTAAAAGACTTAGCACCCGATGACAGAGTTTTATATGTAAGGATCGGAGCAGATAGGGGAGAGTCAACAAGTGACTACGGTCCCTTTAGTTTGACTCAATTGAAACAACTTTTTAAAGAAAACCGTATCAATGGGAAAACGTTTGCTTTTATTCGAGGCTCAAAGGAATGGAAAATCTTAGCTGATTATCCTGAGTATCAAGATATTTTTGAAGAATTACCTCCCGTGATCAAAGAATCTGAGCGCAGAATCGCTCAAAGAAAACCTTTTATTGCGAGACTATTTATTCAAAATAATAAAAATCTTTATGAGGGAATATGTAGAGATATCTCAATTGGTGGCATGCAAATTCTCGTCGATAATTTTAAAGGTTCTTCTGGTGATAAAATAACGATCAACGTACATCCAGAAAATACTGATTATCATTTTACAGCAGCTGGTGTCGTTGTTCGAATGTTGGAAGGAAACTCAGGTTTTTCATTCCGATTTCATGCACTTTCTGATGAAGCCAAGCGTGCCATTGAAAAATACGTACAAGAAAATTAATTGTGACATCTAAAATAGCGAGCCTTATTTCTGAAGATTCATCGATTCCATCAAGTGATGGAGAGTCGGAAATTTTTGTTCGTCATTTTAGAAGAGGTCAAGGAAAAATCCACTTTTTCCTCGTCCATGGAGCGGTGGAGCACTCAGGTCGTCATAGTGATCTCGTAAATTTTTTATTAAAAAATTTTTTTGATGTCATGATTACAACTTATGATCATGTTGGACATGGCCGAAGTGGTGGAACAAGAGCTTATGTTAATAGCTTCAAGACTTATGTCGATGATTTTGGAAAAGTTTCAGACTTCGTTCACTCAAAAAATAATTCGTTAACAAAAACATTTATTCTCGCTCATAGTTTAGGCGGATTAATTACATTAACAAAAATGCTAGATCCTGCGTCTGGATATCAATATCCTATTGATGGTTTAATTTTTTCTAGTCCCTGCATAAGACCATTAACTGTTCTAGCACCTCTTTCGACATCACTATTGCCAAAATTAGAAAAAATCTCTCCCAAATTACATATTCCCATGATTTATTCAGGTAAGGATTTAACAAGGGATCCTGCAAGAGCTAATGATTTTGATACCGATACACTTATACCCAAATTTATTAGTGTAAAAATGGCCAAAGAGGTGCTTGAAGCAAGTTCCAAAATTATTGGCTTGTCTTATTACCTTCGTGTTCCAAGTCTATTTTTGATTGCCGGGTCTGATAAGATCGTTGACTCACAAAGTACTCTACTTTTTGCTCATGGTATTGATAAAGAATTAACTAAAATTATAAAATACTCTGATCACTATCATGAATTATGGAATGAAATTGATCGCCAAGATATATTTCAAACGATGAAAGTCTGGGTAGATAAGCTTCTTAAGGGATCACCATGAAATCAATTTTTATTTTTCTCGTTCTTCTGGGTTCTGGTTGTGCAGCTTATAAGAGCTACAACCAAACGACTTTAGGGAAAGTCGTATTAAGAGGTGGAGTGTATGAAAAAGAAATCTGGAGCGAAGCACTCACTTTTAAAAGAATGAGTTGGTACCACGGGATGACTCTCTATTTTGATGCTCTTCTATGGAAAGCAGAAGTTGATTCGCCCTTTGCGAAATGGTTTTCATCACAAGAAAAAGAATTCTTTACCAAATGTGAAACACTATTGGTTACTGCTGGTTATAGTGCGGATCCATCAAAAATTTCCCATGTGAGTTTTAGAGAGCAGATGAAACTTAATGGTTATGATGATGTGGTCTTAAATAACTTTGCGTCTTCCCTTAAGAGTCACCCATCTGCTCATGATTGGCGTTTACAAAACTATAAAATTTTAGGTTTTTGTAAACGATCGCCGAGCCGACTTGGGACAAGTAAACTCGCCATCAACTTTCCAAGTTTTAAGCAGTTAGAGATTGGTCTATAAGGACCATTTCTTAAATGTTTCAAATAGTTGTCGCATTTTAACAATTATTCCCGATTTCGCTTTAGAAAATCTCCAGAATTCCGATAGGTAACTGAGGCAATATGAGCGATAAAAAGTTTCAGCGATTCGGAAAATATTTGATTCTAGACCATCTTGTTGATGGTGGTATGGCAAAAATTTGTCGCGCTCGTTATTTAGGTGAACAGGCGAATAAAATGGTCGCCGTGAAAATGGTTCAACCTCAGTTTTCAAATGATGAAGCCTTTGTTCGAATGTTTCAGGATGAGTTAAACATTACCTTTGGTATGCTTCATCCTAATATCATGCAAGTTTATGATTATGGTAAAGTAAGTGGTCAACTCTATACCGCGATGGAGTACATCCATGGGGCCAACCTCAAACAATACTTAGATCGTTTGAAAGAAAAGAAAGTTGTTTTCCCTGTTGAAATCTCAACATATATTATCTCTCAGGTTTGTCTTGGGCTCCACTATGCTCACACCTTTACAGATAAATTAACGGGTAAGCCCTACAATATCGTCCACAGAGATATTTCTCCTCATAATATTATGCTGACCTATGATGGGGCCGTTAAGGTGATTGACTTTGGTATTGCCAAGGCCAATACAAATTCTGAGGCCACTCAAGCTGGCACAATCAAGGGAAAGCTGTCATATTTAGCACCTGAATACCTAGATGGACTTGAGCTCGATGCTCGATACGATGAATTCGCAGTCGGAATTACACTTTGGGAAATGCTTTGTTCTAGAAAGTTATTTCAGGCGAGTAATGATCTTGCTGTCTTAAAACAAATTCAGGCGTGCAAAATTATTGCCCCTTCAGAAATAAATCCTCACGTTCCAAAAGAGCTTGATGTGATAGTAATGAAGGCGTTATCGAAAGATCGTTCTCATCGTTATGAGAATCTCGATCAATTAAATCGTGCTTTGATTCGTTTTTTGTATTCTACCTATCCCGATTTTAACGCCTCAGATTTAAAGACATTTGCCAATAATCTTTTTATTCCTGAGATCGCTAAGGATGAAGAGAGATTTGTTGATTACGGAAAAATTGATATTCTTCCTTATATCGAAGACTTAAAACAAGAGGAAAGTA
>JACCED010779243.1_pt1 | contig 13040 bp, 16 predicted proteins | sample 7455021 | NCBI WGS metagenome assembly JACCED01 (sample SAMN15323456, study PRJNA562643) | freshwater metagenome | isolation source: river surface water | place: USA:Blue River Watershed | collected 2017-08-19
AATATTTCCAACAATAGCAGTGATTATTGTAGGAATATTTACGTGGCTAATGGCAGAAAATAAAACCCTTGAAATAGAGATGGTTCGTATCATTTTTATTGGTCTTGCCGCACTTACTGTTCCACACGCCTGGGTATTACAGAAGTCAAACTTTCAAGCCTGGTTAATTACACGCAAATTCAAAGATGATTATTAAAGCAAGCTCATTCTTATTTGGGTTACTCATCATGATGCATGCAAATGCAGAGACGATATTACCCAACATTCATCAAGAAATGTTTTACAAAGACGCCAGAAAAGTTTTAATCAATGACGGATGGAAACCGCTGAGTAATTTAAAAATTACTCGCAGCAGCCTCTATGCACAAGAACTATATGAGCAAGGAATGCCAGAAGTTGTAGATTGCATTTCAATGGAATTAGATGGCTGCTCGTTTCGTTTCATAAAAAACAATAAAACACTTGAAGTTAGGACAATCACAAGAGATCTGAAAATCGATAAAGTTAATTTTATTAAGAAATAATGATGTTAAAACTTCAATTCTCTGATAGTTTTAGACCTATTAACTCAGTAGACTGGGATGCTTTAGTTAATGGCATGCCATTATTAAGTCATGCATTTTTGAGTGCCCTTGAGGAATCAAACTCAATTGGTAAAGGCACTGGATGGCAGCTTTCAGCAATGTTAGCTTATGAAGAAACTAAATTAGTAGGTGCTGTCCCACTATTCATTAAGGGTCACTCTTACGGTGAGTATGTTTTTGACTGGGCATGGGCTGAAGCGTATGAAAGAAGTGGCTTAAATTACTACCCAAAATTGATTGCAGCCATTCCATTTAGCCCAATCTCAAGTCAACGCTTACTGGTTGCATCTACACATAATGCATCAAAAATACAATCACTTATGGCCGATGCATTAGAACAGTTAATGTATAAAAACCATTTTTCAAGTGTACACGTGCTATTCCCAAATGAAAATTCAGCTGCCGCACTTAGGCAAGCCAATTGGCTTCAACGTTACGGTGTACAGTTTCAATGGAAAAACGAAAACTTTCAGAATTTTGACGATTTTTTAACTAAGTTAACTCAAGAAAAACGTAAAAAAATTAAGCAGGAACGCAAAAAGGTTCTTAACGCAGGGGTGATCTGTCATCGAATAAAAGGCCAAGATATTACTGAAGACCAATGGGACTTTTTTTATCAATGTTATGTAAACACTTATTTAGAGCATCGTTCATCACCATACTTAACTCGAGAGTTTTTTAAGTTAATTGCAAGGAATATGCCAGATCAGATTTTGTTAGTTATGGCCTATAAAGATGAGAACCCTATTGCATGCGCTCTTAATTTTTATGATCAAAATACTTTATATGGTCGTTATTGGGGTTGTTTAGAATATATTCCAAACCTTCACTTTGAATTATGTTACTACCAAGCACAAGAATTTTGCATTTCTGAACGTATAAAGTATTTTGAAGGTGGTGCTCAGGGTGAGCACAAGTTGGCTAGAGGATTTAAGCCCAAAAATACTTGCTCATTTCATAAAATTGGGCATCCTCAGTTTGCAAAAGCAATCGAGGATTTTGTGCTGAGAGAAAGCGAAGGTATAGCGCAATACACTAACGAACTTGAAGAGCGAACTCCTTTTAAAACCCAACCAACTTAGTTAATTTTTATAGCCTTAGCATTCTGACTTTAAGCATTAAATTAATATAGAATCATTGCAATTATTAATAGCAATTCTCTGCCTTAATTTTTATCAGGGAATCCTAAAAATCCACATATAAAATTAGATTGATTTTGATGAAAAAAACAGCATTAATTACAGGCGCATCTGGTGGCCTTGCACAGTCCTTGGTAAAAGAATTAATCAGGGAAGATTGGCAATTAGTTTTGGTCAGTAGAAGTTCTGAAAAACTATCTCAAATATATGGAAATGAACATACTCAAATTAATGGTGATTGCTCAAATTTTGATGGAGCAAAGGCGATATTTGATGAAATTGAGAAAAGAGAAATTCCTATTAGTAGTCTAGCGCATTGTGTTGGAAATATTAAGCTGGGTGCATTGCATAGAACATCTGAAGATGATTTTTTAGATTGCATGACTACAAATTTGTTTAGTGCTTTTTACACACTTGCAGGCTTTGTAGGTCACTTGAAAAAAACATCACAATCTGGAGCCGCTGTTTTAGTATCCTCAGCAGCAGCTAATATAGGCACACCAAACCATGAAGCAATATCGTCTGCAAAAGCAGGTCTAGAAGGTTTGGTAAAAAGTGCATCGGCAACATATGCTAGTTCAAGTATTCGGGTAAATGCTGTATCTCCTGGTATGCTTGACACTCCCGCAGCAGCAAATCTTTTAAGTAGCGAACTAATGAAAGATATTGCTGCAAAACAATATCCAATTAAGGGAATCGGCAATACAGAGGATGTAGCGGCTTTAATGGCTTGGTTGCTTTCAGAGAAAGCTCAAAGAGTAACAGGTCAGATTTGGTCTATCGATGGTGGGTTCACTAGTATCAGACCTTTGGTCAAATAGTTACGCTTTGAATATTTAACCTAAATTAAGGATTCAAAGCAGTGACTGTGCCATCCAAATTGATTTGAGCACGGCGGTGTAAATCTTTTCCGAGCTCTAACCAATCCATAGATATCACTTTAAAACTTAAGACTGCTAAATGATGGTTTGGAGTTCCTTCTGAATGAAACTCATCATCGATCTTATTTAAGGACATAAGGGAGCCTGGCGCTTGATTACCTAAATAATCTTTTGATGATTTAGACTGACTCACACTAGCCCAAGCACTATCAACTAGATCATCATGTCTATGAATGCTAGTATCAACTGAGACTCTTAACTGCCAGCAAAGTCTTTCACTCCAAAAAGCAAGCTGGGCGCGATTACATTTAGAAATTTCTTGGCATTTAGGACTTCTGAGGTCGGTATATGCATATAAAGTAGACAAGCTTTGATTTGCATGACGTAAAACAATTGTCCTAACCTGGGGATTGCCATCTAAACCGATGCTAGCAAATGCTGGTCTTTTCCAAGCATGGTGCCTGTCTTTTGTTGCTCTTATTAATTCCTGCCAAACTCTAGCTACTAAATTTTCAGGTAGGTGCTGTGATTGGTTCTCAAAAGTATTATTCATATTTTTTCCATCAATTAATCTATTTCAATTTCCAAATTTTCAATCACATTTATAAAAATCCTTTGTCACGACTTCGCCTTATTGAAGCGCGAATGTGAGTGGGCTTATTAACAATCCATTCTATAAACTTTGCAATTTCAGGGTGGTTTCTTAAATCCTCTATAGTTGAATAATTTCTTGCCAACTGAGTTTCAGTCAAAAATGCATGAATCTGCTGATGACAAATTCTATGCAAGATCACTGTTTCAACTCCACCCCGAGATTTAGGAATTAAATGATGTTTATCACGTTGAGATTTCGTAGTCGGCCTCATGCATAGTTCGCATAGGATATCCTCTTTGACTTGAGATAATTGATAACCATTCATTTGACCAGCTATTTGCTTTTTTTTAACTCGCCCATTCATAAATTCCTCTTACTCAAATGATATTTGTTTCAGATCTAATCTCAACATTAAAATTCAGTTAATATCATTTTTAAGATGAGAAATAACAATTTTTGTCAGTGTTGTCTCCGCAATTAACAAAAGTTACGAATTTAGGTTAACCATGAAAACTAAAGCCTGCCATATTTGCACAAAAGAGCTGTCTGTAATGTATCGCATACAGTTAAAGAAAGGCAAAGTATGGGTTTTTGTTTGTGAAAAATGTTGTGAAACTGCAAAAAAATTACCGGAGTATAGATATGGCGGTACTTGGAAAGGATAAAATTAAGATGTGAACTAAAATCATATTCTCGTCTAAAAAATTCTTCAATCGAATAAATTACCTATTAGATGCGATCTTATAAAAAATGAGTGGGCTTTCACATGAGCCAATATAATTTAAAGCGTTTACCACCCTTAACAAAATTATTAATCGAATGAATGAAACTAAATTAACTATTCACTGGCCAGCTGTAATTCAGCTTAAATCTGATGACGAGTTGATATATGTAGCAAATCAAGAAGAATTTTTGTTCGACACAAGTATCCAAAACTTACTTCTACAAAATGAGGATAGGCTAATTGATTGCTCTGGAAAAGTTTATCTTCTTGGAAAGAGTAAGCGTCTAGAAATTATTTCAACAAAATCAACCCTCACATTAATTGAGGTTCAATCAATACTTCAACGTCATTTATCAAGTCTTGGAACATGTTGTGTAGCAAAGTTTGATGCAAACTCTATTCAAGAGGCTTTTGAGTTTGCTTTTAGTGGGTAACGCCGACAGATTTAAAGTGTCGAGGATCTCTTATGGAGAGGCACTACCCTTTAGTAAAAAATGAAGGTTTTAAATATTAAATAATACTTTTTAACTTACTATTTTTTAATTATAGAAAGGTTTCGCAAGTGGCAAATCGATTACTCATAACTGGAGCCAACCGAGGTTTGGGTTTGGAATTCGCAAAACAATATGCAACTGATGGTTGGGAAGTAATTGCAACTTGCAGAAATCCGGACGAAGCCAAAGAATTGCAGTCTCTCAAAACACATTTTAATAATATTTCTATAATGAAATTAGATGTCGCTAATTTTGATGAAATTCATCAGGTTGCAGAGTCTCTTAAGAATGTCACGATCGATTTGCTCATTAATAATGCAGGCATTTATCTTGATCGTGCAACCGATAAAATTAATGTTGAAGACTGGATGGAAACTTTTAAAGTGAATAGTATTGCGCCAGTATTATTGATAAATGCTTTTAAAAATCATCTAGCAAATAGTGAGCTTAAAAAGGCTGTCACTTTAAGTAGCAAGATGGGGAGCATTGACGATAATACAAAAGGTGGCAGTTACCTTTATCGTACTAGCAAAGCCGCTGTAAATATGGCTATTAAAACTGCAAGTATTGATTTGAAGCCACTTGGAATTATTGTTGCGACTTTGCATCCAGGTTGGGTGCAAACTGATATGGGTGGTCCAGATGGTTTAATTGACATCCCAACAAGTGTTAATGGCTTAAGGCTTGTGATTAAAAACTTATCACTTAACAACACTGGGAAGTTTATTGACTATCAAGGTAAATTAATTGCATGGTAAATTCACGCACCCTTAACAGTCAAGGTGCTATGCAACAACTGATTAAATTACAGGATTAATATTGTAGAGGTTAAAAATGCAGTGGATTATCTTTAAGTATGCAATTACAGCCGGAATAGTTGTACTAATCTCAGAGATTGCTAAACGTAGTGACAAAATAGGTGGGCTGATTGCGGCTTTACCACTAGTAACTGTCTTAACGCTTATTTGGCTATTTATTGAAAACCAATCCTCAGAAAAGATAGCTAATCACGCATGGTATACTTTTTGGTATGTTGTTCCAACATTACCGATGTTCTTGGCCTTTCCGTGGCTGCTAAAACGTATGAGTTTTTGGCCAACGATGGGGATTTCAATCATCATCACCCTTCTGAGCTTTTATGTTTTTGCCAAGATCGTTAAAGTTTGGGGTATTGAATTGATGTGAGCGTCGATTCCTTTGACAGTCCCTTTCTGAAAAATCGGGATTATCGACTTTTTTGATCGAAGTCATTCTGAGTTCAAACCAAGCACCAGACCTTCATTGAAATTTTGGACGAAAAAAAAGGTTACGTTTTCAGGCAACCTTTTTGAAATATAATAAAGTATATATTTTTAAAACTTAAAATATCCAGTCTTAGTTTTATGGGAATTAAGCTTTTGCAGCGAATGAACCACACCAACCATTTGCAGAAACTAATTTACCTTGGAACAAAGGACATGGACCTGACTTATCCCCAGCCTTACCTTGATAAAGTACACAACCACTGCACTGCTGACTTGCTTGATGTTTTGGATATTTAGATTTATCTGCATTTTTTGTATTTGAAACATAGCCTAGCGCAGAAGCTTGAGGGCCCTTCTCATCAACATTTTCAGCTGCAAAAGCAATCTTGGCTAATGGAAGTGCTAAACCAATTGCAACAGTTTGTTTTAAAAAGTTTCTTTTTGAATTGTCCATTTATATTACCTCTTGAATTATCCAGTTAATTAATCAACATACATTTCTTAAACAGATTTTAAACCTATAAGTTCAAGTAAAATACAAAAAAATGTAATTATTTCAGGCAATTAAAAATGATTCTCATTTAAAAAATCTTAACTTTAAAGTCTAAAAATAACCTTTTCAATTATCTTCATAATAAAAGTTAAGCTATTTATTTATTAACATCTATTTAATGAATAGCCTTAGTTGTTTTTCATGAATAACGATACGCTTGAAATCACGATAGGATGTATTCTAAGCGTGCTGAAAAGTATTTCAACCAACACTAATAGAAAAGAGACATCATGGAAGCAGTTCAAAAGTTAGTTTCTTACGGTTTTATCCTAGGCTTTAGTTTTTTAATCAGCGCATTCATTGCTGTTCAAGTGGTTAATACCCATTTATTTGTTTCTTAGTCGTCACCTAAATTTGTTGTAGTTAGCATTATTAGCAACACCGATTCTATAAAATCATATCTACTATTAAGATGAAAATATTTATCCCGATACTTACTGGTTTAATTTTTACCTTTTTCAGTTTTAGTTTAAACGCACAAACTATTTTTAACCCAAACTTCACTGGCCCTCAAAAAGAGTTTTATGCTGATGGCAAACCCAAATATGAAGTTAATGTCATTAAAGGTAAAAAGCAGGGCTTGGAAACCTTCTGGTATGCCAGTGGTGGTTTATATATTCAAACAAACTATGTTGACGACAAAGAACATGGTGTTTGGAAACAATGGTATGAAAATGGCCAATTAAAGTTGGAAGCTAATTACAAAGATGGGCAAGAACATGGCTCATTTACTCAATACTATGAAAATGGCCAAATGCGTGCTCAAGCTAACTTTGTAGATGGCAAAAAAGTAGGTCAAGAAACAGCTTGGAATAAAGACGGCACTATCAAATATAAAAGTACGTATATTGATGGTAAAGAGATTAAAAATTCACCTTGACCTTAATTAGTTAAAATCCACTATCTCAAAATGCGCGATCTGCGACATTTCCAATCTCAAGTCCTTAAGCAATTCCCCACCCAGATATTCAGGTAAAATGCCCACATAGTGCTGAGTGATGTGCCGCAAGAATTTTTAGACGTAAAAAAAGCTTACCAATTGGTAAGCTCTTAATTTACTTGGTGCCGGGGGGGGGAATCGAACCCCCATGAAGTTGCCCTCGCTGGATTTTGAGTCCAGTGCGTCTACCAATTCCGCCACCCCGGCAGCGAAGTCCAAGATTATAACAAACACTGATGATTATGCGAACCACTGATTTTGATTTTTATTTACCTGATGACTTAATTGCACAATTTCCTGCTAAAGAAAGATCTGCAAGTCGCTTATTACGACTAGACGGCAAAACTGGAAAATTGGCCGATGAAAAATTCATTGATTTACCTGAATTTATTGCGCCAGGGGATTTGTTAGTTTTCAACAATACCAAAGTTATTAAGGCGCGTTTAGCTGGCAGCAAAGCCACAGGTGGGCAGATTGAAGCGCTGATTGAACGTGTGATTGATACGCAACATGCTTTAGCACATATCAAGTCATCACGTTCACCAAAACCAGGCAGCAAGCTTTTATTTGCTGATGCATTTGAAGCTGAAGTGATTGAACGGCAAGACGATTTATTCTTAATTAAGATTTTAAGTAATCGAGATTTACTCGATTTACTCGATCAATACGGCAGTCTGCCATTGCCACCTTATATTGAACACGATGCAGATGCGCATGATGATGAACGTTATCAGACAGTTTACGCTGAACAGCCAGGTGCAGTTGCAGCACCAACGGCCGGCTTGCATTTTGATGAGGCAATGTTGGAGCGCTTAAAAGTTCATGGCGTGAACATCGCTTACGTCACGCTTCATGTAGGTGCAGGTACATTTCAGCCTGTGCGTGTTGATAATATTAGCGAGCATAAAATGCACAGCGAGCTTTATTCTGTGCCAGAAGAGACCGTAGCTCTGATTAAGGCAACACAAGCCCAAGGTAAAAAAGTCACCGCGATTGGAACGACTTCAATGCGTGCGTTGGAGAGTGCCGCTAGGTCAGGCGAACTGATGGCTGGCTCTGGTGAAACCGATATTTTCGTTACGCCTGGGTACGAATTTAAAGTAGTTGAAAGAATACTCACTAATTTTCATTTGCCGAAAAGCACCTTGCTGATGCTAGTGTCTGCATTTGCTGGCTTAGAGCATATTCAACAGGCTTACCAACATGCCATTGCTCAAAAGTATCGCTTCTTTAGCTATGGTGATGCCATGTTGATCGAACGTGACCGTTAATTTTGAACTCATCAGCATTTAAAATGCCTATCCTTTAGAATGCACTATTGAACGAGATGAACATTATGAAAATTTTATCTATTATTTTACTGAGCACTTTTGGCTTTAGTTTTGCGCTTAATACTCACGCCGCTGTTATTCCGGAGGCGAGTACTGCAATTAAAATTGCCATGGCAAAAAAACCAACATCTAAACCAATGTCCATTGCTTACATCCCTATCCATGACCGTTATTATGTTGCAGATGGCGGTTTAGCTCCGATGCCCGGAGATATGGAAGCCCCTGTTTCAAAATCTGAGATTCATGTTTACGACGCGGAAGGCAAGTACATTCATTCGGCTAAGCCTGGTTACGACAATCGCTCTATTTACTTTAATCAAGATAGCAAACAATTAGAGACCATCACTTACAACATCTCAAGCAATGCTGGCTTCTCCCCAAACACTGGTATTTTTGCTTTAGATTTAGATGAAAAGGGCAATCTAAAAGATACCTCTAGAGACGTTTTCGGCTTCCATTCAGCATTTGGCGATGCTTCTACCATCCCAACTTACGACCACGAAAAAAAGCGCTATTTTGCAAAACAAGGCCGTAGCAATTTGGTATGGGTCATTGAATTAAACAAAGATGAAAAAATCGAAGAAATTAAACTCGATCTAAAAGCTGCAAATGTGCAGTTTGATGAAATCGCTGACTACCATGTTGCTTACACAGGGGTGAAAGGTGAGGAATTAGCGATTTTAGATATCGACCACAAAGCAGTTTTAGTATTTGATATTAAAGGTCAGTTTGTCGCTAAAAGTGCTTTACCTAGTCATTTAAAACTTCGCTCACAAAATCATATTGCAGGCTTAGGTTATTCTAGTGGATTGTTCTTTGTGTATAACGAAACCGAAGGCGAGTTTGGCACATTCTATGGATTTAAAATCTCAGACATGGCGAGATAGTCATTAGCTAATCGTTCAAACAAAAAACCGCCCGAAGGCGGTTTTTTTATGGGCTAATGAAACGATTAATTACCAATCGCTGTAGCGACTTTAGATGAAACCAAGCCAAAAATAGCACCAAGTACAGTTGAGATAGCAACAATAACAACAGGATTAGTTAAATCACTTGCCGTTACAGCCATATTGTTTGTTGTTAATGCCAAACCTGCTGTTGCAGCATAACCATATACATTTGCTGGTACGGCTGAAAGCAAGTTAACACCAGAAACAATGACCAAGAAAAACACTGTAACGCCGATATAAACTGCAGCAGCAACTTCTGCTGGCAGACCGACTGGGTTAGTGCTGACTAATTGAAGTGCAATACCCGCGATAATGGCACCATAAATCATGCCAGCAATCGTTTTTTTGAATGCAGTATCACAACCACCATTATTGAAAAAAGCGCCCCAAGCAATAAACCCTATCCAGACCTGAACAGCGTTGGATAAAGTGCCTAATGCTAAGTAAGCCCAGAGACCACCAAGGACAGCAATACTGACAGACAATGCAGTTGTTTTTGACATACTTATCTCCTCTAGTTGTACTTCTATTTTTTCTAAGTTTTAGAACAAAGTTTCTAATAGAACAGCTACAGCGACTTGTACAAGGCCATGTAAGACCTGAAGCGACCCTGCAATTACAAAACCGCTGAACAAGATACTAGTACAAAAAATAAGGATATGTAAACTTTTTGTAATAGTAAATTATTAAGTGGTTGAAATTGTTAAATTTAATATTTTAAATTATGCTGATTTTTTGAAAAACTCCAGTTTTTATGCCATGCATTAAGCACAGATTGAGGATATTGCGACTGACCAAGACTACCGTTATATCGTCCTAGCGCACGATATAAATCACCATGTTCTACATCTAAATAATGTCTCAAAATGGTACAGCCATAACGTAAATTTAAACGCAGATGGAATAAATCATGTTCAGGTACGCCAATGCTCTTAGTCCAAAATGGCATCATCTGCATATACCCTCGCGCACCAGCGGAAGAAACGGCATATTTCTTAAATCCAATCTCCACTTGTATTAAACCCAACACCAACTCAGGCTCTAAACCAGCGCGACTGGCTTCATAGTGCACAGTTCGCAAAAAGTCTTCACGACTTTCAGCATCAGGAATACGGGATTTTAAACGTTGAGACATGTGCTGCAGCCATGTCTGGGCTTGCACATCTTGAGAGAAAACGGATTGCTGTATGGGCAGATCACTAATGCTTTGCTGCATCTGTGCTTGGACACTGTTTGATAATGGCGCTTCACGCTGATTGCCTGCAAATACCAAATTGCTGAGAAGCAAAATGGCATAAACAGGAATGCACCAGTGCGTCATGCTTAAAATCTTAAGGCCTAAATTTTATGGCCTAACTCGCCAACGCTTTCAAGATGAAACTAGCAATCTCGTTCAAAGCAACAGATTGTGCTTCTGTTGAAGTACGTGCTTGATACTCCACTTGGTTTTCTTTCAAACCACGATCACCAATGACAATGCGATGTGGAATACCAATCAACTCCATCTCAGCAAACATCACGCCTGGACGCTCGCCACGGTCATCCAACATCACATCCACGCCAGCGGCTAATAGCTCTTCATAAAGCTTAGTTGCAGCCTCTTTAACCGCATCACTCTTATCCATGCCAATTGGCGCAATTGCTACTTGGAAAGGTGCAAGACTGGTTGGGAAGACAATGCCGCGTTCATCATTACCTTGTTCAATCGCAGCACCCACAATACGTGACACGCCAATGCCGTAACAACCCATTTCCATGACTTGAGTTTGACCTTGCTCATCAAGGTACGTCGCGTTCATCGCTTGTGCATATTTAGTACGTAATTGGAAAATGTGACCCACTTCAATACCGCGACATAAAGCCAACACGCCTTTACCATCTGGGCTTGCATCACCATCAATCACGTTACGAATATCTGCTACCAAACTTGGCTCTGGTAAATCACGGCCAAAGTTCACACCTGACAAATGCAGTTTTGGTTGGTTTGCACCACAAATAAAATCACTCATCGCCGCTACAGTACGGTCAGCAATCACCGTTACATTCGCACCCACTTTTACAGGACCGATAAAGCCTGGTGGGCAGTCATTTAAGTTTGCACGCACTTCTTCAGGCGTTGCAAAACGGAACTCAGCCAAGCCATCTAACTTACCGACTTTAATTTCATTCAAGCTGTGATCGCCACGTAGCAAGAGCAAGTAAAACTTATCCTTTGCCATTAGAGCAATCGACTTCACTGTCCGTTGTAAGCTCACACCCAACAACTCTGCAACGGCTTCACAAGTCGTTTGCTTAGGCGTTTCTACTAGCTTCATTTCTTCACTAGCTGCAGCGCGTGGTGTGCTTGGCGCTAAAGCCTCAGCCAACTCAACGTTCGCTGCATAATCTGAATTTGGGCAATAAGCCAAACCATCTTCACCTGAATCTGCAAGCACATGGAACTCATGCGAACCATCACCGCCAATTGCGCCAGTGTCAGCACGTACCGCACGGAACTCTAAACCCAAGCGAGTGAAAACATTTGAATACGCTTGATACATACGATCATAAGTTTTCTCAAGCGAAGCTAAATTAGTATGGAAAGAATACGCATCTTTCATCATAAATTCGCGTGCACGCATCACCCCAAAACGTGGGCGAATTTCATCACGGAATTTAGTTTGCACTTGATAAAAATTAAGCGGTAATTGTTTGTAACTCTTAATTTCACGACGTGCGATGTCAGTAATCACTTCCTCGTGCGTCGGCCCAAAACAGAACTCTCGCTCATGGCGGTCTTCAATCTTCAACATTTGCGGACCAAATACAGCCCAACGGCCTGTTTCTTCCCAAAGCTCTTTTGGTTGCACAGCTGGCATCAATAATTCAAGCGCACCCGCCTTATTCATTTCTTCTCGCACTATCGCTTCCACTTTACGCAATACACGCAAACCAAGTGGCATCCAAGTGTAAAGGCCAGAACCTAACCGCTTGATAAAACCAGCACGGAGCATCAAGCGATGGCTAGCCAACTCCGCTTCTTGTGGAGCTTCTTTTTGAGTGGCGATAAAAAATTGTGAGGCGCGCATAAAGACTTTTTTCAGATAACTAACGAAGGGATAGGATTTTATAGGGAAATAATGGCTAAGTCAGCCTATAGTTTTAGCTGACGGCAAGGTTCCCTAAGGTGGCTTTTGCTAAGCACAAATCCGCCCAAGCTTTGGCTTTATCTTGGGTATGTGTCAGCAAGTGTGCAGGTGGGTAACTGACCACTAAAGCGACACCTTGATAATCATGCACTTTGCCACGTAATTCATCGAGTGGCGCTTTTGATTGCGTGAGTGTTTGGGCAGCAATTTCACCAAATGCAAAAATCAGCTTTGGTTGTATGAGTTCAATTTGGCGATTTAAATATTCAGCTTGTGAAAGGTAAGTTAGAAATACATTCTTGCTGCGTTGCAACTGAATTGCGATGAGCATTTTATCGAGCAGCTGACCTGCTTGGCCAGCAAATGGATGACCAGCTTGCAAGTCATCAGTACTCGGCACATCTGCAATAAAAAACCACTCCGCTTTGGCATCGCCTGAACCCATGACGTATTGATTGAGCGTTGCCAAATCCATAT
>JACCED011342400.1_pt1 | contig 13038 bp, 8 predicted proteins | sample 7455021 | NCBI WGS metagenome assembly JACCED01 (sample SAMN15323456, study PRJNA562643) | freshwater metagenome | isolation source: river surface water | place: USA:Blue River Watershed | collected 2017-08-19
AATCGATTCCGTGCGAGGATCGGGATAGTCGAATTTCTCGCCATGCTTGCGGCGACAGAAATCCGGAATCAGATCCATCGGACCGGGACGATACAGCGCCACCAGCGCAATGATGTCTTCGAAACGGTCAGGGCGCGCATCTTTCAGCATGCCCTGCATGCCGCGACTTTCAAGCTGGAACACGGCGACTGTCTTTGCCTGCGCGAGCAACTGATACGTGGCACTGTCATTCAGCGGCACGGTATCAAGACTGAAATCAGCCATCGACGGATCCAGCTGACGTATGTAGCGCACCGCACGATCCAGAATCGTCAGCGTGGTCAGCCCGAGAAAGTCAAACTTCACCAGACCGATGGCCTCGACATCATCTTTGTCGTACTGCGATACCACGCCGCCATCGGTGCCTTGCGTGTACAGCGGGCAGAAATCCGTCAGCTTGCCGGGCGAGATCAACACGCCGCCGGCATGCATGCCGACATTGCGGGCAATGCCTTCGACCTGTTGCGCCAGCTCCAGCAGCTGCCGGACCTCTTCTTCATTGTCGCGGCGCTCTTTCAAGAGCGGCTCTTCTTCCAGTGCATCGGCAATCGTCACCAGCTTGCCGGGCTTGAAAGGAATCAGCTTGGAAATACCGTCGCAGAAGTTATAGCCAAAGTCCAGTACGCGACCCACATCACGCACCGCGCCCTTGGCGGCCATGGTGCCAAACGTCGCGATCTGCGACACGGCCTCTTTACCGTAGCGCTCTTTGACATACTGGATCACGCGGTCGCGACCTTCCTGGCAGAAGTCGATATCAAAGTCAGGCATCGACACGCGATCAGGATTGAGGAACCGCTCGAACAGCAAGTTGTATTGCAAAGGATCAAGATCGGTGATCGACAGCGCATAAGCGACTAGCGAGCCCGCACCCGAGCCCCGACCTGGACCGACCGGCACGCCATTGTGCTTCGCCCACTGGATGAAGTCGGCCACGATCAGGAAGTAGCCGGGAAAACCCATCTTGATGATGGTGTCTGTCTCGAATTTCAGTCGCGATTCGTAACGTTCGCGCTCCGCCTCGCGCTGCTGCGCATTCGGGTAACGCTGAACGAGACGCTGCTCAAGACCTTCCTTTGCCTGAGCAATCAGAAAATCATCAATGCTCATGCCATCGGGTGTCGGGAAATCCGGCAGCTGGGGCTTGCCCAGAGAGAGCGACAGGTTGCAGCGCTGTGCAATGATCACGCTGTTGGCCAACGCCGCGGGCAGGTCGGCAAACAGCTCGGCCATCTCGGCCTGGGTCTTGAAATACTGCTCTTGCGTGAAGCGCTTCACGCGGCGCGTGTTCGCCAGTATCTCGCCTTCGGCGATGCAACTGCGCGCTTCATGTGCGGTGAACTCTTCCGCGCGCAAAAACTGCACCGGATGCGTGGCCACGACTGGCAGTTTCAGCTGAGCGGCCAGCTGAGTCGACTGACGCAGCAAGCCCTCCAGTCGCGGATTGCCATTGCGCTGCACCTCGATATAAAAATGTCCTGGAAAGATGTTGGCCCAGCGTGTGGCACAGCGCTCAGCCAGCGCGAAGTTGCCGTTTTCGAGCGCCACGCCGATATCACCCAGCTGAAAGCTGGACAGCGCGATCAATCCGCTCTTGTTCTGCAAGGCCTCCAGCCATTCGATGCGTATCTCGGCGCGACCACGATGCTGATTCGCCAGCCACGCTTGGGACAGCAGCTCGCACAGCTGCAGATAACCCTCATGATTTTTTACTAGCAGCAGCAGACGGAAGGGCTTGTCGCGGTCCTCGTTATTACTGATCCAGACATCGCAGCCAATGATGGGCTTGACGCCCTTGCCGCGCGCTTCTTTGTAAAACTTCACCATGCCAAACAGGTTGCCCAGATCGGTCACGGCGACGGCGGGTTGACGGTCGGCGGCGGCAGCTTTGACCAGTTCGTCGATGCGCACCAGTCCGTCGGCAATGGAAAACTCGGAATGCAGGCGTAGATGGATGAATTGCGGCGTGCTCATCCGCCTATTTTACCTGCTGGGAACCCCCTTCAGGACGCCCGCGACCACGCGTCGGCCACCGCTTCGCTGCGCCTGTTTTGCGGCGCTTATAATGGGGGGGTTTGCCGAATTTTCCCGGGTATTGCCATGCAATCCACACCTCCCACCGCCCCAATTGTCAATATCTCCGCTTACAAATTTGTCACGTTCGACGATACCGTTGAGCAGCGACCACGCTTCCAGGCAATCTGCGCAGAACTGGCACTGAAAGGCACGATCCTGCTGTCGCCAGAGGGAATCAACATGTTCCTCGCCGGGTCGCGCGAGGCCATCGATGGTTTCTTCCACTGGCTGCATCAGGACTCGCGCTTTGCGGATATGCGCTGGAAAGAAAGCTATTCCGAAAAGCAGCCGTTCAACCGCATGCTGGTGAGGCTCAAGCGCGAAATCATCACAATGAAACATCCGCTGATCAAGCCCGAACTGGGCCGCGCTCCGGCCGTCACCGCGCCAGTGCTCAAGCGCTGGCTGGATCAAGGTCATGATGACCAGGGCCGTCCGGTGGTCATGCTCGATACCCGCAATGCGTTTGAAGTCGATGTCGGCACCTTCAACAACACGATTGATTACCGTATCGATAAATTCAGCGAATTCCCCGAAGTGATCGAAAAACACCGCGATGAATTGAGCGATAAGACCGTCGTAACCTTCTGCACCGGCGGCATACGCTGCGAGAAAGCCGCGATCCACATGCAGAACATCGGCTATGAGCACGTTTACCAGCTTGAGGGCGGCATTCTCAAATACTTCGAGGAAGTCGGTGGCGCGCACTACCAGGGTGATTGCTTCGTATTTGACCATCGCACCGCACTCAATCCGCAGCTGGAGGAGACAGCGACCCGCCAATGCTTCGCATGCCGTGCTGTCGTCACGCCACGCGAGCAGCTCTCGCCGCTGTACGTGGAGGGCGTCTCCTGCCCGCACTGCGCCAAGCTTGCGCAGGCCGCCTGAGCTGCTGTCGTCCGGCGAGAGATGTCCGAGCCCGCCCATCACGCAGCACCCTGCCCCGACTCTCCCGAAAGACGTATCGCGCATCTCGACATGGATGCGTTCTACGCCTCCGTCGAACTGCTGCGCTACCCTGAACTCAAAGGCTATCCAGTCGTCATCGGCGGACGCTCTCGTCATCATCCCGTGCAAAGCGACGATGGCTCTCGCGAATTCGCACGACTGCGCGACTATGTCGGCCGAGGTGTGGTGACCACATCGACTTATGAAGCCCGCGCGCTAGGTGTGTTCTCGGCCATGGGAATGATGAAAGCGGCAAAGCTTGCGCCGGATGCCTTCCTGCTGCCCGCTGATTTCGACGCCTATCGGCACTACTCGCGCCTGTTCAAGAAGGCGGTGGCCAGTATCGCTCCCCTGATTGAAGACCGAGGGATCGATGAGATTTACATCGATCTGACGGCTATTGATGAGGACAGCCGGGCACTGGCGACTCGCATCAAAGCCGCTGTACGCGGTGCGACAGGACTGAGCTGCTCTATCGGCATCGCACCCAACAAATTACTTTCAAAAATCTGCTCTGAGCTGGACAAGCCCGATGGCATCACGCTGCTGCAGCTAGCCGATCTCGAGCACAAGATCTGGCCCATGTCAGTCCGCAAGATCAATGGCATCGGACCCAAAGCCGGCGCAAAACTGGAGACACTGGGCATACAAACCATTGGTGAACTGGCCGCCGCTGAGCCCGGGTGGCTGGTGCAGCAGTTTGGACGCAGTTACGGCGAGTGGCTGCACCGGGTGGCGCAGGGCATCGACGATCGGCCCGTAGTCACCCGCTCGGAGCCCAAATCCATCAGCCGTGAGACGACCTTTGAACGTGATCTTCATGCGAAGCTGGACAGAGACAAGCTTTCGGAGATTTTCACGAACTTATGTGTACGCGTCGCCGGCGACCTGCAGCGTAAGGCTTATGTGGGGCGTACCGTTGGCATCAAGCTCCGATACGAAGATTTTCGTACGGTGACGCGCGATATCACGCTCGATACCGCCACGGACGATCCCGCAGAGATACGACGCGCCGCCGGCGAGTGCCTCAAGCGCGTGATGCTGGATAAACGGATCCGGCTGCTGGGTGTGCGGGTGGGGACGCTATTGAAGAAATCCGAGATGTCTCAGATACCGGCACCGAGGCAAGCCGAATTACTGCTCGGTTGATCCACACCATCGGTCAGAATCGTCGACCGCACCCGGCCATGATGGTTTATTCAAGCAGACTGAAACGACACGAGCACAAATCATGCGAAGTCAGCGGATAATGACTTCGCTTGTGCTACCTCAGACTTCGCATCAGGAAAACCTTTGCCTTACATCGGACGATTTGCCCCCTCGCCTACCGGCCCGCTTCACGCCGGTTCGATAGTCGCCGCACTGGCCAGCTATCTGGATGCGCGGGCACATCATGGTCAGTGGCTGATACGGATCGAAGACATCGATGAGGCACGCACCGTGCCGGGTAGCGCCGAAGACATCATCGCTAGCTTGCATGATTTCGGCATGCAAGCCGATGGTGACATCCTCTGGCAGAGCAAACGCAAATCTCGCTACGAACAAGCTTTCGAGCAGCTGAGCAGCCTCGCCTATCCGTGCGGCTGCAGTCGCAAAGAAATCGCTGACTCGCGCACCAGTCTGGCGTCAGATGGTGCGGCCATCTACCCCGGCACCTGTCGTCATGGGCTCATACCCGGACGCACCCCGCGTGCGTGGCGCTTGCGCGTACCCGAGCCGGACAGACCCGAAGACGTGATCGACATTCAAGACCGCTGGCAGGGCGTGTTTCGCGAGCGCTTATCGGCGTCTGTCGGTGATTTCGTGCTCAAGCGCGCCGATGGCTTCTGGGCCTATCAGCTGGCGGTCGTGGTGGACGATGCGGAACAGTGCATCACGGATGTCGTGCGCGGTGCGGATTTGCTGGAATCGACCGCGCGTCAAATCTACCTGCAGCGACTGCTCGGCTACCCGACGCCGCGCTATCTCCACGTGCCGGTCGTCACCAATGCGCGAGGAGAAAAACTCTCCAAACAGACTGGCGCAGCGGCACTCGATCGCAGCCGCCCGTTTCAGGTATTGATGGCAGCGGCAAACGCGCTGGGGCTGGGAGTATCACCTGCGACAGCTAATGTGCAGGCTTTCTGGCAAGCTGCCGTGCCTGCGTGGGCGCGGCGATTTGGCATTGGTGAGTAAACTCAGGTCTTGCGGAAGCCGCCTAGCAGCGCCGCACGCTTGGGAGGCTGCGCATTTTTTCCGGACTTCGACAGCACGGGCTCCGACTTGGGCTCGGCGGGCTGGCTGGGCTCATAGGGCTTGAGGAACCACGGGTCAATTTTTTCCTTGCGCGGCTGAGCTCCGCGTTCGCCACGGCGATCGCTGCGCTCGGATCGGTCCTGACGCTCTCTGCGCTCGGAGCGGTCACTGCGGTCACTGCGGTCACCCTCGCCACCGTAGCGTGAAACACGCCCACTGAAGCCCTCGATCGACACCGGCACAAGCTTTTGCTTGATCAGTTTTTCAATGTCAGCCAGCAGACGCGAATCCTTGTCGGAGTACAGTGACAAGGCGTCACCCGACGCGCCCGCACGCCCGGTGCGGCCGATACGGTGAACGTAATCTTCTGCGTTGTATGGCAAGTCGTAATTGATCACGCAGGGCAGCTCGGCGATATCCAGTCCGCGTGCCGCGACATCGGTAGCGACCAGCACATCGACGCTGCCATTCTTGAACGCTTCCAGTGCTGCCATTCGCTCGTTCTGAGTTTTGTCGCCGTGAATAGGTGCTGCCTTGATGCCATGGCGCTCCAGCTCGCGCGACAAGCGTGAGGCACCGATCTTGGTGTTCGAGAACACCAGTACTTGCTTGAGCTCTCGGCCACGCAGCAGATGCACCACCGCATCGCGCTTGGATTCTTCGTCGACCTTGTAGATCACCTGGGATACGCGATCGGCGGTCGCATTGCTGCGGGCGACTTCGATCAGCACCGGGTTCGTCAGAAAGCTCGCTGCGAGTTTCTTGATCTCAGGAGAGAACGTCGCCGAGAACATCAGGTTCTGGCGCTTCTTGGGCAGTAGATTGATGATGCGCTGAAGATCAGGCAGGAAGCCCATGTCCAGCATACGATCGGCCTCGTCCATCACGAAGATCTGGGTCTGCGAGAGATTCAGCACCTTCTGCTGCACATGATCGAGCAAGCGACCCGGTGTGGCGATCAGAATCTCGACACCCGAACGCAGCGCGGCGGTCTGCGGCGCCATATCGACGCCACCAAATACAACGGTAGAGCGCAGCGGCGTATGACGAGAATACGCCTTGACGTTGTCTGCCACCTGATCGGCAAGCTCGCGCGTTGGCGTCAGCACCAGGGCTCGCACGGGATGCCGGGCCGGCGATGCACTGGCATTCGCATGCGCGAGCAGCAACTGAATAATGGGCAGCGAGAAGCTGGCGGTCTTGCCCGTGCCGGTCTGCGCCGCGCCCATCACATCACTCCCCTGCAGCACGACCGGGATGGCCTTGGCCTGAATCGGCGTGGGATGAACATAGCCCTGATCGGCGAGTGCCTGCAGCACAGGCGGGGCGAGGCCGAAATCTTCAAATCGGGGAAGGGCGGCCTGGGTATCAGCGGCGGACTGAGAGGTGTTGAGTTCGATCATTCGGTGAATTAGGTTGAGCGCAGGAGTATAGCACCCGCGAGCCAACCGATAATGCCTTTCGGCGTGCTAAGGGATTGATTCGAAAGGATTCCCGGAAAGAAGGATGGGGATGAATCAGCGAACGTAGCGATGGACGGCCGCCAGGTCGAGGTATGGGAATGCGCGGAGTACGCTGTTTGACAGTCAAGCGGACCGCAGCTGCCCGACACGCTGCGCCTTGGTTCAGCAAATTCTGAACGACCGAGCCGCGCGGGTCAGCCAATAATCGCAGAGAGATTCCGGGCCATCATCGCCTGCTGCGCGCAGCGAATAGCGCGCTTCTTGTCCTCTATAGCCATCAGCTCGGAGAACAGATTCTCTTCATTGGCTGGATCGGCGAGATCTTCCAGCAAGGGGTTGAAATCACGCTGCGCGATTTTACGAAGCATGTGCATGAAGTTATTGTGCAGATGGTCGTTCTTTGGCTTGACATCGGGCAGCAGCTTGAACGGCACCAGAAAATCGACATACAGTGAAGGCGCTTTGATCTCGTGCTGCTGGAACCAGGCTTTCAGCAGGCGAGTCTCGCGGCTCCTGCCGGCTTGCAGCACCTCATCGACATGACGAACAAGATTCGTCTGCAACAGGCTGTTGTCATTGGAACGATAGAGCACGTGATCATCGGTATGCCCTGGCAGCAATCGAGCGGGGAACACATCAATGTTCAGGCCATTGTGCCGGATCCGCAGCGCCATTCCTTGTTTGGTGACGCGCGGATAACGCTCGATCAGGTAGCCGTACAGCGATTCATAGCTGGACCGTATGCCGCCGGCATTGCGATGGAGTTCATTCGACAGTAGCAGCAAGAGCTTCACGTGGGACGAGCGCGGGGTGGATGTCTGCCGTGCATGCGAGCCCACATCCCGCAATTCCACAAAAAATGACTGAGCCCAATCCATCAGGTCTGAGCCCAGCTTGAGGACGCGCGCTGCCTGGCCGTCCGGCTGCCGGGCGGGCAGGTGGCGGTCGATGATGTCCTGCAGGTAGGGTTCGAGGTTTTTGGTCATGGGCGTGCCGCTCACCGGGAACGAGAGAGTCATCCAAGTGATGAATCGGATGCGCGCGGGGGTTTCTGAAGAGGTGGCCAGGCAGCCAAGACAATAAAATATCTAAAATGTAATTTTTATATGCTAGTTGACGGCGGAGGGAATCAGACTAAACCAAACTAACCAAACTTAGTTTATTAGGAGGTTCCCATGGTCGTAGTCAACATCCACGAGGCGAAAACGCACTTATCACGCCTGATTGATCGAGCCTCCAAAGGAGAGCCCTTTGTGATCGCAAAAGCAGGTAAACCAATGGTCAAGGTGGTGCCCATTGATGCGCCTCCAGAAAAAAAATGCGTCGCACCGGATTCTTGGAGGGACACATCGCGGTTCCCGATGATTTCGATACCATGGGCGCAAAAGAGATCGAAGAACTTTTCGGGAAAAAATCTTGAATCTGATGCTCGATACCCACCTGCTGCTGTGGGCTGCAGCTGGCTCGTCACATCTTCCGGAAGCAGCAAAAAAACTGATTGAAGACTTTGACAACGCTTTGTATTTCAGCGCTGCCAGCATTTGGGAAATCGCGATCAAGCGAAGCTTGGGTCGCGATGATTTTTCAGTTGACCCCAGACTGCTCAAACGCGGATTACTTGATAATGGCTACCTTGAAATTCCCGTTACGAGCGAACACGCGATTACGGTTGACTCTCTGCCCATTCACCACAGAGATCCTTTCGATCGAATCCTGATTGCACAATCGATCAACGAAGGCGGGCTACTGCTGACATCGGATTCCCACATCGGAAAATATGAAGCCCCGATCAGAATGGTTTGAAAATCTCAAGAGCACATTGATACACAACGAACGATACCGAGTCCCGGCCTGCGCCGGGATGACGTGTTAGCTGATACCGGTCTCAACATCGTCGTCCCGGCGCAGGCCGGGACCCAGTGTCTCTGGGATTTTTAATAGTCAGTGGCCATCCCCAACCTTAACTGAATGGCACGACACATGCGCGGGTTTTTATGGTGGGCCCCCCGTGAGTCGAACACGGCACCAACGGATTATGAGTCCGCTGCTCTAACCAAGCATGAGCTAGGGGCCCGAAATGGTTGATCTACAGTAGCGAGATTTTATCGCGTGAACCGCAGGGCGGCGAGGGGTTCGCCTAAGCGCTCTGCTTTTTCGTTATATCAGCTGCCTTCAAAGAAGCTCCTCAGCTTGTCAGAGCGGGACGGATGGCGCAGCTTGCGCAATGTCTTGCACTTGCTTGGGCGTGCATCAGTCCGACAGATTCTCCAGCATGTCGCGCTGCGCCGGGGCGAGCTCATGCGAGATACGAGTCCAAACAGATATTGAACACCAGCCATCAGGTCCAAGATTGTTTCGCGGCTGTTCCGCAGATCTGAGATTTGTTCGGCGGATGTTTTTTTATTGATAATATCAATAAGCTGTAAATCCTTCACTCGCTACGCTGCTTCGAAAAATTCGCTGTGGGAGCCTACCGAATACGCTGGGCAGCAAGCCATTGAAATGAAATGTAAGGCTTATGCCAGAACATCAGTACTATCCGAGGCTAAAGACCTATCCTGAATACTTCACTATCTAATGAACGTTTGACCTTGCGTGCGTGCTCTTCTTAGAAAATTTTTTATAGTCTGCGCGTTGATTGCATCCGACTGCCAGGCTGTCGAGCTAATCTCCGATCGAGAATTCTTTATTGATAATTCTTCGAATAAAACGCTAGCTGAAATTAGCACGGAACCATTCACGCGTTATTCGGGTGTTCTCAACAAGGGGTATACCAAAGGAGCCATTTGGATTCGGCTGGAGATCACACCGCCGCGAGAAGCCCAGCCGAACGACGACATTATCATACGAATACGGCCTGTTTTCCTGGACGAAATCCGCTTGTTTGATCCGCTGGATCAATCGAGTTCCGTGCGCGTTGCTGGCGACACCACTCCGATACAATCTGCTGAGTATCCCTCGCTTTCGCATACCTTCGTCATCCCTGCCGGACACGGCGCGAGGAAAATCTGGCTTCGACTTAAGACAACGAGCACTAGCCTGATTACTGTAGAGGCACTTTCTCGCGAGGAGATGGTTACCAGTGAGCTGAATCTCAATCTCGTCTACTTCATATCGCTAACCATCTTGGCGATGTTTGTTTTGTTCATACTGATTAACTGGACAAATCAGCGAGAGCTTCTCTACCTATTATTTGTTGTCAGACAGTTTTTGTTTTTAGGGTATACCGCATCACTGTTTGGATTGCACAGATACCTACTTCAGAACCTGCCAGCGAATGTGCTTGACCATCTTTTCAGTTGGATTGTTATAGGAGCCACACTGGCAAGTTTTACTTTCGAGTGGAAGTTTTTGAAAGAGTACTCCCCCAACAGATGGGGAAGAATTTCTCTAAATGGTCTTCTCGTTTGGTCTGGCATCGTTATTTTATTGATGATCTTTGACAAAACTTACGAAGCCTTAAAACTGAACATGATACTCAATGCGGTAGGTCTTGTAGTTCTCCTGGCGGTTGCATCATTGATGCTCGAAAAAAGAGATTCAGCAACCACTACCGATATTCCGCTGCTAAACAAACGACTTATTATCGGCTATTACGCTACACTCAATGTCATACTCATATTCAGCGTTTTACCTCTGCTGGGCGTAGTAAAAGGCACTGAATTTACATTGACTGGACTGGTTTTCTACGCCATCTGCTCCAGCCTGATCATGACGGGACTGATGCAGCTCCGCATCCGCAAACAACAGAAAATTCACGCAGAATATGCCAATAAGCTTCTTCTCTCAGAACACAGGATCGCCATCGAAAGAAACAAAAGAGAAGAGCAAACGCATTTGTTCCGGATGCTGATGCATGAAATAAAAAATCCACTGGCTGTGGTCGATATGGCGCTTCTCGCAAATAACGATCAGCGCACAACCAATGCTTATGTAAGTCGCGCGGTCAACAGCATCAAAGAGGTACTTGATCGTTGCTTTAAAGCTGACAGATTATCAGATGGAAATATCAACGTCGAGCTTACAAAAATCAAACTTGCAGAATTTTTAGATGAACTCTTCCAAAGAAAAAGCTGGGGCAACAATACATTCCAGATAAATGTTAAAGCATCATATGCTGTACATGCTGATCTGCAGCTGCTGGGCGTAGCCATGAGCAATCTGATTGATAATGCCATACGCTACGGCGACCCACGGGCACCGATTGACATTGAAGCACGACTTCAAGCAAACAAATCGGGAATCAATGGGGTTGCAATCGTGGTATCGAATCGTCCTGGCGCTGCATCCTGGCCTGATACCGGTAAGGTATTCAAAAAATACTACCGTAGCCCGGGCGCAGAATCGCAATCTGGCACGGGATTAGGTTTGTATCTAGTGCGCACATTAGCAAATCTGATGCATGGCGAATGTAACTACGTGCCGGATGACAAAAACATTAGGTTCGAATTATGGTTGCCAACCTAAACATCGTCGTAGTTGAAGATAATGACGATCTTCGCAATTTGACCTGCCAAGTGTTAGCGCAAGATGGCCATCGCACGACCGGCCTCGCTTCGGCTGAAGAGCTAGAAGATTTGGCGGGCGGTGAGCCGGTAGACATCTTCTTAATTGATTTGAATTTGCCCGGTGAAGATGGTGTCAGTTTGTCTCGGCGAATTCGCAAAGCGCACCCGCTCGTTGGCATCATCATTATCTCTGCAAGAACTGACCTGGTTGACAAATTGACCAGTTACGACAATGGGGCGGATTGGTACATCACCAAGCCCGTCATCTTCGCTGAGCTGTCCGCTGCAATCCGCAGTTTTGCGCGCAGGCGCCATGCTTCCAAACACAACAAAGGCCTTGATCAATCCCTGATGCTGGATAAATTGGATGTGACAGGCCCTCTAGGGAGCGTCAAACTCACCGGCACTGAGGTCATGCTGCTGACGGCCTTTGCCCGCGCCCCCTCTGGAAAGCTCGAAACATGGCAAATCGCCGAGATGCTAGGAGTGGACATTGACGAAGCCATGAAAAATAGCATTTCTGTGCGGATGACGCGATTACGGAAGAAGCTGAACGAAGCAGGCGCTGACGGGCTGGTGATCGAATCCATCCGTAACATCGGGTATCAATTACTTATTAATATTGAAATTAGCTAAAATAGAAATCGGCTCTTCGACGCTGGCATAGCCAAGGTCAAGACACTGGCACCTTAATAACAGAACAACAATTAAAGAAGCGTCGCCCAGACCGTCAGTATGTTTATCAAAAAAGAATCATGATTTCTTCTCCCGGGTTGCCGATCATGCGTATCCCGTGAGGTGCACTCAGCTGATCAAACTGCAATCTTTTGTAATGTAGCGATTACCCACAATTCGAGAATGCAAGCTGGACCACGAGTGCCCAGCCCAATGACATCTGCTGACCGAATTCGCTATCGCACCTACCTGTCGACCTGCCTCGCGTTGCTTACCAGCGCCCTAAGTCATGCCGCAGATCCCGGCGTAGACGCGGGCTCGCTATTGCAGCAAAACGAGAGGGAGCTGAATTTAAAAAAAACAGCACCTCCTGCAATCCAGCCGCGCGGAGTAAAGCCCAGTACGCAAGCTGCCCCAGATGAGCCCACGGTAGTGGTGAGCAGCTTTAAGTTTGTCGGCAATACCTTGCTGAGCGAAGACGCGTTGAATAATGCGTTATCGGAATTCATTAATCGCCCGCTGACCTTGGCGCAGCTCAAAGAAGCCGCTGATGCCATGGTGACTGTGTATCGTGCCGCAGGCTGGATCGTGCGTGCCTACTTACCCCGGCAAGAAATTCAAAACGGGATTGTCACGATTCAAATTGTCGAGGCTCTCTTTGGCGGCGCACAGCTACAAGGTCCTGAACCGAAACGATTGGAAGCGGGCCGCCTACTCAAGATGGCTGAATCAAATTTGGTTACAGGCAAGCCGCTTAATGGTGACAAAATTGATCGAACGCTGTTATTACTGGATGATTTACCCGGCGTTAGCGTCACCGGCAATCTGGTGGCAGGCAAACAAGATGGCGAAACCAATCTAGCGCTCAGTGTTGCCGACGAAGCACTGGTCACCGGCAGTGCCTCGGTCGATAACTATGGATCACGCGCTACGGGAGCAGAACGCGTTATCGTCAATCTCAACATCAATAGCCCAGTAAAGCTAGGTGACGCGCTGAGCGTCAATGCACTCAAATCTCAGGGTAGTGATTATCAGCGCGTGAGTTATGCCATCCCATTGGGAGACTATGGCTGGCGCGTTGGTTTGCATGCTTC
>JACCED010457924.1_pt1 | contig 13034 bp, 9 predicted proteins | sample 7455021 | NCBI WGS metagenome assembly JACCED01 (sample SAMN15323456, study PRJNA562643) | freshwater metagenome | isolation source: river surface water | place: USA:Blue River Watershed | collected 2017-08-19
GCAAATCTCTTGGCCACTGTGCCATATCTTCTGGGATTTAATCCAGAAAAATCATTAGTAATTGTTGCAGTTAAAGGCCAACATGACCAAGTGGTAGTTTCTATGACGTTAGATTTGCCAGACAAAATTGAAGATCTTGACGCTACTTTCATGGATAATTTAATGGAAACACTGAAACGCTCAGGTGCTGATGGATTAGTGGCAATATTTTATGTTGACTCAAACCCGCAGGGGTTAAAGAGTATTTCTGAATTACTAATGTCACAGATTTCTTCAAAATTTCACATCCGCGACATTCTCTGGGTGTGCGACCATAAATGGGCTTCTTATCTGTGCTGCGATGAATCATGTTGCCCCAAAGGGGGAAGACAATTAGTAATCGATAATCCAAGTATTGCTCAAACAGAATTGGTTTTAGCTGGCCGATCAGTTGTAAAAAAGAAAAGTGATCTTACAAATTTTCTAGAAACTACAACTGTCAATCAGGATTTGATTCCACTGATAAGCCAATTCGCGAGACAAAAAGCAAAATCAGAACATAATCAAACTCTTGAAAAATGGGAAAGTACTCAATTTAAATTTCTAACTGCACCAAAAGCATTTAAAAAATTAGACCTGAAACTCTATGCGCGGTTACTTTTTAGCCTCACGGATATTCCGGTAAGGGATGCTCTTTTGGCACACCACATTGAATTGGCCCAAATCAAAGAAGATTCAAATCAATACTTATTCCAGATTGCACAACATTGGGCACAAGTGGCAAAAGTTGCACCTGAAACTTTTAGAGCACCAATAAGTACTTGCATTGCAGTATTTATGTGGCAAGCAGGAGAAGGAATTCTGGCTCGAAGCGCGATTGCTCTAGCTTTGGCTCAAGATCCGCAATTTCATTTAGCCAAGTTAATTAACAATGCGCTTGATAGCGGTATGCCTCCATGGGAATTTCGTGATGCTTTCACCAAAATCTCAAACCCCTGGAGTTGAGAATTAAGGTTGGATTTAGTAATGTTTGAGACAGGTCAAGAGTTTCAGTATTAAGCCCCGGCTAGCTGAACGGCAACCCTCCACCGCGGTGGGGTGCTCCGGGTGTAGACCAGGTCGATTGCGAAATTGCTTTCGACAAGCGCGGGTCTTACGCAAATTGAGTGGGACCCCGAAACAAAGGGGCACTAATTTCGTTATATCTATAGCAAAAACTAATTAAAAAATTGAGCTTGCGTATTTTCGTACGCATTTTTAATTAGGCATCTATAGAAATATTCGCACAAATTAGGTGAACCGCCAACGACTATCAACGCGATAGGCGTAAGACCCACTAACTGAAAGAGGAACGAAGAAATGTCAACAACCTGGAGCTTTGAAACCCGACAAATACATGTAGGGCAATCACCAGATTCACAGACAAATGCAAGAGCCTTACCGATTTACCAAACCACGTCATACACATTCCGTGACACTAAACATGCTGCGGATTTGTTTGCTTTGGCAGAACCAGGAAATATTTACACCCGAATAATGAACCCAACTCAAGGTGCTGTGGAAGAACGTATTGCATCTTTAGAAGGTGGAGTAGGAGCACTTCTTCTTGCTAGTGGTCAGGCTGCAGAAACATATGCAATCTTGAACTTGGCAGAAGCGGGAGATCACATTGTTTCTAGCCCAAATCTTTATGGTGGTACTTATAATTTGTTTCATTACACCTTGCCAAAGTATGGAATAGAAGTATCTTTTGTCGACGATCCAGATAACTTGGATTCATGGAAGAAAGCAATTAAGCCAAATACCAAAGCCTTTTATGGTGAAACAATTGCTAATCCTTCAAATGCAATTTTAGATATTGAAAACATTGCTAAAATTGCTCATGAAAATGGAATTCCATTAATCGTTGATAACACTGTGGCAACCCCGTATTTACTTCGTCCAATTGAATTTGGAGCAGACATTGTTGTGCATTCTGCAACTAAATACATCGGTGGACACGGAACAGCGGTTGCAGGAGTAATTGTAGATAGTGGAAAGTTTGACTGGAAGAAAAACGCAGCCAAATTTCCCCAATACAACACCCCAGACCCTTCTTACGGTGGCTTGAACTACGCAGATGCTTTAGGAGAATTGGCTTATATTCTTCGGGCTCGTATTGTGTTGCTCCGCGACTTTGGTGCAGCTGTTTCACCATTTAATGCATTTTTAATTGCGCAAGGATTAGAAACTCTCTCCCTGCGCATCGAACGCCATGTTCAAAATGCAAAAGCAGTTGCGACTTGGTTAGAGAAAAGAAGTGAAGTTGAAAAAGTCAACTATGCCTCTCTTGAATCTAATCCGCATAACAAATTGGCAAAGAAATACACACCAGCTGGTTCAGGTGCTGTTTTGTCATTTGAAATTAAAGGTGGTATTGAAGCTGGTAAGAAATTCGTTGAAGCGTTGGAATTACATTCCCATGTTGCAAACATTGGTGATGTAAGAAGCTTGGTAATTCATCCTGCTTCAACCACGCATTCACAATTGACTCCACAAGAGCAATTAGATGCTGGAGTTACACCTGGATTAATCAGATTGGCTGTTGGTATTGAAAATATCAACGACATTTTGGCTGACATCGAAATTGGTTTCAATGCAGCAAAAGGTGCATAACTAAATATGGCAATTTCATACACAGGTCCCATTCCTGCCACGGGTGCGTGGCAGGAAGGAGATCATCCTGGGCAAAGAAAATTTATTGATGTCGGGCCAATTGAATTAGAACTTGGTGGAGCTTTGCCGGAAGTAAAAGTTAGTTATGAAACTTACGGAAAATTAAACTCAAATTCTTCAAATGCAATCTTTATTGAACATGCTTTAACAGGGGATTCTCATGTTGCAGGGCTTGACACTGAAGGCCATCTTTCTAGAGGTTGGTGGGATGGACTAATTGGTGATGGATTAGCAATTGATACCAAAGAGTGGTTTGTGGTTTGTGCAAATGTTTTAGGTGGATGCCAAGGAACAACTGGACCTTCTTCGAAAGATCCAAATGGTAAAAGATGGGGATCAAGATTTCCCCGATTAACAGTTGCCGATCAAGTTGAAATTGAAAAGCGATTAACTGATCAGTTAAATATTGATCGTTGGGCATCAGTAATGGGTGGCTCAATGGGTGGAATGAGAGTTTTGGAATGGGCAGTTGAACACCCTCAAAGAGTTGGTTCTGCATTTGTAATCGCTTCTGCTCCTGGTTCGTCTGCAGATCAAATTGCAACTCAATCATCACAAATTGCAGCAATCAAAGCTGATCCTAAATGGCGCGGTGGGGATTATTACGATGCCAAACCAGGTGATGGTCCACATGCAGGTTTAGGAATTGCCAGAAAATTTGCGCAATTAACTTATCGTTCCGAAACAGAATTAGATGTTCGATTTGGACGAGATCATCAGGATGGTGAGGATCCTTATTCAGATGGTCGTTTTGCAATTGATTCCTACTTAGATCATCATGCAGAAAAACTTGCCCGAAGATTTGATGCCAATACTTATATTGCTTTAACAGATTCCATGTCCACATTTGATATTGGAAGAAATAGGGGTGGAGTTGGATCAGCCTTGGAAAGGATCACTGCTCCCATAATTGTTGCTGGAATTGATTCTGATCGCCTATATCCAATTAGGCAACAAGCTGATTTGGTGAGTGCTCTTCCGCACGCAACAGAGTTAAATGTAATTTCATCTCCATTTGGACATGATGGATTCTTAATTGAAATAGATCAAGTTGCTCCAATTATTAAAAAAGCTCTAGATAAAGCAGTTTCCATCATAAAATAGGGACTTATTGGTCCCATAACGGTTGTCTTAGTTCTAAATCCCATTCATCATCTAAACAATGATTCGTACAAAGATTCTGGTTTGGTTTTTTTGCTTACTGTTATTTAATGCAAATATTTCTCGAGCTGATGTGAATGTAACTGCAGACCAAGATTCCGGAAGTTATTTAATTGATGGCCAAATTCTTTTGGATGAGACTTTTTCAGGTTCTGCAGTAACCCAAGAACAAGGAGCTATTTGCGAAGGTTGCGCATGGCTAATAACCAATGTTTGTTATGTCTTTGATGCAAATTATTCGATTACATATTGCAATGCATTCACGGACTGTAAAACTGCAGAAGATACTGACGGTGAAAGAATGAAGATTTGGAGAAAGCTTGGAATCGATGAACCCTGGCTTTTAGTTGGCTACATGTGTGTTGGACCTGAAGGCCCAAATACCCCAGAAAAGTTCAAAACTTCAATAAGTGAACAAACTATTGAGTATTTGCCAAGACTTCTGCCAACAACTCAACCAGCAAATGATGTTTTAGTTAATACAGAAATCTATTTTTTAAGTAATCAACCTAATTTCTTTGGACCAAAAACTGTAACTGTAACTGGAATTCCAGTCACTTTAACTGCAACATCTAGTTGGGTATGGAAATTTTCTGATGGAACAGAAATTCAAAGCACAAATTCAGGTGCGGGATTTCCCGATGGGCAGATAAGACATATTTTTAGAACAAAAGGACTACAAACAATTTCAGTAACAACGACGTGGAATGCCAGCTGGAAAACTAATTCGAAAGTTTCGATTCCAGTGCCTGGCAAATCTTTGACTCAGACCACAACTTTTACTTTGATCGCTCACGAAGCCCGAGGTGTGCTTACACGCTGAGCGATTGACCCAAAGCAGGCAGAAATTGCGAAGTCGTGACACAATAGGAAACCGGGCCGGTCAATTTGACAGGCCCTTAAGCGCGTCATCACTTTGAAAGGTTGTCTTCGTGGCATTGTTTGGAAAAATTTTAAGTAAACCTGCCGCCAAGAAACCTGCTGCGAAAAAACCTGCCCCTAAACCTGTTGCAAAAAAAGTTGTTGTCAAACCAGCGGCTAAGCCTGCGGCGAAACCTGTAGCTAAGAAAGTTGTTGCAAAACCAGTAGCAAAAAAACCAGTTGTTAAGCCAGCTGCTAAAAAAGTTATAGCTAAACCATCTGCTAAGCCTGCTCCAAAACCTGTAGCTAAGAAAGTTGTAGCAAAACCAGTAGCAAAGAAACCAGCGGCTAAAAAAGTTGTTGCAAAACCAATTAAGAAAGCTAAGCCTGCTGCCAAACCAGTTGCAAAAAAGCCAGCGGCTAAAAAAGTTGTTGCAAAACCAATTAAGAAAGCAAAACCTGTAAAAATTGCAAAACCAGCAAAGCCTGTAAAAGCAGCACCAGTTAAAGCTGCAGTTCCTGCTAAACCAGTCAAAGGCGCTAAAGCAGTTCCTGCTCCAAAAGGAAAAGCTGACAAAGGTTTTGCCAAAGTCATCATGGTTGATGGCGAACTTGTAACTGTTGATGACGTAGATGAAGTAGATCCGGCTGAATTAGAGGCTATTGCTGAATTAGAAAAAGAGAGTCTTGCAGAATTAAGTGAAGAAATTGCTGAAGTTGAAGAAGTAGAAGATGACGAAGAAGAAAACACAAAAACGAGTGCCACAGTTGATGAGTCAGAAGCTTTCGTTATTTCTGACACAGATGATGCGGATGAACCAACTCAAAAAGTAACGGTTGCTGGAGCAACAGCAGATCCTGTTAAAGATTATTTGAAGCAAATTGGAAAAGTGGCTCTTCTAAACGCTGAACAAGAAGTTGAATTAGCCAAAAGAATTGAAGCTGGATTATTTGCTGAAGAAAAAATCGCTGCCGGAGGAATTAAGGATCGAAAACTTAGAAAAGATTTGGAATGGATTGCTGAAGATGGCGATAGAGCCAAAAACCACTTATTAGAAGCAAACCTTCGACTTGTAGTTTCTCTTGCCAAGCGTTACACAGGACGAGGCATGTTGTTTTTAGATTTGATTCAAGAGGGAAACCTAGGTTTGATTCGTGCAGTTGAAAAATTCGATTACACCAAAGGTTACAAATTCTCTACTTATGCTACTTGGTGGATTAGACAAGCAATTACTCGTGCGATGGCAGATCAGGCAAGAACTATTCGTATTCCTGTTCATATGGTTGAAGTTATTAACAAACTTGCACGTGTACAAAGACAAATGTTGCAGGATTTAGGTAGAGAACCAACCCCAGAAGAACTAGCTAAAGAACTTGATATGTCCCCTGAAAAAGTTGTGGAAGTTCAAAAATATGGTCGTGAACCTATTTCACTTCATACACCCCTTGGTGAAGATGGTGATTCCGAATTTGGTGATCTAATTGAAGACTCAGAAGCAATCGTGCCTAGTGATGCAGTTTCATTTACTTTGTTACAAGAACAATTAGACAGTGTGCTTGATACTTTGAGTGAACGCGAAAGAGGCGTAGTCCGAATGAGATTTGGTTTAACAGATGGTCAACCAAAAACTCTTGATGAAATTGGTCAGGTTTATGGAGTGACTAGAGAACGTATTCGACAAATCGAATCTAAAACAATGTCTAAATTAAGACATCCATCGCGCTCACAAGTATTGCGCGATTACTTAGACTAAATTAGTTCGTTGCTCCAAGACGATCTGTTTCGTCAATGTATTCAGTTGCAATCAGTTTTAGTTTTTCTTCATGCTTTCTAGCATGATGTCCACAAAAAATTAATGTTCCACCTGTTGGAAGTGTTACTCGCACAAATGCTTGTGCTCCGCAACGATCGCAACGATCAGATGCAGTTAGAGCTGGTCCTGCGGTTAATGTCGTATTCAACGTAGGGCCTCTTTTCTTATAGGTGATACTTCAATCATCCTTGCAAAACCACGACTCGCAACTCGAAGTAGGCCTCGGTGTGTCGGAGACCACAATCAAGAGGGCCATCTAGGCGTGCCGTAGCCCTGGAAAGGCTTAGAAATCTACGAGAATAAACAAACCAGACTTTTCACACCATTGATAGTTGAAATATTACAAAAAGGAAATGAAAACTTGAGTCCTGCAACTAAGACCAATAACGCTGAATATAACGCCAAGAATTTATCGGTTCTTGAAGGTCTTGATGCGGTAAGAAAACGTCCGGGTATGTACATCGGTTCAACCGATGGCAGAGGATTAATGCATTGTGTTTGGGAATTGATTGATAACGCAGTTGATGAAGCTTTAGCTGGACATTGTAAGAAAATTCAAATCAAATTAATGCCTGATAACTCTGTTGAAGTAATTGATGATGGTCGAGGAATTCCTGTTGATATCGAACAAAAATCAAAATTAAGTGGTGTGGAGTTAGTAATGACCAAACTTCATGCTGGTGGAAAATTTGGCTCCGGTTCCTACACTGCATCAGGTGGATTACACGGTGTTGGCGCATCTGTTGTAAATGCACTGAGTGCTCGACTAGATGTTGCAGTTGATAGGGGCGGGAAAACCCACATGGCATCTTTTCAAAGAGGGGTAACAGGAGTATTTAAAGGCGAAGGTCCAAATGCAAAATTCACCAGAGAATCTGGTTTAAGAGTTTCAGGAAAAGCAGCAAAATCAGGAACGGGAACCAGAGTTAGATTTTGGCCAGATCCAGAAATATTTGTTAAAGAACTTCATTTGGATGCAGCAGCTTTAATGCAACGTGCTCGCCAAACTGCTTTTCTTGTTCCAGGATTAGCGGTAGCAGTATCAGATTTAAGAGATAAAGAAAAAACTGAAGTTGAATATAAGTTTAAAGGTGGAATCACCGAATTCGTTGAACATATGTCAAGCGGAGAATCAGTAACTGGTGTAATTCGTTTACAAGGCAACGGAAACTTTACAGAGAATGTTCCAGTCTTAGACGATCAAGGCCATATGAGACCTAGAGAAGTTGAACGAGAAATGGCTGTCGATATTGCCCTTCGTTGGGGAACTGGTTATGACAATGAAGTGAAATCCTTCGTAAACGTAGTTGCAACGCCAAAAGGTGGAACACACGTTACTGGTTTTGACAGAGCAATAGTAAAAGTTGTCAATGATCAACTAAAAGCCCAAAGAGTTTTAAAGAATAATGAAGAAAGTGTTATTAAGGAAGATATTTTAGAAGGATTAACAGCCGTAATTAGTGTGAGATTGCCTGAACCTCAATTTGAAGGTCAAACTAAAGAAATTTTAGGAACACCAGCTGCCCAAAAAATTGTTACAGCAGTAGTTACTCAAGAATTCAACAAATGGTTTAAGAGTCCTCCAAGAGGAGATAAAGCAAAAGTTAAATTGTTGTTGGAAAAGATAGCTAATGCGTCTAGAGCACGCTTGGCTGCTAGAAATCAGCGAGATGTGCAACGAAGAAAGAATGCAATTGAATCTTCTTCTCTTCCTGCAAAGCTTGCAGATTGTCGATCAAATGACATCGAACACACAGAATTGTTTATCGTTGAAGGTGACTCTGCGTTAGGAACAGCGAAGTTAGCAAGAAATTCAGAATTTCAAGCTCTGCTACCAATCCGAGGAAAAATTCTTAACGTACAAAAAGCATCAGTTGCTGATGTTTTAAAGAACTCTGAATGTGCATCAATTATTTCAGTTGTTGGGGGAGGTTCAGGTAGAACCTTTGAACTAGAAGATGTTCGCTACAGCAAAATTATTTTAATGTCTGATGCTGACGTCGACGGCGCACACATTAGATGTCTATTGCTTACATTGTTTCAGAGATACATGAAACCTCTTCTTGATAGTGGTCGAGTATTTGCAGCGGTTCCTCCATTACACAGAATTGAAACTATGGGTGCTGGGAAGAAAGCGGGCGAGGTTATTTATACCTACAGCGATGATGAGATGCGCAAAACGGTTGCCGCTTTAGAAAAAAGTGGTCAAAAGATAAAGCAACCAATTCAAAGATATAAAGGTTTAGGCGAAATGGATGCTAAGCAATTGCGTGAAACCACAATGAATCGGGAAACAAGGACTTTAAGAAGAATCAATGTTAAGGATGCTGAAGAAGCAACCGAAGTATTTGATCTATTGATGGGTTCAGATGTTGCTCCAAGAAAAGAATTCATTGTTCATGGTGCAGATGAACTAGATAAATCAAGAATTGATGCTTAGCTAGTTATTCGACGCTTCCAGAAGAATGACCTGGGAATAAGTGGGCTTCTGGATTTATTGCCACAGTCGCATTGTTAACAGCAGTGGCAGCCTCTCCAAACCCAACAGAAATTAATGCAACTTTTCCAGGATAAGTAGAAATATCTCCTGCTGCAAAAATTCTTTCAATGTTTGTGTGCATTCCTGAATCAACCACTATTTTTCGTGACTCAAGGTTTAATCCCCATTCAGCCAAAGGTCCAATATTTGCCGTAAAACCAAGTGCGGCAACTAAAGTTTGGCAATTCAATTCTTTTGTTTCTTTGGTTTTTGAATTCATATATTCGATTTTTTCGATATGCGAGTTTCCAGAAACTTTTGTTACTTCTGCTTCTGTGATTAATTCAATTCCTAGGGCTTTTACTTGATCAACTGTTGCTTGATGAGCTCTGAATTTGTCTCTTCTGTGGATTAAAGTGACTGATTTTGCAATTGGATGTAATTCATTTGCCCAATCAAAGGCCGAATCTCCACCGCCAACGATTACCACATCCTTGCCTGCATGATCTGACATTTTTGGTACGAAGTGAACTAAACCTTTACCGCCCCATCCATCAGCTGCAGGAAGTGGGCGAGGAGTGAAGCGACCAATACCACCGGTAATTATGACTGCTTTTGCATTCACAGTTTCTTTCTCAGAAGTAATTGTTAGAGATTTATCGGGATTTTGTTTCAAAGTTGTAGCTGTTTGATTTAACAAAAATTTAGGATTGGAAGGTTTTGCTTGAGTAAGGAGATTATTGATTAAGTCTCTACCTTTAATTGAAGAAAAACCGCCTACATCAAAAATTGCTTTTTCTGGATACATCGCAGTTATTTGTCCACCCGGTTCTTCCAGGCTATCCATTAAGGCCACACTCATGCCACGAAATCCTGCGTAATAGGAACCATAGAGTCCTGCAGGTCCAGCACCGATTATCAAAATGTCTACGTCGTGAGTTGCCATGTATCTATTCTGCTCTATTGATAATTTTTTGCGACTTGGGCGTTGGAAGAACTACTAGACAAGTACTAAATCTTCTGGTTTTTTAACCGCTTCGCTTATTACTTTGCCAGATTCAGAAACCAACATAGATCGTCGTGGGGTTGCAAAATGTTGGGCAACTGCTGCTAATTCATCAGCCACGCTCTTGCGCAATTTCTTAGTCGAACCAAGAATTGATTTTAGTTCGTTGATTGCGTCAAGTAATTGCTTTTGTTCAGTTTGAAGTTCAATTTTTGAAGTTTTAGTTAATCTTCTAAGTGGCATTTCCAAGATGTAAGTGGTTTGGATGTCTGAAAGTTTAAAACCCTTCATCAAGGCAGTTTTAGCTTCAGTAGCATCATCACTTGCTCTGATTATTTTGATAACCTTGTCAATATCAACAATTGCCAGCAACATACCCTCAACTAAATGAAGACGTGCAGTGGCTTTTTCTAATCTGAATTTGCTTCTACGTTTAACAACATCTATTCGATGTTCTAGGTAAACCTCTAGCAATTCTTTCAAACCAAGGGTTCTTGGTCGACCTTCTACAAGAGCAACGTTATTAATGGCAAAGGATTCTTCCATTGGAGTTAGGCGATATAGATCTTCTAATACCTTTTGTGGTTCATGACCATTTTTGATTTCTATTACTAGTCGTAAACCTTTTTCACCATCGGTTAAATCAATTACACGAGATATTCCTTGGAGTTTTTTACTTTCAATTAAATCTTTCATTCTTTCGATAACTTTTTCAGCACCCACGTTGAAGGGAAGCTCTGTTATTACTAAACCTTGTTTTTTAGCCTTAACATTTTCTAATTGAACAGTAGCTCTCATTCTGAAAGATCCACGTCCAGTTAAGTATGCATCTTTCATGCCATCGCCTATAAGGAGCTTTCCACCACTTGGCAAATCTGGTCCTGGAATAATTTTCATTAATTCGCGTGGTTTTATTTCTGGATCTTCAATTAGTGCCAATAGTGCAGAAACAACTTCACCTAGGTTATGAGGTGGCATATTTGTTGCCATACCAACAGCGATACCAGTTGCACCGTTTACTAAGAGATTAGGAAATGCAGCAGGCAATACTTCAGGTTCAACTTCTCGACCATCATAATTTGTTTTGAAATCAACAACATCTTCATCAATTGATGCAGTTAAGCCAAGGGCGGCAGGAGCTAGTTTGCATTCTGTGTAACGCATAGCTGCAGGACCATCATCAAGAGAACCGAAGTTTCCTTGACCATCAATTAAAGATAAACGCAAAGAAAATGGTTGAGCCATCCGAACAAGTGCGTCATAAATTGCACCGTCACCGTGTGGATGTAAACGACCCATGACTTCACCAACAACTCGAGCACTTTTTACATGTCCTCGTTCAGGTCTTAAACCCATTTCATTCATCTGGTACAAAATTCGTCTTTGAACAGGTTTTAATCCATCTCTGGCATCAGGTAAAGCTCGAGAATAAATTACGGAATATGCATATTCAAGAAAAGATCCACGCATTTCTGTGGAGACGTCAATATCAATGATTCGTTCAGGGTTAAGCGGCAGAGCAACAGGTTTAGATTTTTTGCTAGCCACTAAAAGATTCCTTAAAGTTTTGGATCGAACAATATGTTTTAATCATGCCTTTATTGAGAAGGCTTTTGGCGCTGCCACACCGATTTAGTACTTATTGCCCACCTTTAGAACCAAAAAGTATTTCATCCCAGCTAGGAATTGATGCTCTTTTGCCTTTGGCAGGTTTTGGAGAATCATTAACTGCAATTGGTTCATCAATTATTTCTTCAACTACAACTACTTCTTCAACGACGTTGATAATTGGAGCTGGTTCTGGAGTTGCAATTACTGGAGCCGTTTTAACAACTGGGGTGATAACAGGTTGTGCAACTGGTTCTTGTTTAGGAATTGGGACGGTGTTTGAAACATCTTGTTTTACACCTTCGGGAGTAACCCATTTAGGTAATTCTTCAACAACTTCTTCAACAATTGTGGGCACACTAACTAATTTTGGTGCGACATGTTCAACCGTTTGATTTTGTGGCATGTCTGGTGTGACATCAAGTAGCCAACGTGCAACATCATCAAGGGGTGCAATCGTTGAAACATCTGGATCGTAAGCCCAATGAGCTTCTGTTTCACCTTTTCTACCAACAAAAGAACATGCAATGTTCCATCTTCCGTCTTCTCTTTTCCAAGCATCCCATTTAGTGGATTCGATATCTCCACCACCATGTAAAATTCTTGTTTGCACAATTTCATCAAACGCAGCACTACCGTGTGCTCTTCTTATTTCTGTTTCACGGGCACGTTTTGATATCCAATATCTTTCTTGTAAAACTGGTGGTTCAAATCTTTTAATTCTTTCCAAAGGAATGCTACTTACTTGAGCTAAATCTTCAGATGCAATTCCAGAACGAATTCTTGCTTGAATTTCGGCAACACTTAATTCATGATCTCTGTCATGAACTGAAGCTTTCGGACGTTTGCGCCAATTGCGTGCTGCATCTCTAGTTTTTTCATCAAGATCTAATGCAAATTCATTTCCTTTTTCATCTTTCAAAACTATTTTTGTGCCGTCATCACTAAGTGCACCAAAAGTTAACTTTTTGGTCATGCGACACCTCCAAATATTTGTGTTACAGGAGTGACTAATCACAATTCCTGTGTAGAACTACGCTACGAGAAAAATGTGAGTTTAGGCTGATTTTGCTGAGCGCGAGTCGGCTCGCTTTAGATCTTGGTAAGTAAGCAAAGTTATGACGAAAGTTAGTAACCCAGCGAAGGTAACTACCCAAAACGCAACTTGCGCACCACTGTTATCAATAACCCAACCAGATATCGCGGAAGCCAAAGCAATTCCTAAACCTGCCCCAGTATTTGCCCAAGCAAAACCTTCAGTTAATCGGTTTTGGGGGACTAGTTGACCAATCAGGGTATAGCCAGAAATTAACACAGGCGAAATTGCTAAACCAGAAATTAACAGTGTGACGAAAAGAGCGGGCAAGGTTGAAATAAATGGCAGAGGCACTAGAGATAAAGCAAAGAAGAA
>JACCED010647543.1_pt1 | contig 13034 bp, 15 predicted proteins | sample 7455021 | NCBI WGS metagenome assembly JACCED01 (sample SAMN15323456, study PRJNA562643) | freshwater metagenome | isolation source: river surface water | place: USA:Blue River Watershed | collected 2017-08-19
CCCCTTTTTTATTTTTCAAACTAGGAAAATAAATTAAGAAAATAAATTAATAAAATTAAATAGCGTGAAGAGTTAAAGGAAAAGAAAATGGAAAATTCAAATCGTCGTTCAGGCGGATCATCAGGTTCTTCAGATCGTCCACGACGAAATTCCGGAGGTTCTAATAATTCAAAGAGAAACTCTTCACGACCTGCGCGTGATGGTGAATTTAAGCCACGTCGTCCACGCCCAGAAGGTAAAGATGGTGAAAAACGCTCATTTTCGCGCTCAAATAACGCTGCTTTTAAGCCAAGAGGAGAGCGTCGCGGAGATCGTTCGTTAGATAACAGAAAGAAAGACGATCGTCGTCCAATTAATAGAGATTTCTCAAAAGATCCGATTATTCCTGAAGGAATTACTGGGGAAGAGTTAGATAAAGTCACGCGCGGAGATTTATTAACGTTAAGCGCTGAAAATGCAAAGATAGTTTCACAGCACTTAGTTTGCGTAAATGCATATTCAGAGAGCGAACCAGAATTAGCGCACGAACACGCACAAGCTGCAGTACGTCACGCAGGTCGCGTTGCGGTAGTTCGTGAAACAGCAGGATATGCGGCATATCGAGTTGGAAAATATGAGATTGCAATTAAGGATTTGAAAGCTGCATTTCGTATCAATGGTGATGTTTCTATCTGGCCAGTTCTTGCAGATTGCGAACGAGGGTTAGGTAAACCAAGAAAAGCTCTGGAATTAGCTGGAGCAGCTGAAGCGAAAAAACTTCAAAAAGAGCAGGCTATCGAACTACGAATTGTTGCCGCTGGCGCACGTCGTGATCTTGGGGAATTTGAAGCTGCAGTGGTTACATTGCAAACTAATGACTTAAATACAGAGAATGACTCTTGGGCTATCAGACTTCGCTATGCGTATGCAGATGCGCTAGATGCAGCAGGGCGAAAAGAGGAAGCGCGAAAATGGTTTGCAAAATGTGCAGCTATTGATACAAATGAAGTAACCGACGCAGCCGAACGTTCCTAACTCTGTTAATAACTATATAACTCTGTCCTCGCTCTATTCCAAGATTGCTCCAATAAGGCAATTGAGCAGATGGAGGTCTAATAGAAATGGCAGAGCAGAGCACAGTAGAAGAGATCGATTACTCGTTAAATGATGTTGCGCTAAGGGGTTGGGTCACAACAATCGCAACTGAGCGTGAGCTACCTAGCGGCGATGTTGTAGTGCAATTTCGAATTGCAATCACCCGAAGTGAAGGTGGCGTTGACACCATAGACCTGGAAAGTTGGAGCGCTAAAACCAGGCGAACCGCGCTCACTTTAAAAGATGGAGAATGGGTAGAGATTTCCGGCTCTATTAGGCGGCGTTTCTGGAAAAGCGCTTCAGGACTTGCAAGCCGTTGGCAGGTTGTAACTAACGAAATTAAGCGTATTTAGGTAAATTCATAGAGCAGCTAAGGCGGTAAAGTTATCGCGTGGCTATTAAAGATCTACGCGATAACTTAAAGCGTTTAAAGGATTCAGATCCAGTTGAACTTGCAGGTCAAGTCAACAATTGGATTCAAGAAAGTGGCGAAGCGCTCCGTCTTCGTATTGAAGATGAAGTCGAAAAGGCTGTCACCAAAAGAGGCTTTGTTAAAAAAACAGATTTTCAGAAGTTAGAAGCTCGGATAGCAGCTTTAGAAGGAAAACCAGTTAACAAATCCAAAAGTGGCAAGAGTGGCAAGAGTGGCAAGAGCGGAAAATCCGGAAAGTCGGGTAAAGCTGGATCAAATAAAATTGTTAAAAAGCGCGCAGCAAACAGGACAGGAAGGACAGGAAGTTCGGGAAGGTCAGGGAGGTCAGGAAAATGAGCCAAATTAATTTAGATGAAATCCGCGCAGAGCTCTCATCAATTGAAGGTTCTGATCTGCCAGAGCATGTTGCACGATATGAAGCTCTTCATGCCAAATTAACTGAAGCGCTAAAGAGTATTGACGAAATCTAATTTGTAATGAAAAATCGATTAGATTCTGAATTAGTTCGCCGCGGTCTTGCACGTTCGCGTGAAAATGCGGCGGATTTAATTGAATCTAGATCAGTTCTAGTAAATGGAATTCCTGCCACTAAATCTGCATCGCAAGTAGATGCCGAAACATCAATAGTAATTCAAGGAGAACGTGATGATTTCGTATCTAGAGGTGGCCACAAATTAGCCGGAGCTCTCGATGCTTTCCCAGAGATTAAGGTTGAAGGTAAGCGTGCACTCGATGCTGGTGCATCTACAGGAGGCTTTACAGATGTGCTACTTCGTCGTGGCGCAACTGAGGTAGTTGCAGTTGATGTTGGCTATGGGCAGTTGGCTTGGGAATTGCGTCAAGATCCCCGAGTAAAAATTCTAGATCGAACCAACATTCGCCACTTAACTGGCGAACAGGTTGGTCAACCAGTTGATTTAATAGTTGCAGATCTCTCATTTATATCTTTGACCCTGGTGCTTCCTGCACTTGCAGCCGTCTCTAAACCAGAGGCTGATTATTTATTAATGGTTAAACCGCAATTTGAAGTTGGGCGTGAACAATTAGGTGCAGGTGGCGTAGTTCGTGATTCAGCGCTTAGAAAAGCTGCAGTCTTAGATGTAGCAGATAGCGCTTTTGATGTCGGTCTTGGCACATTAGGAATTGTCGCATCTTCGCTACCAGGACCTGCTGGAAATGTTGAATATTTCTTATGGTTACGTCGTGGAGCAGGAGAGATCAATGAATCTGATTTGGATGCAGCAATAGCGATCGGACCGCAATGATGGCAAGCCAAAAACGAAAAGCTATTTTTATAGTTAATAGAAATCGCCAAGAAGCGATTGATGCAGAGAGCAAAATTAAATCCTTTTTAACGGAGTTTGAATTCGTTGAAGATGCTGACGCAGAGATTGTTATCGTTTTAGGTGGCGATGGAACGATATTGCGTGGCGCAGTAGTAGCCAGACGTTTAGGTGTTCCATTGCTTGGCATAAATCTTGGTCGTGTTGGTTTTATGGCTGAAGTTGAAAAGAGCTCTTACGAAGAGATTGCAGAAGCAATCATTAAAAAAACCTATGTTATTGAACCTCGTTTAATTCTTGAGTATGAAATCGAACGTGGTGGAAAAAGTACCGCTAGCGGATGGGCGCTAAATGAAGTAACCATCGAATGCGAACAAGGAACGATGATCGAACTTCTTTTGCAGATAGATGGTCGACCAATTAGTAGCTGGTGGGCAGATGGTTTGATTGTGGCAACTCCTACAGGTTCAACTGCATATGCTTTTAGTGTAGGCGGCCCGATAATTTGGCCACAAACAGATGCGCTAGTCGTAACCCCAATTGCTGCTCATGCACTTTTTACTCGACCATTAGTGATTCCACCATCATCAGATATCGCGATAGATATCCTTTCAGAGGATGGAATTGTTAAGGCAGATGCGCTCAGATTCGATGGTTTGTTAGTTGGAGATCGTGTAAAAGTTAAACGTGCTAACGATCCAATTAAATTAGCTCACGTTAGAAGTTCGAATTTCAGTGATCGTTTAGTGGCTAAATTTAAATTACCAATTGAAGGATGGCGCGGTGCCTAATCGTCCAACGCTAAATGAAATAAGTATTTCTGGCATTGGTGTAATCGAAAAATCGCTTCTCGAATTCGGTCCTGGCCTAACCGTGATAACTGGCGAAACTGGTGCGGGAAAGACGATGGTATTAACTGCACTTAGTTTGGTCTTGGGAGGCAAAGCTGATTCAGCGCTTGTTCGACATGGAGCAGAACGTGCAATCGCAAATGCCACATTTACAATCCCTAAGAAATATATAGAGCGATTTGACGAGAAAGGGATCATCTCCGAAGATGGAGATTTGATTTTAACCAGGACTGTTACCAAAGACGGCAAATCAAAGGCTGTAGCAAGTGGAACAGCAGTCAGTGCAAGTGCGCTCCAGGAAATTGCAGAAGAGCTTGTTATGGTTCATGGCCAAGCAGCTAGCCAAACTTTAACCAAATCAGCAAAACATCTTGAACTGCTTGATCTTTACTCAAATATAGATCTAACAAAGTTACATGACGCACTCTCAGAAACAAATGAGTTAGCCAAAAGAATTAGAGCGATGAAGAGCGCTGGTAAAGAGCGAGAAAGAGAATTGGCAGCCCTCAAAGAATTCGCAGTTGCGCTGAAGAAAATCAAACCTCAAGCAGGTGAATTGCAAGAGGTAAATGATGAGATAAATCGTTTAAATTCAATTGAAGGGTTGACTAGCACAGCAGGTAGCGCCAGTTCCATTTTGGAAGATGATGAAAATGGCGTTTTAACTCAATTAGGAAGCGCCCGTAAATCACTAGAAAAAGCGGTAGCGTTAGATTCATCTTTAGAAAAGATTTCCGATCAATTGAATGAAGCTTTTTTTGAAGTTCAAGATATTGCCGCCAATTTAGCTAGCTACTTATCCGATCTGGCCGCTGATCCAAGTCGTTTGGAGTTTTTACAGAATCGCAAGAGCGAACTCAACTCTTTTATAAAACGCCATTCAAAATCAACTTCTACTGATTCTAATCAGGCGCTACATGAGTTGATAGAACTTGGCGCAAATATTGATAATGAGATTAGCGATTTAGAGGGCGGGGATAATCGAATTGCCGAGTTAGAGGCAGAGTTGGTCAAGCTCCAAGAAAGAGCTCTATTTGAAGCCAATGCAATTTCGAAGGTTCGAAACAAAAAAGCGTTCGAGTTATCCAAAGCAGTGTCAGAAGAAATTCACTCTCTTTCAATGCCAAATACTAATTTAGTTGTGCAAGTCCAAAGCGGATCAAATTTTTCAGATTTATCTTCGACTGGCCTTGATGAAGTTAATTTCTTTTTGCAAACTCATAAAGATGCACCATTGGTTTCAATTGCAAAAGGAGCATCTGGTGGAGAATTATCTAGAGTTGCACTTGCAATTGAAGTTGTAATTGCTGCTTCAGAACAGAATGAATCCATAGGAACTTACATTTTTGATGAAGTTGATGCAGGCGTCGGCGGAAAAGCTGCAATTGAAGTAGGCAGAAGATTAAAGTCGCTATCAAAAATTGCTCAAGTAATTGTTGTTACTCATCTACCTCAAGTTGCAGCGTGGGGAGATACACATTTCGTGGTTTCAAAAGATGAGAGCGGATCAGTATCACTTAGCCAAGTGCGAAAAGTCTCAACTGATGAACGAATCGAAGAGATTGCCCGCATGTTGGCCGGCCATGAAGATTCAGAATCAGCGCGTAAACACGCAGAGGAGCTAATTGCAGAGTCACGCTAAAAAACGTGATAAGTTACTGCTCCATGAGCAATTCTCATGTGACCAAACATCTCTTTGTTACCGGCGGGGTCGCCTCAAGTCTAGGTAAAGGTTTAACAGCTTCCAGTCTTGGTCGTTTAATGGTGGCTCGCGGATTACGCGTCACAATGCAAAAGCTCGATCCCTACCTAAATGTGGATCCTGGCACTATGAATCCATTCCAACACGGTGAAGTTTTTGTTACTGATGATGGTGCTGAGACTGATTTAGATATCGGACACTACGAAAGATTTTTAGATAGATCACTTTCTGGTGATGCCAACGTTACAACTGGACAAGTTTATTCAAGAGTTATATCGCGCGAACGACGTGGTGAATATCTAGGCGAAACAGTTCAAGTTATTCCTCATATCACCAATGAAATTAAAGAAAGAATGCTTGCATTCGATGGACCAAATGTTGATTTAGTTATTACAGAGATCGGTGGAACGGTTGGAGATATTGAATCTCAACCATTCCTAGAAGCAGCCCGACAGATTCGACAACAAGTCGGTCGTGACAATGTTTTTTACCTACATATCTCATTAGTCCCATACATCGGTCCGTCGGGAGAGTTGAAAACGAAACCAACTCAACATTCAGTTGCTGCGCTTCGTAGCATTGGTATTGCGCCAGATGGGGTAGTGCTTCGGTCTGATCGTCAGATTCCAGAATCGGTTAAACGAAAAATTTCTGCAATGTGCGATGTTGACCAAGAGGCAGTGGTGGCAGCTGTTGATGCGCCTTCGATTTACGACATTCCTAAAGTTTTGTTTAATGAAGGTTTAGATGCATATGTAGTAAGACGCCTAGGATTAAAAGCAAAAGATGTTAATTGGGGCGATTGGGAAGTTTTACTTGATGCGGTGCATAATCCCAAACACCATGTGAAAGTAGCATTAGTTGGCAAGTACATAGATCTTCCTGATGCTTATCTGTCGGTGACAGAAGCTTTACGTGCGGGTGGTTTTGCAAATAGCGCAAAAGTTGAGATTAAGTGGGTGCCATCAGATAACTGTGCAACTCCAGAGGGAGCAAAGAACGCTCTGAATGATGTCGATGCAATATGTGTTCCAGGTGGATTTGGAGTTAGAGGCATTGAAGGAAAAATAGGAGCTCTAAATTTTGCAAGGTTAAATAAAATTCCAACACTTGGCCTATGTTTAGGTTTGCAATGTATGGTTATTGAAGGAGCTCGTAATTTAGCCGGTATAAAGGATGCAAATTCTGCTGAATTTGCACCAGACACCGCAGCGCCGGTAATTGCAACAATGGAAGATCAGGTTGCAAATGTTTCAGGCGCAGGCGATTTGGGCGGAACCATGCGTTTAGGTTCTTATAAAGCTTCGCTAAAAGCAGGATCGATTGTTGTAGAAGTTTATGGTGAAAGTGAGATCACCGAACGTCATCGTCATCGTTATGAAGTAAACAATAAATATCGCGAAGAAATTTCATCTGCTGGAATGGTCTTTAGTGGTATGAATACCGAACGTGATTTGGTTGAATTTGTAGAGCTACCACGCGAAGTTCATCCTTACTATGTTGGAACACAAGCTCATCCAGAGTTCAAGTCACGTCCAACAAGACCACATCCATTATTTGCTGGTTTGATTAAAGCTGCGATTAAATAGCCTAATGATTATTGGCGTACCAAAGGAAATCAAAACTTTAGAGGCCCGTGTTGCGCTAACTCCTGCAGGTGTTCGTGAATTCATCAAAAACGGCCATAAGGTAATTATCGAAAGCGATGCAGGTTTAGGTTCTGCGATTACAAACGCTGATTTCATTGCCGAAGGTGCGGAGATTGCGCCAGATGCAAATAGCGTATGGGAAAAAGCCGAAATGATCATGAAAGTTAAGGAACCGCTTCCTGCAGAGTACCCGTTGATGAAGAAGGGGCAGATTCTTTATACCTACTTACATCTTGCCGCATCAAAAGAGTGCACTGATGCGTTAATCAAAGCAGGGAATATTGCAATCGCATATGAAACTGTTGAAGTAAATGGACAACTGCCACTTCTTGCACCAATGTCTGAAGTAGCCGGTCGTCTATCAACTCAGGTTGGTGCAACCGCGCTACAAAAGCCAAATGGTGGTCGAGGCGTACTTCTAGGTGGAGTTCCTGGTGTACGTCCAGGAAAAGTAGTGGTTATCGGTGGCGGAGTAGCTGGATTAAATGCAGCGGTAATGGCCAGAGGTTTAGGTGCTGATGTAACAATTCTTGATCGCAGCATCAATCGCTTGCAGTATATAGATTCACTATATAGTGGCAATATAAAAACTTTAATGTCTACTGATCATGCAATTGAACAGGAAGTTATTGCCGCTGATCTAGTAATCGGAGCCGTATTGATTCATGGTGCGAAAGCTCCCAAATTAGTAAGTAATTCACTAGTTGCAAAGATGAAGCACGGTTCAGTTTTAGTCGATATTGCAATTGATCAAGGTGGTTGTTTTGAGGATTCCCGACCAACAACTCACGCCGAGCCAACTTATAAAGTACATAATTCAATTTTTTACTGCGTTGCAAATATGCCAGGTGCAGTCCCAGTTGCCTCAACTTACGCGCTTACAAATGCAACTCTGCCATATGCGATTACGATTGCGAATAAGGGCTGGAAGAAGGCGCTGAGCGAAAATAATGATTTAGCGAAGGGCTTAAATGTTTGCGAAGGTAAAGTTGTTTACGAAGCGGTAGCAACGGCCCATGGATATCCATACACTCAATTCATTTATTGATTATCTGCGTGTAGAAAAAGGCGCAGCTGCGAATACAATTGCGGCCTATCGCCGTGATTTAACTAGATATCTAAATTGGCGGGTTAATAACCCAGAAAGCCCTATTAAAGAGTACGCATTCTCTCTTAAAGATTTAGCTGCATCTTCTTTGGAACGAAATTACAGTGCAGTTAGATCTTTTCATAAATATTTAAATCGAGAATTTAACATTTCCGATCCAACTGATGATTTGCCAGAGACCGGGAAAAGGCAGCGATTGCCTAAAGCTTTGACAGTTGAAGAGATCACTAAATTAATAGAAGCCGGGAAAGATCCAAGTCAATCTATTTCATTAAGAGATTATTTGCTCCTCGAACTTCTCTACAGTACTGGTGCCCGAGTTTCTGAAGTAGTCGGAATAAATCTCTCTGATATTTCGGAAAATGTCGTAAATGGCGAGTCGATTTGGGTTTTAAAGCTTCGCGGGAAAGGTGGAAAAGAGCGGATTGTTCCACTGGGTACGTACGCTAAGAGCGCAATTGATGATTATTTAGTTCGAACCAGGCCTTCACTTTTAAAGAAATTAAATGAGAATGCGCTATTTTTAAATAACCGCGGAACTAGATTATCTAGAGTAAGTGCATGGGAGATAGTTAAAAGTGCTGCTGAGAAATCAGGACTTACGTCAAAGGTAACTCCGCACGTATTTAGACATTCATATGCTACCCATCTATTAGATGGTGGGGCAGATATTAGAGTGGTCCAAGAGCTCCTAGGACACGCATCAGTAACAACTACTCAGATATATACATTGATAACAATAGATAAGGTGCGCGAGTCATATCGACTAGCGCACCCTAGAGCTTAGTTAAATTTTTTTCTTATAAACCGCGAAGACGACGAGCAAGAATTGAGTTTTCGCCCTTGGCCTCTAAGTCAGAGATTATTACTGCAAGAGATTCGCGAACAATGCGTCCGCGATCTGCTGCTAATCCAAGATCTCCTCGAAGCAAGATTCTTGCTTGATCTAAATCGAAAAGTTCATCTGGTGATAAGTAGACTGTAATTTTTTCATCATGGCGTTCGCGACCTGATGGAGTGCGAGCGGTAGTTGCGCGGCGACGTTGCGTCTGACGCACTGCACCACTTTTCTTTGCAGGCTTAGTTGCTTCAATCGGCATCACTGCATCTTCTGTTGCAACCACATCAGGAACTGAAACTAATGGTTTAGCTCTAAATAATTCATCTGCACCTGGCAGGGAAGCGCGGCGGCTCATTTAGCTCCTCCTCGAGAGATAAGTTCGCGTGCTAAGCGACGATAAGCATTGGCTGCACCAGAATTCTGCGCATATTGAACGATAGGTTCGCCTTTGACTGAACTCTCAGAGAAGCGAATAGTTTTAGCAATGATAGTTTCAAAGGTATCCTCTGGAAATTGTTCGACAATTCGCGCTAATACTTCGCGATTATGAACAGCGCGTCGATCATACATAGTTGCCAGAATTCCAGAGAGCTTCAAATCAGGATTTAGCGCTTGACGCACCTTATTTAAGTTGTTATTTAATTCAATGAATCCATGAAGTGAGAACCATTCACATTGCAAAGGTACGATAACTTCATCTGAAGCAACCAACGCGTTAATTGCCAATTGACCCATAGTTGGTTGGCAATCAATTAAAATCACATCGTAGAAATCTTTTAACGGAGTAAGTACTCGTTTTAAGAAAAATTGCGAACCGATCTCTGCACCTAACACTGTTTCGGCGGTAGCTAATTCACGGTTGGCAGGTAGAAAATCTAAGCCGGGCATTGAACTTTTAAGAACAATATCTTCAGGATTATGCGATGGATCCATAATCGCGTAATAAACAGTCTCTTCTTTAGGTAATTCATTACCTCGCACCCCAAGGCCAAGTGTCATGCCGCCCTGCGGATCGAAATCCACTAATAGAACTCGGCGACCAAGTTCAACTAGCGCTGCACCTAAGTTGATAGTAGTTGTGGTTTTACCAACTCCACCTTTTTGATTAAAGATTGAGATGACCTTTGCGCCACCATGAGTTGTAAGTGGCGTCGGATTAGGAAGAGTCTTTGCTTCTGAATCTGTTAAAGATGCAGTTGTTACAACCTCTTCAAATGTCGATTTAGCGTTCAAGCGTTAAACCTGCCTTTCAAGGTTGAAACCTAGGCGTAAGAGTGGCAATAGGCAAGTTTCTACACGTAATTGCGATAGGTTTTGTCGCTATGGAGCTTCTCGAGAATTCTGCTAAAGAGCAGGAAGGTATCGAGAATTCAGGTTTCGCCGTTCATTTAGAGAACTTCGATGGCCCATTTGATCTTCTACTTCAATTAATTTCACGTCACAAGATGGATGTGACAGAAGTTGCGCTCTCCATAGTCACAGATGAATTCATCGGCTACATCAGAAAACTTGAAGAGAGTGGCAAAGGTTGGCAGCTAGATCAAGCAACCGAATTTTTGGTTATTGCCGCGACCTTGTTAGATCTAAAGGCTGCGAAATTATTACCTCAAGGTGAAGTTGAGGATGAGGCTGATCTTGCCCTTCTTGAAGCGCGCGATCTGCTCTTTGCGCGCTTACTTCAGTACAGAGCGTTTAAAGAGATTGCGGCAACTTTTGCAGAGCGGATAGCTCTAGCAGAGAAGAGTTTCCCTCGAACCACAGCCTTAGAGGCGCATTTTGCAACTTTGCTTCCAGAAGTTTTAATCGGAGTTGGCCCCGAGCGTTTTGCGGTTTTAGCTGATCGGGTGCTCTATCCAAAAGCGCCTCCAGTAGTTTCTGTCGAACACATTCATCGCCCTCTTGTTAATGTTGCCGAACAGACCAAGTTCGTAGCTGCTGCGCTACGTCTTGCAAAATCTCTCTCTTTCCGAGCTCTAATTCACGATGCGGAAGAACCGATGGTTATCGTCGCTCGCTTTCTTGCTTTGCTAGATCTCTACCGTTCAGGAGCGCTCAGATTTGAGCAATTAGAGGCCTTTACTGACCTCCAGATAAGTTGGGTAGGGCCAGCTGATGGCGAAATCATCATCTCGGAAGAATTCGATATCCCAGTGGTTTTAGAGAGCGAAAACGGCGAGATTATTGAGAGCAAGGAAAACCCAAATGAATGAATTACACCGTTCTATTGAAGCGATACTCATGGTTGTTGACGAACCAGTAACTGAGACAACCCTGGCTACCATCCTTGAACAGCCGGTAGATGCAATTGAAGGCGCAATTTCAGAATTGGTTAATAGCTTTGAAGGTCGAGGCTTTGAGCTTAAGAAGATCAACGGGGGATGGCGTTTCTACAGCCATCCAGATCAATCGAGCGTTGTTGAACGCTTTGTCCTTGATGGCCAGCAGAACCGGCTAACTCAAGCTGCACTTGAGACTTTAGCGGTCATTGCTTACCGCCAACCAATTTCAAGGGCCAGGGTCTCAGCGATCCGCGGAGTTAATGTAGAGGCAGTTATGAAGACCCTAGTAAATCGCGGCCTTGTAGAGGAATCTGGCCTGGAACATGAATCTGGTGCCATTCTCTATAAAACAACTAGCTACTTCCTTGAAAGACTTGGCCTTAATTCAATTGAAGATCTACCAGCGCTGGCCCCTTATCTACCGGATTTAGCTGCCTTAGACGAGGTATTAGATTCTTTAACCGATTAGTTCAACCAGTGACCTTACGATAAAATATGCCCATCCTCTGGAGCTCTCTCCAGAGATTCGAAAGATGGGAATCTTGCGGTTATGGCTATTCGCTTAAATAAATATATCGCCGATGCTGGTGTAACTAGCCGTCGCGGTGCCGATTCATTGATTGAGGCTGGCCGCGTAAAGGTAAATGGCAAACGAGTTACCGAATTAGGCTTTAAAGTTGATGAAAAGTCTAAAGTAGAGGTGGATGGTGAGACAATCACAACCTCTTCATCTAAAACTTATTTAGCACTTTATAAGCCGCGAGGTGTTTTATCTACTATGTTCGACCCAGATGGTCGTCCATCTTTAGCTGAGTTGGTGGATTTTCGAAAAGAACGACTTTTTCATGTCGGCCGCCTAGATAAGGACTCAGAAGGTCTAATTCTTTTAACTAACGATGGGGATGTAACTTTTAGGGCCACCCACCCAAGCTATGGACTTGAGAAGACCTATTTAGTTCAGTTCGAGGGTGAACTTCCGAGAGATGCTAAATCCATCCTGACAAAGGGGGTCGAATTAGAAGATGGGATTGCACGAGTTACAGGATATAAAGAGCTACCAAATAATTGGGTTGAACTTAAAATCCATGAGGGTAGGTATCACATTATTCGTCGATTAATGGATGCGATCGGCGTGAAAGTTCTTCGATTAGTAAGAAGTCAGTTTGGACCGATTCTATTGGGTGATTTAAAAGAGGGGCGTTGGCGGGACCTAAATGACGTTGAAGTGGCTAATTTATATAAGGCTTTAGCTCTTTAACTTTTTGTTTATATATCGCTTTTATCCGAAAATCAATATATCGATAAATCGTTACGAATTAAAATCGAAAACATATTTATCGACATTTAGATGCGTAAAAACATCCACGAATATAAATTTATCGATATTTGTCAGAATCGATTTTACGAAGAATCATAGAGAAGGATTGGAAGAGAATTCCGATTTGTCGATAAAACAAGAAGTCGGAATAACGTTAATAGTAAATCCAACGAATTGTGGAAAAGGAAAGGTAAACTCTCGACATGAACTTGAGAGCTATTAGAGGGGCGATTCAAGTAGAGGCTAATACTCCCGAGGAGATCGCATCAGGAGTTAAAGAGCTACTGCCTGCCATTTTGCAGGCCAATAATCTAACCGCAGATGATGTTATCTCAGTGATTCTTACCTGCACGCCAGATCTAAATGCTGCCTTTCCTGCTGCCTTTGCCAGAGAGATTGGTTTTGGCGCCGTGCCACTTTTATGTGCGGTCGAGATGGATGTCCCCGGCGCATTACCGCTGGTTATTCGTGTGATGCTTCATGCGCAGCTTAAATC
>JACCED012214153.1_pt1 | contig 13034 bp, 13 predicted proteins | sample 7455021 | NCBI WGS metagenome assembly JACCED01 (sample SAMN15323456, study PRJNA562643) | freshwater metagenome | isolation source: river surface water | place: USA:Blue River Watershed | collected 2017-08-19
CCAAAGACTAAAGTTGCTGCTGATGATGCACCTTGGGAACCACAATCATCAGAAGATGATGACATGGCATACTTCTCAAAGTTAGCTGAAGATTAAACTGTTGTCGTAAACCGTTTAACCCCGCCTGTGCGGGGTTTTTTATTGGTTGACCAATCTTGTTGAATTGTATATCATACGCATGAAGGTTGGTTCCTGGTTGCGTACAAAAGGTACTGGAGAGAATGGAGCTTCGGCACCTGCATTAGAATTCATTGCATTATTAACTGTTGTCACAATATTTTCATTCAATGTTTCTAACAATGGACTAAGTACATTCTCGGTAGACTTTGTTAATATTTGTTGGCCAGTTTCAATTTCTGGAATAACTGGTGTTGATGATGCAGCATTTCCAGTTTTGACGGCAGATTCATGTGCCATCTTTAACTTAACTTGTTCATTATTTGGTTTTTCTAAGTTGACTGGTGTTTTAACTTTTGGTGCAGACAACTTAGGAAACATTCTATCAAGTTCATCTTCAGGCACACCCATTCTTTTCAGATAGTTTTTCTTATCACCATCATCACCCATATACTTGATTGTAAGTGGAGCATTAAATTCATCCAAAGCAAAAGCTTTTGCCTTTTCAGGATCTTTGATTTTCCAATATTCACCTGTTTTATTGTTTATTTTTTTGTCAGGTGCATCTGGTGTAAATCCTTTTGCTCTGGCTTTTTCCAATAGTGCAGTTTCTTCCTCTTGTGTCATGCCAGCATTAGAAGAATAAGACAGAAGTTGCAATATGGTTGCTCCAGCCATAAGTCTTTTCGCAATTGGATTTGTTAAAAAGAATTTACCAACACGTTTCAGTAAACCAACACCATCTCTAGCACCACCAAAAGATTCTAATATGGTTTCAATTATTGATGGTGTTGTGGAACCTGTTTGCTGTTCTATCTTCTCAGCAGTCTTTTCTTCTTGTGTATTTGCTGGTCTAAGAGTTTTCAACACATCCAATAAAGCTTTATGTCTTTTACTGGCCTCAAGAGCATTTTCTTCTTGGTAGTTTTTCAACAACTCACGAGACTTAACATCATCATCAAAACTTTTTTGCATGAATGTCAATATTTTACTCAACACATCAACCATTCCATCAGGTTGTTCTAAAGGTGATATTTTTGTGGCTTTAACTGGTGCCGATTTGACTTTAGAACGAACAGTTTTACCACCTTTTTTGGTACCTTTACCTGATGTGGCCTTAAAAGAATATTCACCAGTTAAAAACTTGGCGATATTTTCACCTTCAAACTTTTCTTTGTAAGAAGTTGTTTTTCTTTTTGTATTTGGTGATAGAGATAGTTCCATTATTGTTCCTGTGCCTTTTTCATCATAGCAGGTCTATCATCAACTTTCGGTCTATTAATTGTTTGTGGTTGACTAAAAGTTGAAGAATTGTTGTTTATTTGTATCTGTGCATTTACATCATTTTGTCTTTGCATTTCTTTTTTCACATCAATATTCTCTTGTGATGAATTGTCCAATTGTTGACCAGTAGAAATTTCAGATTTAAATTGTTCGGCCATTTTAATTCTTTTTGCAGCTGATGCAGTATCGGCATATCCCACAGCAGAATTAACGGTATCTATTTTGTTATATTCTTCTTCACTAATATTTCTTTCTTTTGCTTTTATTTTAAAGAAAGCAGGAATAATTTTGGCTGCAATTTCAGGTTCATTGGCCAAATCTGGATTTTGAACAAGGTCAACACCTATCATTTTGCCAACTTGTTCATACATATTTTTTCCTGTAATTTGTATGAAACCTCTTCCACGATATTTGAAACCATCACCTGGAGCTGTGTTACCCATTCTTCCACCATACACTTTATTGAAGTATGCTTCTGGTCCTGCTGCAACAATGTCTTTTGCATCTTGCAAAGTTTGAAATCTGACTGTATTTCTTCCATTTTTTGGTTGGCCACCTGGAACACCCTGTGGACCAAACATGGAAAATATTTTTTCAGGTGATGGCACACCTTCACTTCTAGGTTTGAAATTACTTTCAGCAGACACATTGGCCATTATATTTGGTATTGCAGCACCAGCAAAACCAGCAGACACCAACGCAGCGAAAACTAAAGCTTTGCCACCAGAAAACTTAGGTGGTGGTATTATTGGTTTTGTTACAGTCGGTCTTGCAGTTGGTTCAACTTTCGGTGTTGGTGTTGGTTCAACTTTCGGTTTTGCTGGCTCAACTTTAGGTTTTGGTGTTGGTTCAACCTTTGGTTTTGGTGTTGGCTCAATTTTTGGTTTTGGTGTTGGCTCTACTTTAGGTTTTTCTGCCTTTGGTCGTACAACTCTTGGTTTTGGTTTTTTTCCTCTACCAGTTAATGCCTTGATAATTTCACGGTTTCTAAGTTCTTCTTCTAGAGCTTTGGTTTCTAAAAAATTCAAATCTAACTGTGACTGTATCTTTTTGTATTTTTGTGTTTTAACTAAGAGGTCATATATTCGACCAAGAATATCTACCGACACAATGTTTGTTTGCTCGGGTGCTCCCAATTTGTTCGCTGAAACGGAACTAAATTGATTTGTTAATTGTGATGCCTTTTTTGTGGCTTCGGAAGACATTTTTTTCTTAGGCATTTACTTTTTTTGTCTCTCTTTAATCTTTCTATTTTCTTCTTCAATATACTGAATCAACATAGAAACATAAATGTCTCTTTCCCATGGCATCATATTTTCAAGTTCACTAAGACTATACTTATGGTGTTGCATCAATGAAAAGTTAGTCTTATAGTAATTTGCTAAGTTATCATGACGAAGTATTAACCGAAAAAATTTTCTAACCCTTCCACCTCAATCGTGTGGTGAAAACCGCACTTACTACATGTCATTTCAATTTTTTCAGATAATTTTGGTAGATTGGTGAAGAAATCTTCAATCTTTTCAAACTGTGACTGATTCAATCCTTCAACAAACTCAAGCATTTCTTTAGGTGTAGACTCTTTTGCATAATAGAATTGTTCACCATCATAAATGTACTCAATACTTTGTGCAATCATATTGAAAGTAATATCATTAATATTGTTGTATTCCAATGATTGACCAACAACACCAAATTCTGGATATTTCATTTTGATTGAAATGGTATCAGTTAGTTGTATCTCTGGACTAACGACTTTATCCTGATGCACTTTAATGTTCATCAGGTCTATGTTTTTTTCCATAATGTTGTTGCAAGTCTTATCTTCAACTTCATTGTTACAACGATAACGAGATTCGACAATTTCACCTACCGACTTGGCTCTTAGATGAATGAAATAATATTCAACATCTATAATTGGTAGAGATTCAATGTCAACACCTTCCGTGATTGTACAATTATTCAAAATGTCACGAATACTATTTTGAATCGTGTTCGTTTCATTTGATTCGATAGACATTAACAGGTTTCTCTGTTCTTTCACCAAGAAAGGTCTATACTTTATCTTCTTCTTTGAAATTGGCAATTCAATTTCATATGTTGGCACATCAATTTTTGGTAAAGCCATTATATACTCCTATAAATTATTTAAATGTACGTCCAATATCAATACGGTTGGTCAAATCACTTAGGCCTGTTGAAATACCACCTGCAGCAGAACCACCCAAACCACCAAGTGATGATGTAAGTGATCGAATCGCTGAGTCCAACATTTCCATACCAAGTGCTTGTAGAGAGTTGTTCTTCCAATATGTGTATGCAAAGGTCACAATCAATTTGTGGTGACCATCACTAGACCAATCTAAGTCCATTTGATTCATAGAAACAGGGAAAGCATCATACAAGTTGACAGAATAAGTCAACTCATTTGAAACATCGTATTGGTTTACAGTCAAAGTTGTTGCATAATCTTCTTTGAATCTATAATTGTTGTTGAATTGTGGGTTGATGAAGTTCAACCAAGAATCAAAGAAAATCTTTTGACTCATATCGTCATCAACAATAAAGGTCAAATCTATGTCTGTGAAAGTAGAAAGATATGGCAGTTTTTCAACTGGACCATATGTCTTTTGTTCTGTTGTTGCGAATGTTCTTCCTGGCAAATTAGCATTTTCACAACGATATGTTAAACCACTTGCTGTTTTCAGGTAAGGAATTAAAGTCAATGGAACAGGAATGTTCACATCGAATCTGTTTGGTCTTGCTAAGTCCTGTTTAAAACTGGCCTTAAAATCGTTAATGGATCCTGCCATTTATGACTTCCTTATTTCTTGTAATGAATCTTGCCAAACCTGTTTTGGTTGAGCACCTCTGAATTGTTGTATGGGCAGGTAAGTTGCCACTTCCCACTCGTTTGGTTGTACGGCAAGTATCCTGGAATCTAGGTTTGTATACAGGTACTTCTTTAGACATGGTCTGAACTCTTTGAATCGTCTGGCTGTGTTTAGGATGTCATAGGTGATACGAACACGATGGATTTCGTTATTATCGGTGTAGACACCACCATAATCTACCAATTTTTTCAATAAAGCCGCACGTTGTTTAATCGGTAGGTAATGTAAGTTCAATCCCAAAAATCCATCTGGATATCTTTGCAACATCAAAACCAAAGGGAATCTGTCATAATATGGTAAATCCGCCTTAGTTTTTGGATCATAATAGAAGAAATACAGACCACCAAGTAAAAATCTGGTAACAAAACGATTGTTGTCACGGCTGATTTGTCGTGGTATGACTCTTGTATTTCTCAACTCATTAATACGATCCGTGAGCCAGTTCATTGAAGCACGGCTCAAAAATTGTAGTTGGGCTGCTGTTTTTTCTTCAGCTAAGGATTTTAGAATTGATTGCATCTACTATTTAGTTTAGAGACCTAGGTCGTCTTCCGTCAGTATTTTGAATTCCCAACCACGGTCCAAGCAATATTCATTAGCAGCTTTCCATTTGGCTTGATTGACACCCCATGTAGTCACTTCTTGTATGTACTGTTTGGTGATTCGTTTCTTCTTTTCAGGTTCTCTTGTCTGTTTTTTTGGTTTGACTTCCAACACCATCGTCTTGGTTCCCATTCTAGTCTTGACTTTAACAACAAAATCTGGAAAATAACGATGAAAACGACCATCGACAGGTGACTTGTAAGGCACGACAAGTTCTTCGGATGCCCACGATATGATGTTTGGATTGCGGTCGAGCCAGTCCATCACCCTACATTCCCATGATGAGCGATAGATGATATTTGTGTGGTCTCCAATGTACTTTGATGGATTCCTAGGTTTGAATGTTCCTGAATATGCCATAAATAGTATGTATAACAATTTTTACAAAGAAAATAATGGCCATTATTTCAATACCAACTTCCGTTGCCGGTATTTCTATTCCGGGTAAAGTCATCAACGGACCACTAAGTAAACTCTACCAGTCGAAATACAATCACACATTTCTGAAATACCCAAGAGACTTGGAATCTTCAGGAAAAGGTCATGTGATTGAATTTACTATTGAAGAAATACAACCAATCGAAATTTCAGCGAAAACTGTTGGTGATGTTGCGAAAACAGTTGGAGATGCATCTGTGGAAAAACTCAAAGAAGGGTTCAACAAAGCCATTGAAGCAAATAAAAACGGGTTAAACATAACACCGAGAAAGACCAAGACTGTTGCCACAATTCATTTGTACATACCAGACACGGTCAACTTTACATACAATGCAAGTTTTGATAGTGTTGCTGTTACTGATGTGGCACAACAGCTGATGGGTATAATTCCAACAGCAGGCAAAAAATCCGGTGGTTTGGCAAAACTTGGTAGTAAATTGATGGGTGCCGTATCTTCAATAGTTTCTGATACGGGACTATCAAGATTGGCAACTCGTGCATTAGGTTACGCAGTAAACCCACAACAACAGTTGTTATTCAACGGCATTGATTTAAGAAATTTCTCTTTTGCTTTCACATTTACACCTTATTCACAACAAGAATCTAAGGATGTGGAACAGATAATTCAATTGTTGAAAGAACACTCTAGACCAAAGTTAATTGAAGGCACGGCAGGTATGTTCTTTACACCACCATCAGTGTTGAAAGTTAAATTTTTGTTCAATGGTAAAGAAAATACACACATAGGTAAGATTGCTGAATGTTTTATTGAGGGTATTGATATAAATTATGCACCAAACGGTTGGGCAGCTCATACTGATGGTAGTCCAGTACAAACATCACTATTATTGAATCTAAGAGAAACAACAATTGTTGATAGAAACATGGTCAACAAAGGATACTAATGAAATACTTTAATGTTCTTCCCAAAATAGTAAGTAAAGATAAGAATAATGTTTCCACTATTGCCACAAATTTGTTGGCAAGAGCAAGTCTTATACCTAATGTTTTGTTGGATCCTATGACATATTATGATTATGACATACAGGAAGGTGACACACCAGAAATCATTGCACACAAATATTATGGTGACTCTTATCGTTATTGGATAGTGTTATTGTCCAACAAGATAGTTGATCCACAATGGGATTGGCCAGTAGAATCAAGAATATTTGATTCATATGTTGAAGGTAAATACCCAAACAGAAACATCTATACATCACTACACCACTACGAAAAAATTGAAACATTTTTCAATAAGAGGGAAGTTTCAACCAACACAATAAGAACTTATTTGACCGAAACTGCTTACAATAATTTAATTCCGTCAGAAAAAACACTAAACTTCAGTCAAGGTGATGTTGTAGTAACAACGGAAAAAAGAACCGTTAACTTATACACATATGAATATGAATTGAATGAATCAAAAAGAACAATAAAACTATTAAATGAAAAGTATGTTAGGCAAGTTGAGTCTGAGTTAAAATCGTTGATGAGTAACTGATGGCAACAAATAATATTAATCCCAGTTCTGTTAATGACAGTAAACCATTTGAAGTGGAAATTGTTGGAAATAGGATAAATGATCCTATTGGTCCACAAGACTATAACTTTAAAAAATTAAAATTAAAAACCAGTGTTGGTGATTTAGATATCAAAACACTTTTGGTAGACTTTTCTTTTTTTGAAGATATATTCAGTTTTTCAATATCAGGTTACTTGACTGTCCGTGACGCAGCTGGTTACATTGAATTGTTGAAAATTAATGGTCAAGAAACAATAGAAATTCAGTTAAGTAAATTTGAAGATGATATTAATGACATACACAGAACTCTAAGGGTGTATAAAATAGATCCTCGTCATCCATCAGGAAACATGACCTCCGAATATTACACATTGCATTTTTGCTCTGAGGAACTAATATTATCGGAACAAAACAAAATTAGTAAGGACTTTGGTGGTCCCAAGAAAATATCAGACATGGTCTCTCTAATTCTGTTTGACGAAATACAAGGATTGAAAAGTAATAGAGCCAAAAAGAATTGGAATATAGAAGAAACCTCAGGTGTCTATGAGTTTCCATTGTCTTACATGAAACCTTTTGAGGCCATCAGTTTTTTATGTAATTACGCAAAACCAAAAGATGGTGTCGGTGCTGATATGTTGTTTTTTGAAAATAATGACGGATTCAATTTCAGGTCATTACAGTCAATGTATAAACAAGATCCTTATTCGACATACAAATACCAAGCAAAGAACATAAAGAAAGATGACAAATCGGAAGAATTTTCTGATAAGTGGGAATCAATTTTATCCTATGAAATGATAAAACCTTTTGATATACTGAATGACATAAGTTCAGGCACATATGCAAATCGTTTGATTACTGTGGATCCATTAACAAGGTCACACAAAGTCACGGACTTCAATTACTCAAAATATTCTGACCAAACTAACACAATGAACAAAGAGGAAACAATCTCTGAAGCATTCAATAGATTGGGACAATCATTATTTGATTCACCTTTGGCTAAATTGGGTCTGGCAATATCCAACTCCGACCACGAAAATATCGAATATATCAAAGAAAAAGTGGCAGCAGTCAAAGATATTTTTTCAGAAATCATAGGAACAAATAGGATTGCACAATTAAATTTAGCAAACTACACTGTATTGAAAATCGTTGTTCCTGGTGATCCGGCTCTGTCTGTTGGTAAAACCATTCATGTTTCATTACCATCACTGCAACAAGCCGCAGATAAAAATCAAGTTCTTGAGGACCAGTACTATTCTGGTAAATACTTGATTACTGCTGCAAGACACATGGTGCAACACGATTCATATCAAACTGTCCTAGAAATTTCAAAAGAAAGTTCTATAGGAAAGTATATTTCATCAAAGGTGAGTGAATAATGTCAAATTTTTTGGGTAAAAACGGATTTATTTGGTGGATGGGTGTCGTTGAAGATAGAGAAGATCCATTGAATTTGGGTCGTTGTAGAGTTAGAATTTTTGGTTGGCACACAGATAATCTGAGTTTGTTACCGACAAGTAAGTTGCCATGGGCACTACCATGCAACCCACCAAATGCAACAATGACAACTGCAACACCTATTATTGGTGATTATGTGTTCGGATTCTTCAACGATGGTATGTCTGGTAACTTTCCTGTTATGTTAGGTGTATTACCCGGAATACCACAAGAAAATAATGAAGAACCCACTGCATTTCCCAGTGGTTCACACTATCCAAAGGGTGAGCCAACAACCAGTCGTTTGTATAGAAATGAGAAATTGTCTCAGACAGCAATCGGAATACACAATTCTATCTTAGACACTGGTGTTGAAACTGCATCTGGTGGTAGTTGGAGTGAACCGGCATCAAAATATGACGCAAAACCTCCTTATAATAGGGTGACAGAGACTGAATCTGGTCATATATTTGAGATGGATGACACTCCTGGTGCAGAAAGGGTGCATCTGGCACACAAAGCCAACACATTCTTTGAGATTGCACCGGACGGTAGTAAGGTTACCAAAGTTTCTGGTAAAAACTATGAAGTATACCTATCCGACCACAATATACATGTGAAAGGTACTTGTAACATCACGGTGGACGGAAACGCAAACCTGTATGTAAAAGGTGATGTTGTCGAAAAGGTGGATGGAGACTATACATTAAATGTGACTGGTAATGCTGCAATTAACGGTAAAACAATCAATTTAAATAATGGTACCAAAGGTGCGGCCCGTGTGGATGACACGGCAGATACAGGCGATGCCGGCACAGGTAGTCATTTTGACACCAACTCTGCGGGAACAAACAAAATTGAAACAGGTTCAAAAACAGTTTTCATTGGAGATTAAAAATTTCGAATTCCTGCGTTCCGGCCCAAGAATTTTTCCTGACACATCTCAAATTCCAAAAAGCGAATTTACTCCTAGAACAAGATAAATAAAAGATGGCAACATTAAACAAGATATACTCAGACATAGATTTCACCTTCACAAAAAAACCTGTGACGGCTGATGTTGCGCTCAGTTACGACAATCAGGCAGTCATCCGTTCGATTCGTAACTTATTATTGACAAAAAATTATGAGAGACCATTCAACCCAGATTTGGGTTCAAAAATGGATCTAATGTTGTTTGAATTAATTTCTCCACTCACAGCTTCGGCAATTGAGAATGAAATACTAAGTATGATTAGTAATTATGAACCTCGTGCTTTGATGCAGGAAATAAATGTCACACCACAACCAGACAAAAATGCTTACGGTGTTACATTGACATTTTTTATAGAAAATGCGACAACACCAACAACAGTAACACTCCTTTTAGAGAGAAATAGATAAAATGGCCGGTGCTAATTCTAATATTCAAATGACAGAACTTGATTTTAATCAAATCAAGCAAGGACTAAAAACTTATTTACAGTCCCAAGACACACTAAGAGATTATAACTATGAGGGTTCTGCCTTGTCCACTTTATTGGATGTTTTGGCTTACAACACACAATATAATGCATACTATCTAAACCAAGTTGCAAATGAAATGTTTTTGGACACAGCACAACAAAGAAGTTCTGTTGTATCACATGCAAAATTGTTAAATTATACACCAAAATCTGCAATTGCACCTTCGGCCACCATCAATTTGAGAATGAACAATGTAACGAACAGTTCATTAACTCTTCCTGCATACACAACCTTCTTATCAGAATCTATTGACGGTATTAATTACAAATTCGTTACTGTTGATTCCAAAACTGTTGAAACAGATTTGATTGCTGAAACAGCAACATTCAATAACTTGGAGTTGAAGCAAGGTAATCCTGTCAACTATACCTTTACAATTAACACATCAGACAATCCTAAACACTTGTTTTCCTTGCCTGATACCAATATTGATACATCAACATTAAAAGTTACAGTACAAAAATCATTCTCAAATAATTACACAGAAGTTTACACAGAATCTTCAAATAAACTATTGTTGGATGGCACCTCACAAGTATTCTTTTTACAAGAAGGTCTTACAGGCAACTATGAAATCTATTTCGGTGATGGCATTTTAGGCAAAAGATTGTCTGACGGCAACATCGTTATTGTAAATTACCTTGTGACAAATGGTACCGCAGCTGCTGGTGCAAACAGTTTTGTTTTAATGGATAGTGTTGGTGGTTTCTCGTCAGCGACAATAACAAACTTATCAGAAGCCACAGCTGGCGGAGACAAAGAAACGATAGATTCTATCAAGTACCAAGCACCAAAGGCCTTTGCGGCACAGAACCGTGCAGTCACCAAAGATGATTATATTACCATAATACAACAGAATAAATTAGGTATACCCTTTGATGCCGTATCGGTTTGGGGTGGTCAAGAGAACGAAACACCTGCATTTGGTCAGGTCTTTATCGCTTTGAAACCAGCTGGTTCTTATGTGTTGACTGACACACAGAAACAAAGAATCATTAGAGATGTTATCAAACCAATCTGTGTTCTGACTGTGACACCAACGATTGTTGATCCAGATTACACATACATTAAGTTAAAAGTTAATGCCATATATGATCCGTCCAAAACAACATTGTCTGCGGAACAAATTAGACAAAACATTTCTAACACAATCAACAATTTCTCTAATACTACATTAAATACTTTCAATTCAACATTTAAGAATTCTGATTTGATTGCCGCAATTCAGGCAACAAACAATTCTATTGTGACAAATGAAATTAGTATTCAGTTACAAAAGAAATTCAAACCAAACTTTAGTCTCTCACAAACATATAAGTTGGACTATAAGGTTGCATTAGAGAGAGGTGTTTTCTTGACTGGTATCAACAGTTCACCTGCAATGAAGTTCCAAAACCCATCCAATATTGCAAACTATATTGATGGTGTTTACTTAGAAGAAGTACCAACAAATACTGGTGGTGTTGAATCTATTTCATTGATTAATCCAGGTTTCAATTACACACTCACACCAACGGTACAAATCATTGGTGATGGTACTGGTGCAGAAGCTGTTGCAGTTTTGGATGTAGATAACACCATCAAACAAATCAATGTGACTGCAACTGGTTCTGGTTATACCACTGCATATATAAAGATTGTAAACAACAGTAATGATAAGTCTGGTCAATTGGCCAGTGCGGTGCCTATTTTACAAGGTCGTTACGGAACACTAAGAACATACTACAACGATGCAAGTAGTTCAGTTAAGATTATATTAAATAATAATGTTGGTACAATCGACTATGAAACTGGTGTGATAACATTGACTGACTTCAATCCAACGGATGTTAATGATCCTTTGGGACAACTAACAGTTACAGTTAAACCATCCACAACATTGATATCATCAACATACAATAAGATTTTAACTATTGATCCTTTCGATCCAAATTCAATTACTGTTAATGTAACTCCGTTAAGCAAATGATAGATTCTAACCAACTAACATCATTACTGGTTAAATCACAGTTACCAGAATTTGTTCGTGACAATCCAGATTACTCCAATTTCGTATTGTTTTTGGAGGCATACTACCAATGGTTGGAAGAAACTGGCCAAGTAACAGAACGAACAAAAAATTTATTAAATTATAAAGATATTGATAAGACAACCGATGAGTTCATGGATTATTTCATCAATGAATTCATGCCATACTTTCCAAAAGATTCTTTGGTCAGTAAAGAAGAGGCACTAAAGATTGCCAAACAATTGTACCAGACAAAAGGTACACCCGCATCTTATCAATTTCTATTCAGAACACTATACGATTCAGACTTTGATGTTTTTTACACGAAAGAAGCCGTACTAAAACCATCTGATGGTGAGTGGTACATTCCAAAAAGTTTGAAACTGGCAACAGATGATAACCGTTTCTTACAGATTAGTAATTATAGATTACTAGGTGAAGATACTAGGTCAATTGCAACAGTAGAAGCATCTATTAAAGATGGAACAAAAACAGAAGTTTTCATTTCAAACATTCAAAGATTGTTTCACTCAGGTGAATTCGTAACAGTCGTTGACAACTTCAACCAACCTGTCGTGATTAATGGCACAACACTACGAGCAAAAATTGTTGGTCAGTTAAGTCAAGTCAACATCAATCCAAATAACCGTGGTCTGTTGTATAATCCTGGTGATCCAGTTATCATTTATGGTGGACTCAACGCAGCGAACGGCCGTGGTGCCATTGCTGAAGTTGGTACCACAACAAGAGGTTCAATACAACGTATCAACGTGGTAGATGGTAGTTTTGGTTACACACTAGATGAAACATACATCTTCGAACCAACAGACCCATTCACATCAATTGATATCACAAATGCTCCAGGTGCAATTGCAATTGTCAATGCGATTGATCCTGCCGAAGAAAAAACAGCCAATGTTTCTTTCATTTCTTCTGACACAATCAGTCGAAAAAGAAACATAATGTTAAATGCGAGTAATTATAACTTTGCCAATGTGGCAAATGCGAACGTGAATACCATATTGGCTGATGCATTTTCATTCTTGGAGTTCTCAACATATCCAATATCTTCCGTTGCAGTTATGAACGGTGGCGGTGGTATTTCTAAGATTCCAGTCGTAACACCAACATCAAAGTATAACACAGATGTACCTGATATTGACGGTAAACTTAGAAATGTGGGTATACTTTCTCCAATCCAAATTGCCAATGC
>JACCED012206200.1_pt1 | contig 13032 bp, 8 predicted proteins | sample 7455021 | NCBI WGS metagenome assembly JACCED01 (sample SAMN15323456, study PRJNA562643) | freshwater metagenome | isolation source: river surface water | place: USA:Blue River Watershed | collected 2017-08-19
AAGGCTCGCCTTGATGGCTATCTCCAAACAAGGTTGCACTCAGCACCTGTTGAGTTGTACCGGAGCGCTGAAATGGCGTCGCATCACGAAAGATAACGCCGAAATGGCTACGCAAATCGCTTTGCTGCTCTTCATCCGCATCAGGAATATTGGCCGACAATGCGCAAGGTTCCAGCACAAACTCAAATCCCGGAAACTGTTGCTCCAGCTTCGCGACAACAGGCAAAAGAATCTTTGTAAGCCTGACTGAAGCATCCAGCTCATAGTAAGCATTCTTTCTGACACTATTGGTAATTCGCATACTTAGCGAACACTTTAAAAAATACGGAAAGTCAGGATTGTACAACGTGCGTACCGATGCAGTGGGACGAAAAAATATTCCAGATTCCCCCAGATACCTCAATGATTGATTTTCAATAGATTTTTGCACCATCGTCTGTTGCAATAAATATTTTGCTTGCCAGGGATGGCAAGGCAAAAGGCTCCAGCCCGAAGGAATATCGCTGCATGCAACCTGACCCATTTCCTGAATCAATGACCGCATAGGGAATTCATTACTAGTTGCCATCCATAGCACTACCGGCGATAGCGCAAAATAATGCAATTGAAACGAGCTGCCAAACTCCGGCCCATACAGCAAACTTTCTGCATCATTGAAACCCTGCCTGCATTTAGGTGTAGGGTGAAAGCTGTGGCCGTAAATCAATGCTGACTCAGATTCAATATAGCTACCGCACTGCCCTTGTTCTTGTCCATGACGTCGACCATAAGCAACGCTTTGTTTTATCAAGTTAGTGCTATTTTCAATTTGCATTAGCATTTCTGCTTTTACGTTATCATTTTGGTAACGCAGACAAAGCTCTTCAACAATAAGCGCGGGCAAACACGTCCAGGCAAGCTGCTCAAATACCGCCTCATCGCCAAAACTACTCGCCAATACATCCGATGTATAAATAAAATTACCAATCAGTGACTGATTCGCCACACTGACAGATAGCTTTCTCCCTACCGATGGAAACCCTATAAATAAAATACCTGTTGTACCTCCGCTGGTTTTATCAGCCAGAAAATCCAGTAGCTTATGGGGGATAGCAATTTCACGGACATAACAGTTCAGTATCGCCAACGCCGAATAGCGATAGGCCATCGCATCAATAGATTCAACAACAAGCTTATTCATGATGTAGCCTCACAAACTGATGATGGAGGTTGGGATACCGACCGGATAAACAACGGATTTTTTACCCGATTAATACGCACTGAGGATTCATTTTGTAGTCGTCGCTTGGTGTGCGCTTCCACAATTACGTACTCGGATTGAAGATTGAATAATTTGAATTGCCGCTGCTGCTCGGGAAACTCACACTGGTAACTTATGATGCAATCAACTAGTGATTCCCAGAACACCGATTCTGGAAGCCTGAAATTCAAATCAAAAAACAGTGCCACCTCTGACAGGCTCATGGAGAAAAAAGCACTGTATAAATAGTTTTTTACATCCTCCGGCTCACTCGCACAAATATAAGAACTGCTATTAGTTGTAAGGTGCTGCTCAGGAGTTGCCCAAATGGCCGACAAGCGCTCGCGATGCGTGACTTGTTCCGGGATAAACCGCACACCGTCATGAAAATCTTTCAATGCGACTCGTATAGGCCAACCCTCCTTATGAATCAAAATCATATTTTGGGCATGGGATTCCATCGCAACGCCATGAGCATAAAGCAATCGAATTAAAGGGAGTGTGCAAACTTTCAGGAGTTGTTCCAACCATTCACGAACCCCATAGCGCGCAACCCAATCCGTAATAATGGGACGAGCATCGCAATCCATTTCCGTTAAGCCGCTGAAAGGTATAGCCTGCTCAGTATCACGCAAATAGGAATGAATGCTCTCACGCCATAAGCAGGCAATCTTCCCCGACGCAATTGCTTCTACGCCTGAGGAAAAACTAATCGCCTTAACTTCTCGCAACACAAGAGTATTAAGGTTTTCCGCCAAATAGGCATCCTCTGCAACCAATTGATATAACCAGTCACTGATAACAGGCGCATTGGCAATTGTATGTTCTGCCAAACCTCGAACAGTGGAGGTATTTACAATATTCAAAGCCAATTTTACGTAATGATTTTTTGGCTGAGTGAGATTGGTGAGCGTACGAATGGATTGCTGTGGACGATAGGCGTTGTTTCCCTCGCCGAGCAAAATGATATTTTTTGCATGGATATCCGCACTATAGAGCGGCAGCAATTGATTCAACCATTGCCAGGGGTGAATTGGCATCAACAGGTAATCATCGGGATTAGCATGATGCGTTGTGAGTGCCGCCACAAATTGGGCTAATTGCGCACCCAATTGCTGCTGATAAAATTCGCCGTCAATTAACGACGGCGAAGCGACTGACAGGCAATTTGATTTTCTGACAGCCAACCAAATCAACTTCAACTCGGGTAAAAACTCGGGACCAAAGTGAATATTATCAATTACATCAAAACCCATACGAGATTTATAACAAGGGTGATAAGGGTGTGCCTTGATTAAATTGCTTTCAATATCGTCATAGGCCATATGCCGCATTAATTTTGAAAAACCATGAGAGGTAGACTGCAAATATTGCTGGCTCGCGTAAAAAGAGGCTAGCGCATCATTAACCAGGGTATGCTCCAGCTCCTGAATAAAACGCTCCAAAAACTCCACAACTATAGTAAAACTCGAACTAATTTCCGTTAAAAACTCACGAATTGACAGCGCCTCAGTAATGTCGTCGTTACATATGCGCATTACCGGATCAACACTAAGTTCCACACGTCCGAAACTCGCCCTGCGGTAACCGGTACAACGATAAGTTACCGGCCCACCCGAGATCGATTGCCCCCGAATGGTGAATTCCGTGCGCTTTACCGCCAAAGCATGTTCGCGAAAATTAATGGTGTTTTCGTACAACAGCGCCTGAATCAACTGCTTGAACACGCGACGTCGAGCACGAACATAATCTTCTGAATATAAAAATTCGGTATCGAGCACAATGCTGGTTTTTTGCAATAAAGTGTTCATTTATTTATTCCTCGCATCAAGAGAGTGAAAGGGATTAACCACACTTCCCACTCCACTCGGCATCCCCATCATCCTGGTGCGCTTGATCAGACAAGGCTCCAAAATATAACGTGCCGGCCAGATCGGATTCTCGATAATTTCTTTACGCAAAATGGCTTTAGCGACCACTGGTATATTCATTTGATTCAGGAGACGCTCAATTGTGAACTTTATAGACCCCCAGCAATGGGCCATAGGAATGGCATAAGCTTGTGACAAGGCATCAGCAATAGACCGCAAATTAACTTGAACACCTAGTGTTAAAAAATAACCCAACAGTTGTTGCGGCGATAAACAAATTAGCGAGTTAGGAGTAGCCCAATCCATTTGATAATCACACAGCGGAACTTGTTGCTGCTGGAGCCACGGAGGAAAAATACGCAGCGTGTCATGATCCCGCAGCGTCAATTGCACCATGGAAGCGGATTTGAAATTCACCAGAAGGTTTTGCCCATGAACCTCAGGCATTAACCCGTGAGCAAAACAATGAAACGCAAACTCACACAGTGAACTGGTGATAGTATTAAATACTTGCTGCGCGAATTCCGCGACCGATTGCCCTCCTCCGTGCTGCCGGTGTAGCCACTCAACAGCAGGCAATTTGCCATCCTTTGCTACAGAAAGCGCGGCCATAGGAATTAGCGTTGCATTTGCTACTTCAGGATATGTCCGTAATAAGCAGGATAAATAGCCAGAGCGATTGGACAGTGACGATTCAGTCTCAGGTAAAAAAGCCAGCCACAGACTTTCATCGCATAGATTGATTCTTTCAGGCTCTGCCATTCGCGCGATAACTGCAGCCAACATCTGTTGGGCCTGATAACCATTAAACAAATAACGGGAAGGCAAAATGCGCAATGCTCCCAGACACATTAATGCCAATGGCACCTTGGCATGCACGGATGATTGATGCACCGGAATCAGCGAACGCCCGGACGCAGTTGGATAACAGCGCCCAAGCGATCCCACAAGAAACACTATCTCTCGCTGGGCAAGTTGCTGCTGAAACTCCTCCTGCAAACAGTTTGCAAAATGCCAGGGATGTACAGGCATGAATGTGTATTGGTCACTATCCACACCGCAGGTTTTAGCGACGTCGCGGAGAATTTTTTGTTCCGCGTCAGTCAATAATCGGTCGGCAATTTGCCATCCTTTTAACTGCTGATTGCCCACCAAAAAATTATTGTTCACTGCAAGCCAGGTCAATCCAAAGCCTTCACTGGTCTCCGCAGAATAGCGCCTGAAATTTCCTGCACTCCAACCTTTTTTGGATTTTGCCAAGGGATGAAATGGACGATCGCGCAATGCGGATAATTGTTCCCATTGACGTAACCCAACATCCCCCGATTCACAGCTGGCAACAATAGTAGCGGTGTATTCAGCGGCCCAGGTCGATTGCGCTTGGGCCAATGCCAGGTTCTGCATAAAATCATCCAACCCACCAAGATCGGGCAAGGTATCTTTCTCTGCATATTGCACCAGGCAATTCATCATGCTCAGTGCATCATCAATCGCTAATACCGAGTTATGTTCTGGCTGGCATAGCAGGAGCGGGCCGCGCTTCAATCGGCAAGATTGAACATCTATCTCAGTGGTGACTCGCCCAACAATGAATGAACTCTTCTGTAGCGGATAAAAATAATAATGCTCATTGTTATCTAGCAAAAAATTATCAACAACAATTGGAATATTAAGCGTCCGACTTAACTGGGCGCGTTGCTGCAACTCAAAAAGATTCTCCATTAGTAATCCATCAAAGAGCTCCTTAAGCTGCCTTTCTGCAACGAAATGCTTCTGGCTGGCAAGCGGGCTTTCCTCGTGATTATTCATTAGTATTCCCATTTAATTGATCCCTCTTCATTTAGCCAACCAAGGAAATATCGTATTCAGGAGTGCAAACTACGATGGGATTATTGCGAGAAAACCTCGGTATAAATTGCGCATCCGCAGGTTGCAAGCTGGCCCGCCATGCAGAGTTGTATACCAGATCCATATAGCGATCTCCCCGATCTGGAAACAACGTAGCAATACAACTGCCCTTGGGAATATGGGGAATTAATTTCTTGATCGCTGCAACTACTGAACCAGAGGATCCACCAGCAAAAATCCCTTCGTCTTTTACAAGATCAAGACAACTTTCACAGGATTCCAAATCACTCGCATAAATCACATCATCAATTTCCTCGCGCGCGAGTAACTCCGGTACACGACTGGCACCTATGCCCGGCAAAAAGCGTTTCCCGGGCTTATTGCCAAACAACATAGAACCCAATGCATCCACGCCGATAACTTTGAGATCTGGATAGGCTTCGCGCAACCGCCGCGCAATTCCCAAGATGGTGCCGGAGGTACTCACACCCATTACTAAATAATCCGGGCGCTCAGGTAATTGCTTTATCAGTTCCTCACCTTCACCGTGATAATGACTTTGCCAGTTACGCACATTCGCATATTGATTAATCCACACACTGTTTTCTTTTTCCTGCAACAGGGACTTAACCCGTGCGATGCGAGTTTCCAAGTAACCACCGTTTTTATCTTTCTCTAAAACCATTTCAATATGCGCACCATAGAGCCTCATAATTTCCAAATTGGTTTTTGAGATATTGGGATCGACAACGCACGTCAGCTGCAAATTGTGCACACGCGACATCATGGCCAGGGCAACACCCAGGTTGCCCGATGTACTTTCAATCATATGTGCGTTTTTCGGAATAGTGCCATCACGCAAACCTTGCTCAATAATATATTTCGCAGGCCTGTCTTTTACGCTGCCACCTGGATTCAATAACTCCATCTTTGCGTAAACACGAATATCCTGCCCACGGAAAATTCGATTCAAGCGGACAATGGGGGTATTTCCGATACAACTGGCAATAGAGAATGCATTCATCATCTAATCTCCCTGGTAAAGGGGTTAATGGTTATTTGCTATGAAGAGCAAACGCTGGGTCCCACCGCGATCATTTGCGGCTTTTTTTTGCGCAAATGCCGAATTTTGAAAAAAGCATCCCTGGAAACCCTGATGGATTTCTTTTTATATAATTAAGAAAGTAGTGTTAACTGATCAGGTTTTTTCTTGCAGAGCCAATACAGGCTCCTCAATATCTCGCAGATTCTGCCCGCGCTTTTCGTTAATACAGAGCACTACTAGCGCAGAGAGTAAAAACAGGCCGGCAATCCAATATAAAATATCTACCGCAGGTACCCAGATAATTAACGCAGCGACCAATAGCGGCCCCAGAATTTGCCCGGCTAACAGATATTGTTTTGCAAGCCCAACAGCTGCGCCCGATAGCTCAGCGCTTTTCTCTTGAGTCGAGGCGTAGAAGATGGTTTGCGCCAACGCTGAAAAACAAGCGCCCTGCAAAAAGCGCAACAAAATAATTAACCAAAGACTATCAACAAGTGTCAGCGATCCCGTTGAAATTGCGCAACCGCACGCAGCCAGAAAGAAATTGCGCTTTGGTGAATAGCGATCATTTGCCCTTCCCCACCAGGGACTAAACAGCAAGGTCGCCGCCCAGGCGCCCGCATGAATCACACCGGCAGTAGTGGCCAACGGCAGCCCTTGTACTCTTCCGTCAAGAAACAGCACAAACACATTCACCAGGGCAAATGCGGCAGCCTGTGATAAACAGGCAGAGATTGCCCAATATTTCATTGCCGGATTTTCCTTTTGTGCATGTGATCCGCGCGCGTTATCAATTGTTTCCGTTTGATTCGACGTAACAACGTCATGCGTTAAATTTAATTTAGCAGGCTCTTCCAGCAACCAATGCGCAGCTATTGTGGCCATACAAGCAAAAATTGCTGTTGCCAATAGCAATACGGGCAGCGACCAAAAATCCATCATAACGCCCCCCAGAGCTGGGCCAGTTAGCGAACCGAATGCAGCAGCACTTTGCAAAATCCCGAGTGATCGCCCTCGTTGCGCATCCAAACTCGCTGCAACCGAAAATGCGGTTAAGGTAAGATTCAAACTCGCGGCGCCCAACAATAATCGCCCTACCAAAAAACCTGCCATGGAATCACTCAGCGCCATCAAACACATACTGACTGAAAAAACGGCCAGAGTAATCATCACCATAAATCGATACCCGTATCTATCGCAGGCAGCTCCCATTCTTTTTGCGAAAATAATTCCTGATACTGCCGGAGCCGCGAGCGCAACACTGGCCCAATAGGGCGCATAGCCCTTGCCAATTGTTTCCAGATACAAGGGCATAATCGGCACCATGGCCATAAGCCCCAGTGTTGCAATGCATTGGCAAGAGCAAATGAAAAGAAAATTGCGATGATAGGCCGACCAAAAACGCATGATTTAATTCCCTTAAAATAAGGACAGCGAAGTGCCAACTGATTCACTCTTTGCCAAATCATAGAAATGGCGTGCACAAGCAATATCGTCAACCGCCATACCCATTGCATTTAACACAATAATTTCGTCCTGACTTTCTCTGCCTGTTTTTTTGCCAATAACCAATTCACCCAACTCTGCGTGCAACTGATCCCGGGAAAAACGCCCTTCCAATACCAACTGATTAATAATTTTCTTTTCGCGATTGCACTGATCCCAATCATCAACAACGATTTTATTGGCTTGCTCAAATACTTCCTTGTGAAGGTCCATGATAGAAACGTTGCTCACAAAGGCACCCGGTTTAATCCAATCAAATTCAATATAGGGTGAATCGGTCACCGTACAGGTCACCACCAAATCACCTTGCGCGACTGCCTGCCTTGCACTAGCTGCGGGGAGAAAGTTTATCTGCGGGTAACTCTCGCTAAAGTGACGAGAAAATTGCTCGGATGCATGAGGATTAAGATCAAATAAATAGATATTTTCGATGGCAGGAAATTGTTCGATAAGAGTGACTATCTGCATTTTGGCAATCGGCCCGCAACCGATACAGGCAACTGATGTAAAACCGGGATTAGCTAAATATTTTGCCGCGATGGCAGTTACAGCCGCCGTGCGCATACCACTGATCAAACTACCCTCCAAAACGGCGATAGGAAAATTGGTATCAACATCATTGAGAATAATGACTGCGCTCGCGCGAGGTAAACCAAACTTACGGCCGTTGGCTTCACGACTTCCTACCCATTTAATGCCTGCCGCTGGTGTTTCACCACCCAAATAGCAAGGCATAGCAATAATTCTGTCTGCAATATGATTTGCTTCAGGCCAACGTAAATACGGTTTTATCGGCTGCACTACACTTCCCGCTGCGTGCTGCGCCAATCCCTGAGTTACTGCGGTGATGTAATGCTGGCTTGAAGCTGCACCAAGCTGCACCAAATCGGATTGGCTCAAATATAAAAGCGGAACTGACAACGTGGAGGGGTTGAGAAAACGTAACAAGGCGTTTTGCGCAGACATAGTGCTGTGATCCTTTAATTAATCAATTGATTAAAATTTGAAAAAACCATTTCATTTGCGAATCTATCGCCAATGAGAATTTATATCAATTGAATTTTTAGATTTACAGCAAAAATGTCACTCAATGACACGCGGGATTATTTTTAAATTTTATTTGCAGAGAAAAATAATTATTTTTTAAAACGTTAACTCAAACAGTTAACCAGCTAATAACTAAGTCCGCATTTAAAAACCACTAGAAAAATCTTACATAACCACCAAAAAGTAAAGTAAGAAAATAACACCACCAACTAAAGCAGTGTTATTTTTTCCAAGATTACTGTTAAAAATAATTACCAGTTATGCGTAAACCCTATTTTGAGTAGGGTGCCGCTGGCCGGTAAATGGCTGGTATTGGTATCGCTGCGCAACAATTGACTGTAGAGTGGGTAGTAATATTTATTAAAAAGGTTTTCCACACCAATACTCGCACTACTTTCCTCGCTAATTTTCCATTGCGAGATTAAATCAACCGTTGCATAGCCTTCGGTATCCCGGCGACTAAAACTTGCCACGCTATTCAGTCGGTAATCCTTCCCTTTAAACGCGGTGGTTTGTAATCTGTGACTCCAGCGCTCTGAGGGACGATACTCAACATAAGCGGTAAATTTTAGCGGCGGAATTCGATTACCCGGCATCTGTTGATATTGAGTAGAATTTTGGGGAAGCTCTTCGCCTTTCATCCAGGTAATGGTGGCACCAAGGCTCCAGTGATCATCATCGTAAAAATAATCAATTCCACCTTCCGCACCATAGATTCGCTCTTTGGTGCGCGCAAGACGAAGCCCGTTATTAAAGCTTTGCACAGCTCCCAGAGCTGATTTGGATTCATACACGCTAAAATTGACGAGCGTGTTTTCCCAACGACCACGCCAGCCAAGTTCGGCAGTATCTATTTTCAGGGCTTGGAGATTTGAGTTATCGATGTTAAAGGCCGGCGTCGCATTGCGAACTTGCAAACCTATATCGGGCAATTGGAAACCCTGGCTGTAGGACGCATAAATTTCGTGTTTTTTTGTTAGCGCAAAAACGCTGCCTGCATTATAAGTCCACTCGTCATAATCAATCGCGCCGCCGGTGACAGTGCCCGGATTCGCCAGTCGCGATTGCGATAGCGGAATAAAATCATCAAAACTTGCTTCCGCTCGGTCAAAGCGAGTACCCACTTCAACGGACCACCGCTCGCTAAAGCGATGCTCCAATTGCGCAAATGCACCTGACGATCGTGTCGTTACTTCGGGCATGTAAATTATTTTGCCAATTTTCCTAAATACCAAACCGCCACTGGCGTCATATATTTTTGGATCAAAAATATCCAGCGGCATATCGGTAGCTTCGTTGTGAAAATCACCGCCCCACACCAACTGGGTAGTTTTGTTTTCACCCAGTGGCGACTTAACCGTCAAGCGCCCACCGTAGACTTCAGAGTTTTGCATTGACTGATCAACATTAGCGCCACGCACCACCACTTTGCGCGCATCAAAAGGAGCAAAGCGCGTAAAAAAATCGCGATAGTAAAGCTGCGCAGCGAGAGTATGACCTGCGAAGTTGCGATGTTCGTAATCAAGGCCCAGCAGCGTATTTTCAACGCGATTTTGCGCTTCGAGCTCAAGCCCTTTTATCGAACGAGCGGGCACACTATTAGCAGGCAACGTTGCCACGCTGGGATCTGTCGCGTAGTCAGTGTCCTGACTGAGGTCGTAATAACTTGCGGAGAATTGCAGGCGTTGATTTTCATCAATTTTAAAACCGAGCTTCGCTGCACTACTGTAGATATTTGAATCGAACATATCACCCTGACTCGGCTCAGGCGCAATGCGATTTCCTTTTGCATCATAGGAACCACCCACATGGCGAGCCCCTATACTGAGGGTGTAATCCACCGCCTCGCTTGCGCCGGAGATGTAGTGCTGGACCTCCCCGCCCAATCCGGAGCTACCTATTTTCGATAGCGGAATAACACCAGTAATGGTTGTTTGTGCGCGAATTTCCCCTTCCGGTTTACGTGTGCGAATTGAAATAATTCCACCCGCCGCACTGCTTCCATAAATTGAATTACTTCCGCGTAGTACTTCAATTTGCTCGACATCGGCGAGGTTGATGTTTGCAAGATTGCGCGACGAACCACGGTTGGTATTGAGCGGCACACCATCGACCAACACCAGGGTTTCCCGCCCACGAAGAGTTTGACCGTATTCAGTAATCGTATGGGTGGAGTCAGCTAGCCCGGCAATTGCTTTTCCAAGCAAGGTGGCGAGGCTGTCTGAGCCCTGCCGCAATTTATCCAATTCCTCTTTTTCAATCAGGGTTACCGAACGCGACGGATCAATAATTTCACTGTTTGTGCGCGCTGTGATAACTACTTTTTGCAGCGTTTTCACCGATACTGCTGCAGGATTAGCCTCAACCGTGTAATTGCCTTCCTCCAATTTCACAACACGCAGATTGGTATTTTCCAATAACCGGGCGAAACCGTCTTCCACCAAAAAATTACCGGTGAGCCCAGCAGTAATATGCCCCTGCAAGCGATCACTGTTGACCGACAAATTTACCCCGGCCTGACCGGCAAAGGCTATTAAGGCTCGCTCCAATGGCCCCGCTGGAATGTGGTAGGTTTTTAATTCAGAAACATTAACCGCACCTATGGCAACTACATCCTGAGCCCAAACACCAGGCACTAGAACATTGGCTGCGAGAGCTGTGCAAACAAGAAAAGCGGAACGAGTAGCTGCGCAACGAAGGTTAATTCGACGGGCAGAAAACAGAGAACAAGTGCAGTATTCAAACATCAGTTTTATCCATGTCAAAAGTCATTGAGTGAGTTTTTCAAAGAACATGACAGGTGAAACTGGAAAACAGGACACACGCATTAGGTTTTTTAAAAAATATATTTTTGCGGATACTAGCGGGGATTAATGGTCACCCAATAGCGCGTGCGTGTGTCCACCGTAACGGGCAGCGTATCTTCAAGCAAACGCAGGATGGTATCGGTATTCGCCAGGCGAAAAGCACCAGTGACTTTCAAATCAGCAACCGCAGGATCGCAGCGCAACAAACCGGGGCGATATCGAGCAAGCTCCAGGGCAAAATCGGCAAGTCGCATCGCCCTTGCATAAAGAACCCCATTGCGCCAAGCATCCACACCTACTTGAATCGGCATAGCAGGCTCAATCGACATCATATTAAATTGCACGCGCTGGCCCGCATTGACAATAACACTGGATTGGCCGGAACCAGTGACCACCTCGACAGCACCTTCCAGCACCGACAAGTGCGTCCCCTTATTACTCTCTCGTACAACAAATTCGGTACCCAATGCGCGCATACGGCCATTTTCAGTTTCAACTAAAAACGGGCGATGGGGAAAGTGAGCATCGGAAGCCGTTTTTATGAAAACCTCGCCGGCAATATGCTCCAGTAACCGCTGGCTCGCATCAAATATTACGTTTAATGTGGAAGCGGTATTCAGAGCAACTTTGCTGCTGTCAGCCAGGATAATTTCGCGCCGCTCACCCACCGCGGTGCGATAAAAATTCGGGCGACTGGTCTGGAAAAAATCAACGCCTAACCAGCTCGCCGAGGGCAAAAGCAACAGCGCAGCGATATTACGCACCAACTTGCGCCGCGATGCCTGCCCGCGTTCACGCCCCAACACAGACATACCTAATTGCGGACTAATACTGCCGAACTGGCTCGCCAATAATTCAGCGCGCTGCCAAACACGTTGATGCTCTGCATCTTGCTGCAGCCATTGCTCCAACGCATTTTTTTCCAAATCGGATAACGTGTTGCTATGCAAGCGCGCCAACCACTCGGCGGCCTCGTCAATTACGCGAGTACTAGTCTGTTCATCGCGAGAATTATTCATGATACAGGCGAATCAACGGTGAGCATTAAACGCAGGCATTGACGAAAACCCTGCGCCATATAGCGCGTAACCGTACGTACATTTACGCACAAACGTCGCGCTATCTGCTCGTAGGTTAAACCTTCCAATTGGGACATCAGAAATGCACTGCGAACTGGTGCGGGCAACTCATATAACAGTACATTTAACTCATGCAGAGTTTCCAAAACAACAGCCTGCTCTTCAACGGAGGGAACCAGAGGCTCAGGCAAATACGCCAAGGTTTCTGCGAATGCGCGCTCAAGCGATTGCCGCTCATAATGATTGATCAACAACCGCCGGGCCACAGTTGTGAGATAAGCCCTTGGCTCCTGCAATTCAAATGCTTTATCAGCCCGGGACTTTAGCCACACCCGTAAAAAGGTGTCATGAGCCAAATCCGCTGCGGTAAATTTGTCCTCTAATCGACGTCTGAGCCAACGCTGCAGCCAGTCGTTATGACATGAGTAAATACTATTGAATTGCTGGTCAGGTATAGCATCTGGCGGCACAAGGACTCTCCCTTACAAACCGGCAATTGAAAATGATTCTTGTTTGTAATCATAATTAATTATCGAATTGACAACAAGCCACCATGGGTTTCCAGATCACATAAGCGACCTAAAATTCT
>JACCED010538823.1_pt1 | contig 13030 bp, 14 predicted proteins | sample 7455021 | NCBI WGS metagenome assembly JACCED01 (sample SAMN15323456, study PRJNA562643) | freshwater metagenome | isolation source: river surface water | place: USA:Blue River Watershed | collected 2017-08-19
AGTCGTCGTTGAGACGCGTCAGAAGAGTTACTCAAGTTGTTACAATTAACAATATAAAGAAAACAATTGATAAACTATGTATCTTTTTCGTTACATTTACTACAGCATGGCTTTTTACTTCCTTCAACTAAGCAATATTATGGTCAAGCTACCGCTTTATTGGGCGGGGTAATCCACCTGCATCAGATAGAGCCCATCGGGCGGCGCCACCATGCCGCAACGCGCCCGGTCTTTTGCCTCAAGAGCCTCACGCAGCTCGTCCTTGCTCCATTTGCCGGAGCCAACATGTTCAAGTGAGCCCACGATGGAACGAACCTGACGGTGAAGAAAAGAAAGCGCGGAAACTTCAACATGGATCTCATCTGCGCTGCGTGTGACGCTGATGCGCTCAAGTGTGCGGATGGGTGAATTGGCTTGGCACTGAGCATCGCGAAAAGTGGTGAAGTCATGTTTGCCGACGAGGCATTGCGCTGCCTCATGCATCGCCGTGACATCGAGCTTGCGCTTCACATGCCAGACCAGACCGCGCTCCAGCGTGACAGGCGCACGCCTGTTCATGATGCGATAGAGATAGTGGCGCTTGATGGCGCTGAAACGCGCATCGAAGAGTTCACCAACCTCTTCCACCAAAAGCACGGCTACGCCTTCATGCACCAGATGGGCATTCACGGCTTCGCGGATTTCATTGGTGCTGCGCGCCCGCGATAAAGTCACATGGCCGATCTGACCACGCGCATGAACGCCAGCATCTGTGCGTCCGGCTGCGTGAACCACCAGTTCTTCGCCGCAGAACCGAAAGAAAGCCTCTTCCAGCGCCTGCTGGACGCTGGGGGCGTTGGCCTGCCTCTGCCAGCCGGCATAGAGGCGACCGTCATATTCAATGGTGAGTTTATAGCGTGGCACGGCACGGCCCTTTCAGATGCGCTGCTGTTACACCGCTCTGCCGCCTTGGCCAAGGGCAGCGGACGGCGAACCAAATTGACCCCGGCGCTCCGGGCGCTTATCTGAAGCGCAGCCAACCCCAGTGAGAAAGCCATGGCCCTGCGCCCCATCATCTGCCTGCCCGACCCAAGGCTCCGTCTTGTCTCTGAAACGGTGACGCAGGTGGATGACTCCATCCGCGCCCTCATGGATGACATGCTTGAGACCATGTATGACGCGCCGGGGATCGGTCTGGCTGCGATCCAGATCGCCGTACCCAAGCGCGTCATTGTGCTCGATGTTGCCAAAGGCGATGAGCCGCCCGCGCCGATGTTCCTCGTCAATCCTGAGGTCATCTGGGCTTCGGACGAGAAAAGCACCTATGAAGAGGGCTGCCTCTCCATTCCAGACTATCATGAAGAAGTTGCGAGGCCCGCGCGGGTCAAGGTGCGCTATCTCGACCGGCAAGGCTTGCAGCAAGAAATTGAAGCGGACGGATTGCTCGCGACCTGTTTGCAGCATGAAATCGACCACATCAACGGCGTTCTCTTTATTGATCATCTGTCGCGGCTGAAGCGCGAAAGGGCGATCAAGAAATTCCAGAAGGCAGCGCGCCTGCGTGAGATGGGCGCTGTTGCTGAAGAGGAGTGAAGATGCGCGTCGTCTTCATGGGTACGCCGGATTTTTCCGTGCCGGTACTCAGCGAAATCATCGGACAGGGTCATGAGGTGGTCGCGGTCTATTCCCGTGCCCCCAAGCCCGCCGGGCGTGGCATGGAGATGAAGCGCTCGCCCGTGCATGAATTGGCAGACCGTTTCAACATTCCCGTGCATACGCCACGCAGCCTGCGGAGCGAAGAGGCCGCTGATATTTTCCGCGCGCATGAGGCCGATGTCGCGGTCGTGGTCGCCTATGGCCTGATCCTGCCACCAGCTATTCTTGAAGCCCCAAGCGAAGGTTGTCTCAATCTTCATGCCTCGCTCTTGCCGCGCTGGCGCGGCGCTGCACCGATCCAGCGGGCGATCATGGCTGGCGATCAGGAAACGGGTGTTATGGTAATGAAGATGGATGAGGGGCTGGATACAGGCCCCGTCGCCATGGCCGAACGCATAGCCATCCCCCCCGAAATGACGGCAGGCGAGTTGCATGATCGCTTGTCAGTGCTCGGCGCTGATTTGATGGTGCGCGCTTTGGCCGCCTTGTCGCGAGGTAGTCTTGCTTTTCAGCCACAAGCACAAGAAGGCGTGACTTACGCTCATAAGATTGAGAAGTCCGAAGCGCGAATTGATTGGTCGAAAACTGCGCAGGTGGTTCACGATCATATCCGCGGCCTCTCGCCTTTCCCCGGAGCTTTCTTTGAAGGCGATTTCGGCAAGGGCATGGAACGCATCAAGGTGTTGCGAGCGCGATGCGTGGCGGGGCAGGCGGAGCCAGGAACAGTGATGGATGATCAGTTGACGATAGCCTGCGCGGAAGGGGCCTTGCAGCTGACAGATGTGCAACGCGCGGGCAAGGCGCCGATGAGTGTTGCAGAGTTCTTGCGCGGCCTGCGCGTGACGCCAAAACAGGTCAGCTAAACAAAAAGCCCCGCCGAAGCGGGGCTTTTGCATTGAAATGACAGGTTACTGGCAGACACGCACGCGACGGATGCGCCAGCCATAGCCGTCGAAAACACGTTCGCGTGTGACATAGCAACCGCCACCATAGACCGGATAGGCGGGCGCGTAACCATAGCCCCCATAATAGGGACCATAGCCGCCATAGCCGCCATAGGCACCTGTCGCCAACGCACCGAGCGCGAGCCCGCCCACGATCCCTGCCGCCACACCGGGACCGCCCCATCCGCCGCGATAGTGGTGATGACGGTGTTGCGCGGAGGCTTCGGTGGTGGCTATGGCCATTGTACCTGCGGCCAGAACCAGCGCTGCCGCAGTGCCAGTCAGGCGCTTCTTCAGCGTCGAAATCGCCATCGTCCTCTCTCCTTGTTGTTCGAACCTGAGGTGACAACGACACGGGAAAGTGATGGTTCCGATTTTCGTCAGCTTGACTGAAAGCACTGCGGCACAGCGCTTTTTGCGTGCTCACACCCAATCGCGACCATGGGGCTCATCAAAGTTGAGCAGCGGACCAAGAGGCACGATCTGCGAGGGATTAAGCCTTGCATGGCTCTCATAATAATGCCGCTTGATATGCATGAAATCGACAGTCTGCGCGATGCCCTCCATTTGATAAAGCTCGCGTAACCAGCCTGATAGATGGCGGTAGTCGGCAATGCGCCGCAGATTGCATTTGAAGTGCCCGACATAGACAGCATCAAAGCGGATGATGGTGGTGAAGAGACGCCAATCCGCTTCCGTGATACGTGCCCCACACAGGTAACGGCGTCTGGAGAGACGCTCTTCCAGCAGGTCGAGCGTGTTAAAAAGAGGTATCAGCGCTTCTTCATAGGCTTGCTGCGTGGCAGCGAAACCAGCTTTGTAAACGCCGTTATTCACACTGTCATAGATTTGCGCGTTGAGCATGTCGATCTCGCCACGCAGGTCTTGCGGATAAAGATCAAGCTCACGCGCGCCAAGCGAGTCAAAAGCAGTGTTAAACATGCGGATGATTTCAGAGGATTCATTGTTGACGATCTTGCGCGTCTTTTTGTCAAAGAGCACAGGAACCGTCACGCGCCCGGTGTAATGCGCATCGCTGCCGACATAGACCTCATAGAGTGCTTTGGCGCCAAAGATGGGGTCAGGAATAACGCCGGGGCCGGGTTCAAAAGACCAGCCGTCGCGTCCCATCACCCAATGCACGGATGAGAGGCTGATCATGTCCTCAAGCCCCTTGAGCTTGCGAAGGATCAGGGTGCGATGTGCCCATGGGCAGGCCAATGACACATAGAGATGATAGCGATCAGGCTCAGCCTTGAAACCACCAATGCCCGACGGGCCTGCCGATCCATCAGGCGTGATCCAATTGCGCAGCTGGCTTGGTTTGCGCTCAAAGCGACCGCTGGCACTTGCTTTGCCAGCCTCATCGTCTTCCCACTGCCCATCAACCAAAAGGCCCACGCTGCGCTCCTTCGTCTGCACGCAGCTGTGTTAGGCGAAAAGCCTGGAAATCAAAAGAGCGTCGTGAGCGTGATGAACAGGGCATAGATGAAGCTGGCACTCAATACGGCGCCAAGAGCCCCCAGAGCGATCGCCGCAATCACAAGCATACCATCGCGTTCGATCAGACCGAGGCCAACGAGACAAACGGCAAGCCCCCAGGGGATCTGCCCGATGAAGGGCGCCGCTGTCAGCAGCCCGAAAGACAGCGTCATGATCAGGGCGCCAATGGCAACCATGGCGCGCTCGTGGCCGAACCATTGCAAACGCGGCTGGCTGATGCGCTCAAGACGCAGAAGCAGCGGAATGGCTTTCGCTGTTGCAGCCTTGACATCTTTCTGCGCGAGTGACCGGTTCCGGACAATGGCTGGCACCCAGGGCGAGCGATAACCCAGACAGATCTGCACCGCGATGCCAATCAGCAGAAAAGCGCAAATCAGCGGAATGGGTGGCGGCATGGGAATGCAATTGGGCAGACCCAACACGACCACGAGAACCGCAAAGGAGCGGTCTCCCAGACGGTTCAGGATGGAGCCGACCGAGACAGCATCTTCTGTCTCGTCAGCAAGGCGGGCCAGTAACTGAGATGTTTTCATGAAGCTCACTTGATGATGAAAACTTGTAGCCTGCTCCTGACCGAGTACCAAGCAAGCTTGAGGCGCAGGGGTCACAAAATCCAATCACTCCCGGTCAAAGCGGCGTGAGCGAACGGGCTGGCGCCCCGCTATCTCTGCACCCGCATCTTCCGAGAGCTGAAAGAAGCTTATGAAGGACAAGGCGGAAATAAGGCCGATGATGACGAAAGCCGTAGCAAAGGCCTCGACAGGCATTTGCGGGCCTTCCCCACCCACCATGAACAGGATGAAGGCGGCGACCGCCACGCCTGAACTCAGGGAGAGACGCTGGACCATTTGCGAGAAACTTGTCGCCTGGCTCATTTCAGGATGCTCGACCTCTGCAAAGGCGATTGTGTTCAGGGCCGTGAATTGCAGCGAGCGAAATACGCCGCCGAGGAAAATGATCGTCATCATGAAGGCGCGGGTTGAGTCTTGCGTAAAGAGCCCGCACATCGCCATCAGGGCACCTGCGATGAGTGCATTCCAGATCAGCACGCGGCGAAATCCGAAACGTCTCAACACGCTGTTGGCCATGCTGCGCATCCCGAAAGAGCCCGCGGCAGAGACGAATGTAATGAGGCCTGACTCGAAGGCTGTGTAGCCAAACCCCTGTTGCATCATGAGCGGCAGCAGGAAAGGTACGGCACCAACGCCCAGACGAAACATCGAACCGCCCGTAACACTGACGCGGAAGGTTGGCAGTTTCATCAGTTTCAGATCAAGAATGGGATGCTCAGCGCGCCTTGCATGGAAAAAATAGAGAACCAGAGACAAGAGGCCAATGATGAGACTGGCCAGCGCGATGGGATCGGCGCTGTGATGGGTGGCCAGCATATCAAGCCCAAACAGCGTGCCGCATAAGCCGAGGCTGGAAAGCACGAAGCCCGGCCAGTCAAAAGGCTTCACATCGGTCTCGCGCACATCTTCGATAAAGATGGTGACGAGGATGATGCCAAGAATGCCGATGGGCACATTGATCCAGAAGATCCAGCGCCAGGAGGCAACCGCGATCAGGATACCTGCCAGCAAGGGGCCAATGATGGGGCCGATCAGGGCTGGCATCCCCATCAGGGCCATGGCGGAAATGAGCTCGGATTTTTTGACTGAACGCAACAGGATGAGTCGCCCCACCGGCACCATCAATGCGCCGCCTGCCCCTTGCACCACACGCGCCAGCAACAGTGTTTCGAAGTCAGAGGTCAGGCCACAGGCAATACTGGCCAGTGTAAAGATGGCAATGGCTGCGCGAAACACAGTGCGTGCACCATATTTGTCAGCCACCCAGCCGCTCAGCGGCAGAAAGGCTGCAAGCGACAACATGAAGGATGTGATGGTCAGATGCAGTCGCAACGGCGTCTCATTGAGATCAGCCGCAATGGAGGTCAGTGCAGTGGCCAGAGCTGTCTGGTCAAGATTCTGCATGAAGAGGGCGCAAGCCACGATCAGGGGAACGATGACTCGGCGCTCAACGGCCACAGATCTCACTCCAGTGAAAGGATGACGTGTTCACTAGCTGTGGCAGAACAAAAGGTCCAGCCGCAAAACGGGCGCAGAACGAGTACCCTGCGCCCATCGTGGATCAGCGCTTGAATTCGCCCAGGCCCGGTTTGAACACCTTGTCATCCAGGAATTGCTTCATTGCTTTTTCACGTCCCTTTTCGGGATCCATGAATTTCAATGCATCGCTCTTGCAGTTGAGATAGTCGAGCGCCTGATCCTGTGTCATGCCACGCACAGAGCGTACAGCCTCTTTGGTATAGCGCACGGCAGATGGGCTTTTGGCTTCAAGCTTGCGGGCAAGTTCCATGACCGCATCGCGCAGTTGTGCGTTTGGGACCGAGCGATTGACGAATTTCATCTCGGCCGCTTCCTTGCCGCTGAAGCGGTCGCCGGTGACCGAATAATAAATCGCATCGCGATAATTCATGGCCTGAGTGACGGCCCAGGCAACCAGCCCGCCGGGAATAATGCCCCAATTGACTTCTGACAGGCCGAAAGTGGCATCATCGGCTGCAATGGCGAAATCACAGGCGATGACGGGTGTGAAACCGCCGCCAAAGCAATAGCCATGGACCATGGCAATGGTCGCCTTGGGGAACCGCGAGAGCTTGTCCCAGCGCCAGGCATGGGCTGCACGCCGTGCCCGGTTGCGCATTTTTGGATCATCTTCAGTGCCGCGGAAATAGAGCTTCAGATCTTGCCCCGCACAGAAATGACCGCCCGCGCCGGTGATAACGACAACTTTCGTCTGGTCATCTTCCTCGGCCCAGTCAAGCGCATCGCACATATCCATGTGCAGTTGCGGGCTCATGGCGTTGCGCTTCTCTGGACGGTTGAGAATGATGAAAGTTGTTTCACCATCACGCTCAATCTTCACCGTCTCAAGGCTGATGACCTCTCCACTCATGCGTCCCTCCCGTTTTTGTTTGGCGCTGTTTTCAGCGTCCATACCACTTTTCTGAAAGAATGAGCGGCACTTGCTTATTGGCCGGGTCATCACCCTTCATGGTGTTTCCCTCAATGTCGATGCGGTGGAAGCGATCACCTTCGCCCGCTTGTGCGCCGATGCGCAGCATGACGAGTTGTTCCTCGCTCGTCACATGGAACCAGTAGAAAGTCCCCGCCGGCAACAAGACACCTTCGCCAGCCTTGGCAATGCGCTCTTCCTGATGAGGACCGTAGAATTTGGCTGCCCCCTGCAGGATGACGAATGTGTGGTCTTCATGGGGGTGGGCATGGAGCTCATTCTCGCCCCCGGATGCATAGGTTTTTAGCACCACCCACATGGTCTGGGACGAGGCGAGGGGAATATTGGTGCGCCCTTGGGTCGGCAGCTGCGCCTCAAGCTTGAAGAAAGTCGGCACGCCACGCTTGATACGCGCATTGATGGCGTCATGCAGATTTTGGGATGATGTCGCGATAGTTGCGTCGTCTGCCATGGGTCCCTCCCGTTCTTTCGACAAACTATGGGCCATGGCGCTCGGCAGGGTCAAGCAAGCCGTCTTGCCATCTTGGATTGCGCTCGCCATAGTGCAGGCGGCGGCCGGGGCGATAAGCCTCGGCATTCAGAGACAGATCACGCCCGCAGGCCCGGCAAGCGGCCCAACGGGAGGGGGAGGGCCTTCAGGCAACAGGCAGCAGCAAAAACCAGCTCGGAGGCTGCGCCGATCCTTGCGATCAGTCACAACAAAGATCAAACCGGGAGAGATCACAGATGGAATTCGACAAGCCGGAAGGTAAGCCTGATCCGACAGTGGGATGGGGGAGCGATGTGGCAGCCCAAATGCTGCGGCGGTTCGGTTTTCCCTATATCAGCCTCAATCCCGGCGCGAGCTATCGCGGCTTTCACGACTCCATCGTCAATCATCTGGGAAATGAAAATCCCGGTATGATCCTCTGCCAGCACGAAGATCATTCGGTTGCCATCGCCCATGGCTATGCCAAGGCAACGGGTGAGCCGATGGCCTGCGTCCTGCACTCCAATGTCGGCCTCATGCATGGCATGATGTCGCTCTATAATGCCTATTGTGATCGCGTTCCCATGTTCGTACTGGGTGCTACCGGTCCGATGGATTCCTCGCAGCGTCGTCCCTGGATTGACTGGATCCACACCACAGCCGACCAAGGCAGCATGGTGCGAGACATCGTGAAATGGGACAATCAGCCAAGCTCGCCGCAAGCGCTGGTGGAGGCCATGTGCCGCGCCAATATCATGACCCGCACAGAGCCAAGCGCCCCTGTCTTCATCACCCTTGATGCCGGCTTGCAGGAAGCTTCGCTGGATGAGCCGGTCGAGTTTCCAGATCTCGCGCGCTTCCAGCCGCCGCCAGCGGCGCGTGCAGCCAAGGAATCCATCGCCAAAGCGGCAGAGATGCTGAAAAACGCCAAGCGTCCGCTCGTGCTGGTGGGCCGGTGCAGCCATTCCAAGGCGGATTGGGACAAGCGCGTGGAGCTTGTTGAGCGTCTCGGCGCCATCGTCATGACCGATCTCAAGCTGCGCTCCTGCTTCCCCACGGATCATGCCGCGCATGTCTGCGATCCATTCAGCCAGTTCAATCCCGCAACACGTGGCATTGTCGCTGAGGCAGATGTGATCCTCTCGCTGGATTGGGTTGATTTGGGCGGTGCCGTTGCGCCCATGAAGGGCCAGCCCGCTGCGCCCGCGCGAGTCATTGCCAATTCGCTTGATCATCATCTGCACAACGGCGCCCATGCCAATCACATGGCGCTGCCGCAGATGGATGTGTTCATGTCGGCCAATACCGACAGTGTTGTCGATGATTTGCTGGCAGTGCTCCCCGCTGGCAAGAAGGCGCCGTGGCGCGGCAAGATGGAAAAGAAGGCCAAGACCTCTGATCCTGACCGCGTGACGATGGAAAAAGTGGCCGCTACCTTGCGGGCTGCTTTCGCAGATCCCGACAATGTCACCATTGCAAGCCTGTCGCGTGGCTGGCCCTGTGATCAGTGGCCCTTCCGTGGTCCGCTTGCCTATATGGGCAAGGACGGTGGTGGCGGCATCGGCTCCGGCCCCGGCATTTCAGTGGGCGTCGCTCTGGCCATGCATACGCGCGGCCGCGATACGGTGACCGTGCTGGGCGATGGCGATTTCCTCATGGGTGCTTCGGCCCTGTGGAGCGCTGTCCATGCAAAGGTCCCGATGCTCGTCGTCATCAACAATAATCGCTCCTATTTCAATGATGAGCTGCATCAGGAAACGGTGGCACGCCGCCGCAATCGCCCGGTCGGCAATCGCTGGATTGGGCAACGGATCGCTGATCCGGAAGTCGATATTGCCGGTCTTTGCAACAGCTATGGCGGCGTCGGCATCGGCCCGGTCAAGAGCGCCAAGGAGCTTGAAGCCGCCATTGCCAAGGGCGTTGAAGCGCTGCGGGCTGGCAAGGTCTGTGTCATCGACTGCCATGTGAATCCCGGCGAAGAGCGCAGCGCCCGCTCCACCATCGAGGACCGCAAGGCGGACTAAGCGCCGCCTCTTTCACCAAGCTTTCAAAAGCGCGGCCTTAGTGCCGCGCTTTTTTGTGATTGCTGAAGCGGCTGCCGCTCGTCTAGAAAGGCGCTGCTTTCAAATATTTCATTTAGCTCTTGCCTCGGATTTGCTGCCATGTTGCGTATCGCCCTCGCATTGCTGATCGGGGCTTTTCTCCTTGAATTTGGCCGCAGCCAAATCATCGATTTCGTTGACAGCGAGTCGATCATTGTGCGCATCGAGGGTGTCGATCAGCTTTGTGTGGTTCAGCGGAAAAATACGGGCACCCTTTTTCGTTCATCCCTGATGCCTTGTGCGACCGCGCAGGCGCGCACGGCCTCTGCGTCTGGCCTTTTTGCTCCCGAAGTTGCCTATGTGTCCGTTGCGCATTTCTCTTTCCGCTCACCCGTTGATCAGCGCATCTATACCGGCGTGCATCGCACCAAACCTGCATTGACCCCGCCTGTACTGGGCCCGACGCTTGAGATCCGGGCCTCCAAGGTTGCAGCGGGACAATACAAGGTCGTCAACTGAACGTGGTTTTGTCTTTGCTTTCGGGCTATTATGGCCTCCTGTCTGGAGGGATTCCCCGTGCAACGCTTGACCATCAGCCTTGATGACGCCATGGCCGAAGAGATTGATGCCTTCATGGCGCGCAATGGCTATTCCAACCGCTCGGAAGCCATGCGCGATCTGGTGCGCAACGCGCTTGTCAGCTCAGCTTCGAGCGGCGTGACAACGCCCAATTGTGTGGCGGCCGTGTCTTATGTTTTCGACTATGACGGTCGCGACCTCGCCTTGCGGCTGGAGCGTGCGCAGCATGAGCATCATGACATTGCCATCAGCTCCATGCGCACGCGGCTTGATCATCGTCACTGTATGGAAGTGACCCTGTTTCGCGGCAATACGACACGCGTTCGCCAGCTGGCGGAACAGATCATGGCCGAAAAAGGCGTGCGTTTTGGTCAAATGAATCTTGTTCCGATCAAGCATGACCATCACCACAGCCATGGCGATGATGGCCACCATCATCATCACGACACGCCAGCGCTTTGAGGCCAAAGCGCTGGTCAGTCATGCTTGGCTGACCCTTATTCGACGAAGGGCCGCGCGCGTTTCTTGACGGCATCGGGCATGGCCATCAGGTCTTGCGCAATCTTCTGCATTTGCTCGCCATTGATCGGGTCAACTTCGTAATTGCCCGCCTGAGCCTCTTTGAGGAATTCGGGATCTTTCATCGTCGCCACGAAGGCATTGCGCAGCGCGGCCAGTCTTTCAGGTGGCACGCCGGGAGGCGCGGCGAGCGGACGTCCGAACAAGGTGCCCGCTGTGATGAGACGAATGGCAGCGCGATCCTCTTCGGTCTTTGCAAGCTCCTGCACCGACGGAATGTCCTTGAACTCCGCGGGTCGTGGGCCTTCATAGGCGATGATGGAAATCTTCTTTTCGTCGAGCCAAGGCTTCTTGGTGACTTTCCAGCTCGACCAGGTGTTGTTGCGCCCGGCAACTTCGCCGCGCTCCATCGCCAGATTCACATCATTGCCGCCGGGATATCCGACAATGATCTTGAATTTCGTTCCCGCAAATTCATTCATGATGCGCGGGAATGTATCCGTAATGCCGCCTTTACCCACGGCGCCGATGACGACTTCCTTTTCGCGCGCTTGTGCAATGGTCTTGACGCCGCTTGTGTGCCACAGAGCGAGTGTCTCGACTGTCTGCGCCATGCAGCCTAGCCACTGAAATTTGGTGATGTCGAATTGCGGGCCGGGCAAGCCGACCGATTGAATGATCGGCAGGCCATTCTGGATCATGCCGATATAGGTGCCGTCTTTCGGCCCGATATTGTAGAGCCAATTGGCTTGCGTCAGCCCGCCCGCGCCGGTCATGTTTTGCGCAACGACGGTTGGATTGCCGGGAATATGTTTGCCGATATGGCGCGCGATGAGTCGGGCTTGCAGGTCATATTCACCGCCCGCACTCACGCCGATCAGCACCGTCAGCGTTTTGCCACGATAAAAATCAGCTACAGGGTCAGCCAAGGCTGGTCCGGCGATGACACCAAGGCCCATGGCCAAAACAGAGCGACGAGCAAGCTTCATGTTGCGTTCCTTCCCTGCGCCTTTCTGGCGCTTGGCCAACAGTGTAGCGGCAGCCTGCGTCCCTTCCAAGGGAACGCAAGGCGCGTTCTGAGCATTTCACGCTCAGGAGTTTGTGATGGACGAGCTTGAGGAGCGTATCTGCGCCAGGGCGCAGCATTTGTTTGAGGCTGCGGGCGCGCCGGCCGGGCGCAGCATGAGCGATTATCTTGATGAAGCCAGCGAGCTGGTCGCGATCGAAGACAGCCAGCGCGCCACGCTCAAACCCAATCCGCTCAAGGACGAGGAAAATCGTCCCTATGGGGAGCCGGTCGAGCCGCAGCTCGCGGTTGAGAATGAGGGCGAGTTTCCCACCCTGACGGATCAGGGCGAGGGCGCTGCTGTGCCCGGCTTGGAGAACCTGCAAAAAGACTAGGGCCTTGCCATTCGCGCGGCTGGCTTTAAGTGTGCGTCCCACAAGACAGGAGGGGCGCGCATGTTAGCCGGATGGTTCGAGAAGACGGGGCCTGCTCACGATGTGATCACTGTGGGCGAGATGGAGACGCCAAAGCCGGCCGCGGGCGAGGTGCTTGTGCGGCTTCACGCATCCGGCATCAACCCATCCGATTACAAACGCCGCGCCAATCTCAAAGTGCCGCCAGAATTTCCGCGCGTCGTGCCGCATTCGGACGGGGCGGGTGTTGTTGCTGGGTTGGGTACAGGCGTCAGCGATTTCAAAGTTGGCGATCGCGTTTGGACTTATAACGCGCAATGGGCGCGGCCTTTCGGCACCTCGGCTGAATATGTCAGCCTGCCTGCGCGCTTTGTGCGTCTGCTGCCGAGTAATACAAGCTTCGAACAGGGCGCGTGCCTCGGCATTCCCGCCATGACCGCTTATCACGCCACGCATATTGCAGGCTCGGTAAAGGGCAAGACAGTTTATGTGCCCGGCGCAACGGGTCGCGTTGGTGCTTACGCAGTGCAATTTGCTAAATGGCGCGGCGCGCGTGTTATTGCCTCAACGGGGGGTGGCGAAAAAAGTGCCGCCATCATTCGCGATCTGGGTGCGGATGTCGTACTCGATCGCAAGAGCGCAGATCTCGCGCAGCAGATCTTGAAAGAGACCGGCAATCGCGGCGTCGATCATATCGTGGAAGTCGATCTGCCGGGTTCGATGCAGTTTGACGAGAGCATTCTGGCTGAACGCGGCGCGATTGTCTCTTTCGGTGCAGCCAGTGCGCCTACAGTTGCTGTCACGCAAACCGGTCGCCGCGCACGCAATATGAGCCTGCATTTCATCTTCATCTATATGCTCGATGAAGCAGGCTTTGA
>JACCED011798210.1_pt1 | contig 13029 bp, 10 predicted proteins | sample 7455021 | NCBI WGS metagenome assembly JACCED01 (sample SAMN15323456, study PRJNA562643) | freshwater metagenome | isolation source: river surface water | place: USA:Blue River Watershed | collected 2017-08-19
CCAGCGCTGCATACGCCGCTGATGTCGGTCACCAATGCGATTTCTTCCGTCATTGTCGTCGGCGCGCTTTTGTCGGTCGGCGTCGATGCCTCGGGCGCAAACGATGACGGCCTGCTCTGGGCCAAGCTCTTCGGCTTTATCGCGCTGGTGCTGGCCTCCGTGAATATTTTCGGCGGCTTCCTCGTCACCGAGCGCATGCTCGCCATGTACAAGAAGAAGGGCTGACGCCAATGAACGCGAATATTGCCGCCCTTCTCTATCTCGTCTCAGGCGTCCTCTTCATCCTGTCGCTGCGTGGCCTCTCTTCGCCGGCCACATCGCGCCAGGGCAATATTTACGGCATGGTCGGCATGGCCATCGCCATCGGCACGACGCTGCTCTATCGCCTGCCATCCGGCCTCTCATCCTGGCTGCTGGTGATTGCCGGCATCGCCATTGGCGGTGGCTTTGGCGCATGGCGCGCGCGCACTGTGCAAATGACAGCCATGCCGCAGCTTGTTGCTTTCTTCCACGCACTTGTCGGCCTGGCCGCAGTGCTGGTTGCAGCCGGTGCGCTTTATGCGCCGCAGGCCTTTGGCATCGGCCTGAAAGGATCGATCCATGGTGCGAGCCTCGTTGAAATGGCGATTGGCGCTGCCATTGGCGCCATCACTTTCACCGGCTCGATCATCGCCTTTCTGAAGCTTGACGGGCGCATGTCCGGCAAGCCGATCCTGCTGCCCCAACGCCATCTGATCAACATCGGCCTCGGCCTGGCTTTGGTCGCGCTGATTGCGATTTTCGTGATGACTGAGAGCCATGTCGTCTTCTGGCTGATCACCATCGTTTCGCTGGCGCTCGGCATATTGCTGATTGTGCCGATTGGCGGCGCCGACATGCCGGTTGTCGTCTCCATGCTCAATTCCTATTCGGGTTGGGCTGCAGCAGGCATTGGCTTCACGCTCGGCAATCTCGCGCTGATCGTCACCGGCGCGCTGGTCGGCTCATCGGGCGCGATCCTGTCCTACATTATGTGCAAGGGCATGAACCGCTCGTTCTTCTCCGTCATCCTCGGCGGCTTTGGCGGCGATGTCGCTGCAGCTGCGGGCGGCGCAGTGGAAACACGCCCCGTCAAACAGGGCTCGGCGGAAGATGCCGCCTACATTATGAAAAATGCCGGCAAGGTCATTATCGTACCGGGCTACGGCATGGCGGTGGCGCAGGCGCAGCATACATTGCGTGAAATGGCCGACCTGCTGAAGAAGGAAGGCGTTGAAGTTTCCTACGCCATTCACCCGGTGGCCGGCCGCATGCCAGGACATATGAACGTCCTGCTGGCGGAAGCCAATGTGCCCTATGACGAAGTCTTCGAACTGGAAGACATTAATTCGGAATTCGGCCGCGCGGACGTGGCTTTCGTCATCGGCGCCAATGACGTGACGAATCCGGCAGCCAAGACCGATCCGACATCTGCCATTTACGGCATGCCGATTCTCGATGTCGAAAAGGCCAAGACTGTTCTCTTCATCAAGCGCGGCATGGGCTCTGGCTATGCGGGCGTCGAGAATGAGCTGTTCTTCCGCGACAATACGATGATGCTTTTTGGCGATGCCAAGAAAGTCGTCGACGACATCGTCAAATCGATGGCGCATTGAAGGTCGCGACCGGCTTTCCATCAAAACCAAAAGGCCCGCTCTATGCGGGCCTTTTTTGTTTCCGTCAGCCGATCAAATGTCCCGGCCTTCGACCTCGAGCGTGAGCTTTTCAACCTTTCGGCGGATCGGCTCGATCAGGGGATTGATCTCCAGCACGCGCCGATAGACGCGCAGGGCCGCTGCATTGCGCTCATGGCGCTCCAGAATCGTGCCCATGCCGATCAGCGCAGAAAAATGGCGCGGCTCAATGTGCAGCACGAGGGCCAAATCCTCCATGGCGCCTGTCAGATCGTCGGCGAAGAAACGCACGGTGGCACGCTTGCTCCAGGCCTCGGCCCATTGCGGCTCGATTTCAACGAGGCGATCCAGCAATTCGGTTGCAAGTTTCCAGTCGCGCTTGCGCATGGTCTGCGTGACACGCTCCATGACAAGATCAGCCGTATCCGACCCTGAGCGCATCCAAACGCGCTCGATAGCGCCCGCAATGCCACGCGCCTCGGCAGGATCGCTCGCTTTGGCGAGGCGCTCATAAAGTTCATCGAGAATCTTCTGACGCCCGGACGGCTGGGCGGGCGCGCTGGCGCTGGAATCCGATTTTTTCTCAGGCGTCGCCGGGGCAATGCGCGCAGGATTTTTGGGATCGGGGGCGGCCGGTGCAGTCTGCGCTGCAGCCGGCGCGGCAAGGCCGACGCCAAGCATCAAAACCAGCGAGAGGGACCATGGGCGATTGCTCATGAACCAAGACTAGGGCGGCCCATGCTGGGCGTCAAAGGGCGAGAGGGCTTCATGCCCATCACAAGGCGGAGACAGTCCCTCAAAGAAAAAGCCCCGACAGGCCGGGGCTTTTCAGACAAGACCGGAAAGGGCAATCAGCCCTGGCGCGCCTTGAAGCGCTTCTGGGTCTTGTTGATGATGTAGACACGGCCCTTGCGGCGCACGATCTGGTTGTCGCGATGGCGACCACGCAGAGATTTCAAAGAGTTACGCACCTTCATGATCGTCCCCGAACAGGTTTGGAGGCGAGGAGCGACCCGCCTAGAAGTTTTCGTGCGGCGTCTATGCCCCATTTGGCTCTCCGGATCAACCCGAAAGTGGCTATTGTCCCGCCTCGTCACCGAATCGCGCTCAATCCGGAATGTCCATGCCAAGCCATCCCCTTGCCACAGCCTTGTCCGCCGCCCGCCTCACCCGTCTGCCCCATATCTGGACGCCGGCCGATGGGCCAGATGACCAGATGCAGGCCTATCGCATTCAGGCCGAGACGGCCGCTCTCGTGGGGTCGCGCCCGATCGGCTGGAAAACCGGGTTCGACCCACAAGGCGCACCAATCGCCGGGCCTCTGCTGGCCTGCGACATGCGGGAAAATGGCGGCATCTATCATCTGGCGCCGGGCGAAGAGGTGATTGTCGAGGTCGAATTTGCCATTCGCCTCGCCCGCGATCTCCCGCGCGGCCAGACATTTTCGGTGGCAGATATTCTGGCGGCAACGAGCGAGATTCTGGTCGCACTCGAACTGGTGGGCACGCGCTTTGCGAATTTCGATCATGTGCCCTTTGCCGCCCGATTGGCCGACAATCTCAACCATGCGGCCTTTGTGCCGGGCGAAGGCCGCAGCGATGTCAGCGCCGTGCCGCGCAAGGGGCAGACACTTCGCCTGATCGTGGATGGCGTCACATGCGCCGAACATGCCGCCATCCATGGCGATGATGAGCCGCTGAAAGCCGTCGCAGCCTTTGCAAGCCAGCAGCCCGACGCGAGTGAGGGATTGCGCGCCGGACAATTCATCACCACGGGTTCGCTGAACAAGATTTTTCGCCTGTCGCGAGCAGCCCAGATCGTGGCCGAGATCGAGGGGCTTGGAAGCGCAAGGCTCGATCTTGCATAAAAAAACCCCCGCTTTGCGGCGGGGGTTTTGCAGCCATTGGCGCTTTGCCGATCATGTCGGCGGCGAGATGATTTCCTTGGCGCGCTTGATCGTCTCTTTTGGCGTGGCAAAAAGTTTTTCGACCACTTCCTGCACGCGCTCGCCCGAAGAGGGGAGAATATCGAGGCGGCTCTTTTCCGCATCGTTGAGGAAATCGGGATCCTTCACGGTCTTCATGAAAGCTTCACGCAAGACTTTCACCTGCGCCGGATTGGCACCCGGAGGGGCAATATAGGGCCGGCCGAAAATCTGCTGGCTGAAGACCATTTCAACCGCCTTGCGATCGGCCTCGCTCTTGATGAATTGCCACAGATTCGGCACGCCGAGCTGATCGAGTTCCGGTTCGGATTCGAGCCCGTTCTGAACGAGAATATTGATCTTTTTCTCTTTCACCCAGGCCGGGCGCTGCGACTTCAGGCTCGACCAGTCGAGCCCGCACATGCCGTCCACTTCGCCGCGCTCCATGGCGAGGAAAATATCGACCGTGCCCTTGTAGCCGCTGACGACATCGAATTGCGCGCCGGCCGCGTTGCGATGGAGGAAGGCATAATCGCGCGTCGAGCCGCCTGCCGCGCTGGCGCCGATGACGACGCGATTCTTCTGCGCATCTTCAAACGTCTTGATCTTGGATGAGCCGAAGGTGACGCAGACGCGCGTGCCGCTATCGGCGCTGCCCAGATAGACAAATTTGGTCGGATCGAAGAGACCTTGCTGTTTTTCTTCCAGCAAAGGCCCGATGATGACGCCGGGGAAAAGCGCGCCGATCATCGTACCGTCCTTCGGCGCAACGGACGAAAGATAGGCTGCTGCCGTGCCGGAACCCGCGCCTGGCTGATTGCGCGCGATAAAGGTCGGATTGCCGGGGATGAACCGGCCCATGTGACGCGACAGCGAGCGCGCATAAAGATCGTAGCCGCCCCCGGCATCGCCGCCGATCAGAAAGACGATCTGCTTGCCGGCATAAAAATCATTGGCGGAGGCCGGCGCGGCAAGAAGACCAAGTGCGGTTCCGGCGGCGGCGACCATAACGCGGAACGACGAGCTCCGGCGAATGAATGACATTGTGACGCTCCCTCTTGCGACCGGCGGAGTCATTGACGACCTCTTCGACCGGACTTGCGGATTTTATCCCGGAAATGGGCCCGGCGCGCAACTCACGTCCCTGAAAACGACAATCCCGCATCGCCTGTGGGGCGACACGGGATCGAAGACCCCAAAAGGGGCGGAATGGGCGGGAATACGCGAGACTCGATTTCCCGGCACCGAAAATGCGCCAGATTTCTCTAACGTAGGGTTAAGCCAGGACCGTTTGGCCGGCATGGAAGGGCCAAGACCATTGGCCTGCCCTGTGGAAGACAGGGGCGGCCCGAAGGCCGCCCCCTCCCCTTGGCCTCAGCGACCGAAGGCAGCCGCAAGTCTTTGACCGAAAGAGCGCACGGGCGGATCGTTGGGCGTGGAATCGGCCCTTGCCAGAGCAACCGCCCGCGCGGCGCCATCCAAAGTGAATTTGGCGACCAGCCGACCCAGATCATTGGCCTTGTCGGTCAAGGAATGGCTGGCATTGGTTGTTTGATCGACCATGGCAGCATTTTGCTGCGTGCTCTGGTCCATCTGGTTCACCGCAGAATTGACCTCGCGCAGGCTGACGGCCTGATCATGCGCAGATGTGGCAATCGCCTCCACCAATTGCGTGACAGCGGCAACCTGCTGGCCAATCGAGGTGAAGGCCTCGCCCGTATGGCGCACAAGACCGACGCCCTGCTCGATCTGCGTGCTCGATGTCGAGATCAATCCCTTGATCGCCTTGGCAGCCTCGGTCGAGCGCTGGGCAAGGCCGCGCACTTCCTGCGCGACAATCGCAAAGCCGCGCCCGGCTTCGCCCGCACGCGCTGCCTCGACGCCTGCATTGAGCGCCAGCAAATTGGTCTGGAACGCAATTTCATCGATCATGCCGATGATCTCGCCAATCTGGCGCGACGATTGCTCGATCGTATCCATGGCGGTGATTGCATCGCGCACGACCGTACCCGAGCCATCGGCTTCCTGGCGCGCTGCAGTGACAGCGGCACGGGCCTTTTCCGACATTTCGGATGTCTTGCGCACCGCATCGACAATGCCATTGAGCGCCGCCGATGTCTGTTCGAGTGCAGCAGCCTGCTGCTCGGTGCGCCGGGCCAGATCGTCGGCCGCAGTCGTAATCTCGCGGGCTCCGTTGTGAACCGAATCCGTGGCTGAGGAAATGGACTTCAATGTCGCCGCCAAAGCCGTGATAGAGGCATTGAAATCGTTCCGCAGTTTTTCATATTCGGGCGCCATGGGCTCATCGAGCCGGAAGGCGAGATCGCCTCGCGCAATATGGTCGAGCCCCATGGCCAGAGATTCAATGACGCGCTGACGCTTGAGATCGGCTTCTTTTTCCAAAGCCTCGATACGCTGGCGCTCCGCCTCATTGGCGGCCCGCTGGTCCTCCTCGCGCTGGCGCGCCAGCTGGCGTTCCATGGCACTGGTGCGGAACACGGCGACAGCATGGGCCATGACGCCGATTTCATCGGCACGCGCCGTGAAGGGGACTTCTTCATCATAAGTGCCCTTGGCAAGACGCGACATATATTCAGCCATGCCGAGAATGGGGCGAATGACGCGATTGCGAATGGCGACAATGCCGAAAATCACGCCGATCAGAACGAGACCCGCGGTGGCGATCAAAATATTCTGCCACATATCGCCGGCCGCCTGAGCCTCGGCCTCCGAATTGGCGAGGAATTTGTTGGCATCGGCGACAAGCACATCCACGAGGCGGCGGTGCTCGATATAATATGCCGACAATTCCTTGATCGTGCGCTGAACGCTTTGCTGATCGGCGCGCGCGACTGCGGGCAGATATTTGTCTTCCAGTACGGTCCAGAATTTATCTGCCGCAGCGGAAGATGCCGCAACCTCCGATTTGAGGTGAGCCGGCAGATCGCTGCGCGCCCAATGCGCACGGCGGTCTTCGAAATCCTTGCGCAGCGGAGCGAAGCGCTTGCGTGCCTCTTCCAATGTCACGCGCTCGTCGGCGATCAGATTGGCGTTGAGATAGGCCTCAATAATATAGAGCGGCGGCGGCAGCACATCGGCGACGAGATCTTTTCCGGCAATCATATTGCCGTAGGCAGACCCACCGACACGCAATTGCTGCAGGGAATAAGTCGCTGCGCCAGCGATGATGAGACAGCCCAAGACAACGGCAAGACCGAATGTGTTGAGCGCGCGCGCAATGGTCAATTTCATGACGACTCCTGTTGCCGCGAGGCAGAATTAATTTTTTCAAACAGGATCGTTCTACAACCTAAGCGTTACTTTTTTGATGACACCCAAAGGGGGTTTTGTCTCACTGCGAAACAAACAACTGAAAAACAAGAGTTTCATATCGTGGAGTAAATGAGCGGTTCAACTTGAAGTTGACTGATCCGAAGAAACAAAAGGCTCCCGCATTTTGCGGGAGCCTTCCGTTATGTCACATGAGGCTGGATTAATGCGCCAGCGGATTGGGACGCAGCTGGAAATGGGCTGCCAGCGGGCGTGAGCCTTTGCCGCCTTCGATCAGCCAGGGCGTGCGATCGCCATTCGCCGCCCAGATGCCGCGGCCTTTCCAGCCGGCCTTGGGATCGTCAATGCGGCCATCGAGCCCCTTGGCATAAAAGCCCATCGGATAGGGCACGCGCAGCACGACCATTGTGCCGTCCTTTTTCATCGCGATCAGACCATCGTTGAGATTGCCGGTCGACACGGGCGTGTCTTCGCCAAGCCCGAATGTATTGTACTGATCGACCCAGGTGTAATAGCTCGACTCGGCACTGTTATCGCCAATGCCTTCGAAGCCCGGCCCCGGATATTTGTGGAAGCTCCAACCCTCAGGGCAATGATTGCCGGTGGCTGTCGGTCCATTCAGCGGCCCCTTGCATTTGCGGCGATCAAAGCTGCCCAAATGGCCCGAGGCCAGCGACACCCAGACGACGCCCTGCTTGTCGATGTCGGCACCGCGCACGCCAAATCCCGGCGCAGGCACATTGTAGATTTCAGCCAGCGCCGTCTGTGAAGGATTGTCGCCGGGCACAACACGCACGACCGCGCCCGGATTGGAGCGGAACGAGCCCCAGACCGAGCCATCCGTATGCGGCATGACGGCATAAAAGCCGGCCACGATGCGTTTGTCCTTGGTGGGATCGACCGCCTGATTGGGCTCGACATAATCGTCGCGCTTGCCATTGCCATTCGTATCCAGAACCAGCGGCGTCCAGCCCTGCGCTCTTTGCGCATCGCCGGTTTCCAGCAGGATGCGCGTATTCAGCCAGCCGAGCACCGGCCCGCCGCCCGAGCCCCAGACTGTATTGTCCTTGTCATAACCGAAATTCAGATGATGGGTCTGGAAACAGGTGGGATAGGCATTCCATTGTTTCGTCTTCGGATCGTACATGGCAATGCGCCGCTGCGAACGATCGAGCGGGAAGACTTTGGCTGAGGGATGATCCGAACCCTTTTTGCAGAAGTCCGGATTTGCAGCCGGTGCGCCGGTTGCCGCAAACCAGACACGCCCATCCTGATCGAACATGCCATTATGATTGTTGGCGCGCGTGTCCCAGATTTTTTCATCGCCCCAATAAGCAGATGGCTGCAGCGGATCTTTCGAGGCCGCATGGCCGGGCCCCAGCGCTTCAGGCGTACCGGGTGCAACGGTCATTTTCACCGTTGTGAATGTGTTGGTCTTCACATCCATGATCGGCATGTCGTCGCCTGCATATTCAGGCGACCCATAGAGCGGGCCATAACCATTGACAGTCGGCTTGCGACGGTCTGACGAGATCAGATCGTGGAGATATTTTTTCTGATCATACCAGTCGCGCAAGGTGACAACGATATTGCGCTCATCGCCTTGCGGGCGCGGCGGCTTGGCCTTGGGCAATTCGCCATTGGCAATGCGGTCGGTCCATTCGCCGAAATATTTATACGGCACGCCGCCCAATTCGCCGGCGAGAATATTCGTCATGCTCTCGCCAGATTGGCCTGCCTGTGTGCGACGAACCCAGGCATCGGCGCCCGTTTCGAATTTTCCAAAAGCGGCCGGAATCGTGCGCGTCGACAATTGCCCGAGCTGATGACATCCCACGCAGCCGTTGTTCTTCATCAGATTGAGCCAGTCGCTCTGACGGATTTTTTCAGGGATCGCGCCCTTGCCGCCAAATTGGTCGGCGCCGGGAATGCCCAGCATCGAATACCAATAGATCGCCGGATAATAATGCGCCGCCGCTGCTTCGCTCGGCGCCGGCTTGGCGGCAATGGCAACCAGACGTCCGGGCTCCAATTGCTGCTTGTCGGAATCCACAAGCCCGTAGCCGCGCGCCCAGACATGATATCGGGCCTTGGGCAGATCGGGGATGACGAAACGTCCCTGATCGTCGGTGACGACAATCTTGATGTAACGCACCGGCAGATCGCGGGTCTCCGCTATGACCCAGACACCAGCTTCCGGCCCGTTCGGCCCACGCACGACGCCGCCAATATCGTCGGCGTCAATGGAGATCGATGGCATTTGCTGCGCCGACAAAGGGCCCCCGAGCCCAAGCGTCATCATTGCAGCGACGAGTCCGGCAATCGGCCGGCGATCCGCAAGGCTCATATATTCCTCCCGCTCTTCACGTCTTCGTGCGTTCCGAGTGGGGGAAGGATAAGCCCGCCGGGGGGCGCCCGGCAATGCTCCTAAAGGCCCGTCCCGCAACAATGGAAGGGCCCGGCCCGGCTGAACAAAGGTGCGGGCGGGCTGCCCGAAAAGGCTCAATAATTGATTTTTTTAAATTTTTCTCTTATTTAGCATATGTATAGCTAGAGCTTAGGCTATGTCTTCTGTTGCCAAGCCAAGGCCCTGGGGCTAATTCTCCCAGCATCTCTCAGCCTTCTGGGATCATGCCTTCGGAAAGGGCACCCATTTTCATCCGCCCCAGCGAAAAAACTGCGTTTGCAATGGACCTGTCCTCGCCCCTCCGCATCGTCCGTGCCGCCTTCCAGACAACGACTCTGGTCGGCCTGGTGGCGCTGGTCACCGCCAATCTGGCGGTGAGTGCCTATCTTGCCGATCGCAAAGAGAAAACTCTGGAATATGCGCGGACCAATGCGCGCAATCTCAACACAGCCTTTGACCAATTCGTCGGCAGCGCGGTTCGCAACATCGACCAGTCGCTGCTGATTGCACGGGCCGAGATCGCGCGCGGCCCAGCTGGATTAAGTCTGGAAACACGGGGCCAGCGGGATTATTTCCCGAATGATTTTGCCATCGAACTCAACTTTATCGGCATCGACGGGATGGGGCGCCCATCAAACCCGCAGGCAGAACGCATCGACCCCAACCATCAAGACCATATCCGTATTCACCGCGAGAGAAACGGCGATGAGCTGTTCATCAGCAGGCCAATATTGGGGCCCGATCAGCGGTGGACCATTCAATTCAGCCGTAGCGTGCGAGACAAGGATGGTGCGATTGCCGGGATTCTCATGGCGACGGTTCCAGCCGATCGACTGACTCGCATCTATGATTCCATCGATATCGGACGAAACGGAGCACTCACGGTCTGGGGGAGAGATGGCATCATCCTGGCGCGGGCCGGCGTCAACCCAGAGACCATAGGTCGAGCCGTTCCCAATCCCGCATTTGAGAAGGCCGTACAGGGAGCGCACGAAGGAATTATTGAGCTGACGAGCGTGATTGATGGCGTCAGGCGTATCGTCAGCTTTCGTGTGTTAAATGATTATCCATTGATCACAACGCTTGCCATCAGTCGCGATGAGATTCTCCGCGATGTCGCTTTCAATGAGATCAAATTGCGCCGGCTGATGGTTTTCGTCAATTTCGTCTTGCTGGCGATTATCGGTCTCGGCACGATCGAGAAATATCGCCTGAATGCAGCCCGTGAGCGCTTGGCAGCACAAACCGACATGCTTGAAGAGGCACGCGACAGAGCTGAGGCAGCAAGTCGCACGAGGACGGCTTTCCTTGCGACGATGAGCCATGAAATACGAACGCCGCTTGGCAGCGTTTTGAGCATGATCGATCTGATCGGCGCCACAAATCTCGATCGGAGACAGGCGCGCTATATTTCTGTGACGCGGGAATCGGCAGAGCATCTGCTGCAATTGATCGATGATGTTCTGGATGTGACAAAACTCGATGCTGACCAGGTGCGTCTGGAATCGATTCCCTACGATGTGCAGCGTCAGATCCGCAGCGTCCTCGATATTGTCACCGTCAAGGCACAGGAAAAAAACCTGTCGATCGGATGCCTTATGGATCCTGACGTGCCGCGACAGATCATCGGCGACCCTGGCCGCCTGCGTCAGGTGCTTCTCAATCTGCTCGGCAATGCGATCAAATTCACGCCGAACGGACAAGTTCTGCTCGAGGTCTCCTGCCGCAAAGAGGCTGGGGACAATCGATTGTCCTTTCGTGTCGAGGATACGGGCATTGGCATAGCCCCTGAGAATATCGACCATTTATTCCGTGAGTTTTCACAAATCGATTCGTCGATCTCGCGGCGCTTCGGTGGAACGGGGCTGGGGCTTTCCATCTCGCAAAAACTTGTCCAGCGCATGGGTGGCCGGATCGAGGTTGAAAGCAAAGCCGGGACCGGAAGTGCATTTTTCTTCAGCCTGCCGCTGGATTGCGCCGGCACACCGCCAATGCTCCAGCGCGAAAAGGCTTCGATTGCCATTATTTCGGCCTCCGCCTTCGATAGAGATGTGATCCGTCGCCAGATTGCGCCGGGTTACGCGGCGGTGGATTCCTTTGCATCGGTCGATGCCGCTCTCGATTGGTTCAAGACCTGCAACAAGGATTGGCGGCAGATTGCACTTCTCGATCCCTCACTCGCCGATCAGCTGACATCGGGCGCGGGGGAGATTGAAATCTTTCTGCTGGCGACGAAACAGGAATGGCTTGCCTCCGACAATTCCGGCGCGCCAAGCTTTGCTGGAATTGTTCAAAAGCCTGTCTTCCTCGAGACGATGCGCAAGGAAATCGCTCTCGACAACACCGACATGGCTGCCATTCAGCAGCCTTTGTCCGGGCGACTTTCAGGCATGCGCATTCTTCTGGCCGACGATCATGCGACCAATCTTTTTGCACTGCGTTGCATGCTTGAGGGCATGGGCGCTCAGGTTTTATCCGTCACCAACGGAAAGGCAGCGGTTGAAAGGGTGCAGCAATCGCACATTGATCTTGTGCTCATGGATGTGATGATGCCGGACATGGACGGATTGGCAGCAACGCGCGCCATACGCGCTCTTGCATCGCCCGTGCGGGAGATTCCCATCATTGCGCTGACAGCGAGCGCCTTTGTTGAAGATCGCACTGCGGCCTTCGAAGCCGGTGTCAATGGTTTTGCCACCAAGCCGGTGACTGCCTTGGGCCTGATGGAGGCCATTCAATCCTGCAAGATCCAACCCCGGACAGACACAGGACCAACGTCCAGTCTCGACGAACGGGTGCTTGCACAATTACGCCGGGATCTGGGCGAGGCCCATATCGACACTGCACTCGATCTGTTCAAAAAAGATGTGACCCATCGCTGCGACCGACTGCGCAAGGCTCTGGGCGAGCCGGCGACAATGCGCCAGGAAGCCCATGCGCTCAAAGGCAGTGCAGCAAGTTTCGGCTTTCTGCAGCTGGCTGAGGCGGCCGCGCGCGTTGAAGCCGCCGCCCGCAGCTCAGACCCCGCCTTGACCAAACTCGCCGAAAATCTGCTCGACGAGGCAGGGCGCGTTCCCGCGCTACTGGCATCCTATGAGAAAACCTGAAATGGGTTCGTCGGCCTGAAAAGCCAAAATTGAGCGTTTCCCTGTCAATTTATTTAAATAAAAAATCATATTAATCATCATATTACACCTATACTAACAAATGTAACAAATTTTGCGATCTTTTATCCTTCATAAGGGGGCTTGCTTCGATTCCGCGATGCAAGGAAGGGTTAATGTATCTTTTCCTGTTCACAGCTTTGGCTTTTGCCTGCGCCGGGTGCCTGTGCGCCCTTCTGGGCGATTTGCAGAACCGCATCTATGTCGGTCTGACGAGCTTTCTGGCCGTGAATACGATCATCTGGGGCAAGTTTATCTTTGCTCTTTTTTCATCTGCCGATCTCCTGACCTCGGCCAGCCTTTTCCTTCTGTCCCATCTGGTCACCGCCCTTGCCTATCTCGGCACGGTGTATTTTCTCGACACCCGGAGCGTGCAGGCACCCGCCGGCGCGCTTGTCGTCAATCGCGACTAAAATTCATCTGCTGAATCTGTGGCAGGGATGGCGCGCAGCGCGTCAATGCCGCCACCGACGGCCGCCCTGATCCAGCCTTCCACCTCGTCTGCCGACAGGGAAAATGTCACCAAGGCTGCCTCGAGCGACAGCTGGCCAGCACAAATCTCCTGGATCAGACGTGCCTTGCGATATCGCG
>JACCED010463883.1_pt1 | contig 13025 bp, 10 predicted proteins | sample 7455021 | NCBI WGS metagenome assembly JACCED01 (sample SAMN15323456, study PRJNA562643) | freshwater metagenome | isolation source: river surface water | place: USA:Blue River Watershed | collected 2017-08-19
GGACGCTGTGCCTCGGCTGGTGGCTGCGGGCGACCTGTCGGCTGTACCTTATCTGGTGATGGAACACATCCCCGGCCTGAGCTTGCAGCAATGGCTGGACCAGCAGACCGAGGCCGGCACGCGGCCGCCGCCGCTGGAGGTCGCGCGCATCGGCGCAGCCATCGCCATGGCCTTGCACAGCCTGCACAAACAAAATGTTTGCCACCTCGACCTCAAGCCAGCCAATGTGCTGCTCGCGCCCGACGGTCGCGCGGTCTTGCTGGACTTTGGCTTGTCCTGTCATGCGCAACTGCCCGACCTGCTGGCCGAAGAGTTGCGCAATGCCGTGGGCTCGCCCGCCTGGATAGCCCCCGAGCAAGTGGTGGGCGTTCGGGGCGACCCGCGCAGTGACCTGTTTGCCCTGGGCGTCATGCTGTATGAGATGGCCACCGGTACCTTGCCTTTTGGCAACCCGCAAACGCAGGGTGGCCTGCGGCAACGCCTTTGGATGTCGCCAACGCCGTTGCGGTGTTTGCGTGCTGACACCCCCGAATGGTTACAAGAAATTGTGATGCGCTGCCTGCAGCCTCAGGCCCAAGACCGCTACCCTTCGGCAGCGCACCTGGCGTTTGATTTGCGGCACCCTGACCAGGTCAAGCTCACCGAGCGCGGCCGCGAGGTGGCAGGCTTGGGGTTTTGGCAACACCTGCGGCGCTGGGTCCGGGCTGCGGGCATGCACTACCAACCCAGCCCGCTGGCCGCACAACAGCAAATTGAGCGCGTGCCCATCGTGATGGTGGCGCTGCCGCACCAAGACGTGAGCGACGCGGCGCTGTTTTCCATGCGCCAGGAGACGGACCGAGCGCTCGGAAATTTGCCTGGGGCACGGTTGGCCGTGGTGACCGTCATCTCGGACAGCGCCACCAGCAGCTCAGACAATGCCAAGAGTGAAACCTCGCTGCACCGTCAGCACCTGACACGGCTGCAGCAATGGGCACAACCGCTGGACCTGGAAAACCACCAGGCGTCGTTTCACGTGCTGGAATCGGGTGACGTGGCGCAGGCCCTGCTGCGCTACGCCGAAGGCAATCACGTGAGCATGATCATCCTGGGTGCGGCCACGCATGGCCTGCAAATGCAGCGCTTGGTGGCCACTGTTCCTATCAAAGTGGCGATGCATGCGCCCTGCACCGTGATGTTGGTCAAGGCAGCGCTGCCGTTTGAACACTTGGCCGATGAGGCCAGTGCCCCTTGAGCCTCAGTCAGCGTAAACGCCAGCGGCCTTGATGACGGGCGTCCACTTGGCGATTTCTGCCGTCACAAAGGCCTTGTGCTCAGCCGGGTCAGAGCGCTTGTCGTTGATCACCACTGCGCCCAGGCCTTCTTGTTTCTTGACGAAGTCAGGGTCTTTGAGCGCCGCCTTGAGCGCGGCGTTCAGCTTGGCTTTGGCATCGGCCGACAAGCCCTTGGGGCCGTACAAACCATGCCAAATCGTGACCTGGAAGTTTTTCTGGCCGGACTCGTCCAGCGTGGGCACATCCTTGAGCGCTGGCGTGTTCAAACGCTTCTGCGTGGTCACGCCAAAGACTTTCACTTTCTTGGCTTCGATTTGCGAGGTGGTGTTGGTGGTCTGGTCGCACATCAAATCCACTTGGCCACCGATCAGGTCGGTCATGGCAGGCGCCGTGCCCTTGTAGGGAACCGTGGTCATGTCCACTTGCACCGAGGCTTGCCACAGCATGCCGCACAGATGGGATGCCGAGGCCAAGCCGGCGTTGGCCAGGTTGATGCTGCCTTTGTTGGCATTGACCCAGGTGATCAGTTCTTTGTAATTGTTGGCCGGCAACTGGGGCTTGCCAATCAAGGTCATGGGCACGTCGTTGATCATGCCCAGGTACTCGAAATCGCTGTCGACCTTGAAGGGCAGGTTGCGCACCAACGAAGGAAAAATGCCCATGGCGATGTGGTGCACCAGCAGGGTGTGGCCATCGGGGTTGGCGCGGGTCACCTTGGTGGCGCCGATCAAGCCACCGGGCCCGCCGGCGGCGTTTTCCACCACCACGCTGTTGCCCAAGGTCTTGCGCATGGCTTCGGCCAAATCGCGCGCGACACGGTCGGTGGGGCCGCCAGCGGCAAAGGGCACCACCAGGGTCACGGGCTTGTCTTTGATGGGAAAGTCAGCGGCCTGCAGGCTGAAAGGCAACAGCGACAGGGCGAGCAAACCTGCGAAGGTCGATTTCATGGGCATGTCTCCTTTGAAAGTATTTGCCCATGGTAAGACTCAACTCAATTTTGGAAATAACGGAAATTACGTAGCCCCGCGCCAGCCATGGCGCGAAACCCGTCACGTCATTGGTAGCTGCGCGCGTCCTCAATCACTTTGCCATCGTTGGGCAAACTGCCGGGCGCCACAAAGGCCACGTCGGCACGCAGTTTGGTGACATCGCGCACCGCGTCTCCGATGGATCGTGCCAAAGCGTCGGAGCCTTGGCGTGTTTCCACCTTCAGCGCCATTTGGTCGCTGGCCATTTCGCCACTGACCACCAGGCGCGCCTTGAGCACTTCGGGGAAGCGCTTCGCGACCTGATCGACCTGGCCGGGGTGCACAAACATGCCGCGCACCTTGGTGGTTTGATCGGCACGGCCCATCCAGCCCTTGATGCGGTTGTTGGTGCGTCCGGTGGGGCAGGTCCCGGGCAAGACCGCGGTCAAGTCGCCGGTGCCAAAACGGATCAGGGGGTAGTCGGGGTTCAAGGTGGTGACCACCAGCTCGCCGACTTCACCCTCGGGCACCGGGTCGCCGGTGCCGGGTCGCACGATTTCAACGATCACGCCTTCGTCCAGCACCAAGCCTTCGCGGGCTTCGGTTTCGTAGGCAATCAGGCCCAGGTCGGCGGTGGCATAGCACTGGTAGCCGGCGATGCCGCGCTCGGCCAGCCAGTCACGCAAGCTCGGCGGAAACGCCTCGCCCGACACCAGGGCTTTTTTGACGCTGGGCAAGGCCACGCCCAACTCGGCCGCTTTCTCCACAATGATCTTCAGAAAGCTGGGCGTGCCGATGTAGCCAGCCGGCCGCAACTCGGCCATGGCCTGCACTTGCTGTTCGGTTTGGCCGGTGCCACCGGGAAACACGGTACAGCCCAGGGCATGCGCGCCCGACTCCATCATGGAACCGGCCGGCGTGAAGTGGTAGCTGAAACAGTTGTGAATCAAGTCGCCCGAGCGGAAACCCGCGGCGAACATCGTGCGTGCCATGCGCCAGTAGTCAGGACGTGCCGCCTCGGGCTCGTAAATGGTGCCGGGGCTGGCAAACACACGGGTCATGCCCTTGCCAAAAGCCAGGGCCGAAAAGCCGCCAAACACGTCTTGCGCACGTTGCGCTTTTTGCTGCTCGAGCAATTCGTATTTGCGGATCACCGGCAGGCGCGCCAGCGCAGTGCGGGAGGTGATGCTGTGCGCATCCACCTGGCCCAGCGATTTGGCAAACGCCGCGGCATGCTGCTGGGCATGCGCAATTTGTTGGGGCAAGGCCTGCATCAGGGCCGCTTCGCGGTCCTGGGGGCTGCGGGTTTCCAGCGTGTCGTAAAAGGCGGCCATGGTCAACGCCTTCCTCACGCCAGCCAGCGCTTGCGGCGCTTGTAGCTCTTGACGTCCTTGAAGCTCTTGCGCTCGCCACCGCCCACGCCCAGGTAAAACTCTTTGACGTCTTCGTTGGTGGCCAGGTCGCTGGCCGCACCGTCCATCACAATGCGGCCCGACTCCATGATGTAACCGTAGTCGGCATACTTCAGGGCCATGTTGGTGTTTTGCTCGGCCAACAAGAAGGTGACTTTCTCTTTGTCGTTGAGGTCTTTCACAATGTTGAAAACCTCTTCCACAATTTGCGGCGCCAGGCCCATGGACGGCTCGTCCAGCAACACCATGTTGGGGTTGGACATCAAGGCGCGGCCAATCGCGCACATCTGCTGCTCACCGCCCGAGGTGTAAGCCGCCTGCGAGGTGCGGCGCGTCTTCAGGCGGGGGAAATAGTTGTAAACCTTTTCCAGGTTGGCGGCGATTTCGCCTTTGTCGCTGCGGGTGTAGCTGCCCGTCAGCAAGTTTTCTTCGATCGTCAGGTGGGCGAAACAGTGGCGCCCCTCCATGACCTGCACCACGCCACGCTTGACCAGCTCGGCGGGCGATAAATTTTCAATGCGCTCACCGCGCAACTCAATGCTGCCCTTGGTGACCTCGCCCCGCTCGCCCTTGAGCAAGTTGGAAATGGCACGCAGGGTGGTGGTTTTGCCCGCGCCATTGCCGCCCAGAATGGCAACGATGGCCCCTTCGGGCACCTGCAAGGAAACCCCTTTGAGCACCAGGATCACGTGGTTGTAAATGACCTCAATGCCATTGACGTTGAGAACGGTTTTTTGGGTGTTCATGTTGTCTTCCAATGCAGGCTCTGACAAACACCCGCTGCGCCGGGGCGCAACGGGTGTCAGCGTGTCGATCAGGACTGGCAGTCCTTGACGTCACGACGGGTCATCTTCTTGTCGGCCAGGTACTTTTCGGCACCGGCTTTGACCATGGGCTTGATGATTTGCTCATCGGCCTGGTACCAGTCGGAGGAGAAGCCCCACTTGCTGCCGTCCCAGGTCTGCACGCGGGCCCAGGTCGAGCCCATGTGGTCAGCACAGCTGGTGGACAGCGGGCGCATGATGTTGGTGAAGCCCAAGGATTCGAGCTTCTTCTCGTCCAGCGACAGGTTCTCCAAGCCCCAGCGCACTTGCTCGCCGGTCATGACCTTGCCCTTGCCAAAACGCTCTTGCGCGCGGCGCACGGCTTCCACACCCAGCATCTGGATGATCACGCCACGGGTGTACAGCACCGAACCCACTTCGTCCTTGGGGCCTGTGCCCTGGCCTTTGTCATGCACATGCTTGAGGATCTCTTGGATGACTTTGGGTTGTTGGCCCGAAGTGTTCAAGGCCAGCGCGTTGTAGCCCTTGGCGCCTTCACCCACGTCTTTGACATCGGGTTCGGCACCAGCCCACCACACGCCGTACATCTTGTCACGCGGGTAACCGGTGGCTTGCGACTCCTTGAGCGCGGTGGAGTTCATCACGCCCCAGCCCCACAGCAACACGTAGTCGGGACGGCTTTGGCGAACTTGCAGCCAGGTGGCTTTTTGTTCCACGCCCGGTGCGGTCACGGGCAACAGCTGCAGGTCAAAGCCATGCATCTTGGCGCGCTCTTGCAACAGGGGAATCGGCTCTTTGCCAAACGGGCTGTCGTGGTACACCAGGGCGATTTTCTTGCCCTTGAGTTTGTCCAGGCCGCCTTCTTTTTTGCCCAGGTGCTGGATCAAGATGTCCGCGCCGGTCCAGTAGCTGCCCATCAGCGGGAAGTTCCACTTGAAGGCCATGCCGTCTTGCGACACCGACAGGCCATAGCCCAGGGTGATCAGGGGCACTTTGTCTGCCGGGGCTTTTTCCGTCAAGGCGAAGGTGATGCCGGTGGATTGCGGGTCAAAAAACGCCACGCCAGGACGGCTCTTCAGGCGCTCATAGCATTCCACGCCACGGTCGGTGGCATAGCCGGTTTCGCACTCTTCATAGGTGAGTTTCACGCCGTTGATGCCGCCGTCGCGGGCGTTGATCATTTTCAGGTAGTCCTGCTTGCCGTTGGCCCAGGGCACACCGTTGGGTGCGTAGGCGCCCGTGCGGTAGGACAGCAGCGGGAAGAATTGCTCTTTGGCCTGGGCCAGGGCCGAGCTGGCACCGGTGAGGCCGGCAGCCACCAGGGTGGCAGCGGCAACGAGTTTGGAAAGTTTCATGGTTGTCTCCTTTTAAAAATGGACGGGCGTGATCATCAAACACAAACACAGAAAATCAGTGCGGGAAGGGCCACAGTCGCAGCTTCTGCTTGCCGATCGACCACAGCTTGGCCAAGCCGTGCGGCTCCACAATCAGGAACCAAACAATCAGGCCACCGAAAATCATCAGCTCGGCGTGCGACACGCCGGCGGTTGAAATTTCAATGCCAAACAGTCCCATGAGAGCAGGCAGAAACTGGTTCAAGGCAATGGGCATCACCACGATGAAAGCGGCGCCAAAGAAAGCGCCCATGATGGAGCCCAAGCCGCCGATGATGACCATGAACAACAGACGGAAAGAGATCTCCACCGAGAAAGCGGCTGGCTCCCAAGAGCCCAGATAAACAAAAGCCCACAGGCCGCCCGCAACACCCACGATGAAGGAGCTGACGGCAAAGGCGCTGAGCTTGGCGTACATGGGGCGGATGCCGATCACGGCCGCTGCCACATCCATGTCACGAATGGCCATCCACTCGCGGCCAATGGCACCGCGCACCAGGTTCTTGGCCAGCACGGCCATGACCACCAGGACCCCCAGACAGAACCAGTATTTGCTCAAGGCGCTTTCAATCGGCAGGCCAAAGACCTGCAACTCATTGACCGAGACCGAGCCGGAAGAGGAGTCGTTGGTAAGCCACTTGATGCGCAAGAACATCCAGTCGCTGAAAAACTGGGCGGCCAAGGTGGCCACGGCCAGGTACAGGCCTTTCACCCGCAAGCTGGGCAGGCCAAACAAGATGCCAAAGCAGGTGGCGCACAAGCCGCCCAGAAGCAGGGCCGGAATCAGCGGCATGTCGGGCACGCGCACAAAGAAGTTGTAGGCGCCATAGGCGCCCACGGCCATGAAGGCCCCGGAGCCCAAGGAGATCTGGCCGCAGTAGCCCACCAGAATGTTCACGCCCAAGGCGGCCAGGGACATGATGACAAAGGGGATCAGAATGGCGCGGAAGATGTAGTCGTCTGCCAGCATCGGCACGCCGAGCACGGCAAAGGCCACCAGCAAGGCGATGGCAACGCGGTCTTGCAGGATCGGGAATATCTGTTGATCCGCCCGGTAACTGGTTTTGAACTGGCCATTTTCACGGTAAAGCATGGAATTCTTCCTTGGTCTCGGGGACGCTCAAACGCGGTCGATGATTTTTTCGCCAAACAGCCCTTGCGGACGGAACAGCAGGAACACGAGCGCCAGCACATAGGCGAACCAGATCTCGATGCCGCCCCCCACATAGGGGCCGACATACACCTCGGAGAGCTTCTCGCCGACACCGATGATGAGGCCACCGATGATGGCGCCGGGCACCGACGTCAGGCCGCCCAGAATGATCACCGGCAGGGCGCGCAAGGCCACCGTGGTCAGAGAAAACTGCACCCCGAGCTTGGAGCCCCAAATCATGCCGGACACCAGGGCCACCACGCCGGCCACACACCAGACGATGACCCAGATGCGGTTGAGCGGAATGCCAATCGATTGCGCGGCTTGGTGGTCATCGGCCACAGCGCGCAAGGCGCGCCCGGTGGCGGTCTTCTGGAAAAACAGGCTGAGCACGACCACCAGTGCGGCGGCAATGGCTGCGGCAATCACATCTTCCTTGTTGACCAGCACGCCGCCTTCAAACATGGACTCGAACAAAAAGATCGGGTCTTTGGGCATGCCGATGTTGATCTGGTAAATGTCGCTGCCAAACAGTGTCTGCCCCAGGCCTTCCATGAAGTAGGTGATGCCCAAGGTCGCCATCAGCAAGGTGGCGCCTTCCTGGTTCACCAAATGGCGCAACACCAGGCGCTCGATCAACCAGGCCACCACAAACATGATGACGCCGGCCACAATAAAGGCCAGCACGTTGGCGATCAGGGCGTTGTCCAGGCCCAGCCAGAGCGGGATCCACTCGGCGAAACGCGCCATGGCCAAGGCGGCAAACAGCACCATGGCCCCTTGGGCAAAGTTGAACACGCCCGAGGCTTTGAAAATCAGCACAAAGCCCAGCGCCACCAAGGAATAGAGCATGCCGGCCATCAGGCCGCCAAACAAGGTTTCTAGAAAAAATCCCATTTGCTTCTTCCTCGGTTCAGTGCGAAGTGCCCAGGTAGGCCCGGATCACTTCTTCGTTGTTGCGCACTTCGTCAGGGGTGCCGTCGCCAATCTTTTTGCCGTAGTCCAGCACCACCACGCGGTCGGAGATGTCCATCACCACGCCCATGTCGTGCTCGATGAGAACGACGGTGGTGCGGAACTCCTCGTTCACATCCAGAATGAAGCGGCACATGTCCTGCTTCTCTTCGACGTTCATGCCGGCCATGGGCTCGTCCAGCAACAGCACCTGCGGCTCCAGCGCCAAGGCGCGGCCCAAGTCCACGCGTTTTTGCAAACCGTAGGGCAGTTGGCCCACGGGGGTTTTGCGAAACGCCTGGATTTCCAGAAAATCGATGATGCGCTCGACTTTTTCGCGGTGCTCAATTTCTTCGCGCTCGGCCGGGCCCAGTCGCAGGGCCTGTAGGAAGAGGTTGCTCTTCATGCGCAGGTTGCGCCCGGTCATGATGTTGTCCAGCACGCTCATGCCTTTGAACAAGGCCAGGTTCTGGAAGGTGCGCGCAATGCCCATGGCCGCCACCTGGTGGCTGTCCATGTGGTCAAAGGTCTGGCCACGGAAGGTGATGGTGCCCTCGGTGGGGGTGTAGACGCCATTGATGCAGTTCAGCATCGAGCTTTTGCCCGCGCCGTTGGGCCCAATGATGGCGCGCACTTCGTGCTCGCGCACATTGAAAGAAATGTCGGTCAGCGCTTTCACGCCGCCAAAGCGCAGGCTGATGTTTTGCACGTCCAGGACGACGTCGCCAATGTGTTTGCTCATGCTGCTTTCCCCACCGGCGCAAAGGTCTTGGCGTCGGAGATTTTCAGGGTGGCGTTGACGCTGCCGGTGCGGCCGTCTTCAAACTTCACCTGGGTTTCGATGTACTGCTCGGTGGCGCCGCCATACAGCGCATCCACCAGCGGCTGGTACTTTTCGGCAATGAAGCCGCGGCGAACTTTGTTGGTGCGGGTCAACTCGCCATCGTCGGCATCGAGTTCCTTGTGCAAAACCAGGAAGCGGCTGACCTGGCTGCCGGCGAGCAAAGCGTCTTCGGCCAGATCGGCGTTGACCTTCTCGACGCAGTCCTGGATGAGGCCATAAACCTCGGGCTTTTGCGCCAGATCGGTGTAGCCTGCATAAGGCAGGTTGCGACGCTCAGCCCAGTTGCCCACGGCTTCAAAGTCGATGTTGACCATCACGCAAACTTTTTCACGCTGGTCGCCATAGGCCACCACTTCCTTGATTTGCGGGAAGAACTTGAGCTTGTTTTCCACGTACTTGGGCGCAAACATGGCGCCGTCGTTGGCGCCGCCCTTGATGCGCCCCACGTCTTTCACGCGGTCAATGATCTTCAAGTGCCCATGGCTGTCGATGAAACCGGCGTCACTGGTGTGGTACCAGCCTTCGGCGGTCAGCACTTCGGCCGTGGCCGCTGGGTTCTTGTAATACTCTTTGAGCAAGCCCGGTGACTTGACCAGAATTTCGCCGTTGTCGGCCACCTTGATTTCCACGCCCGGGCAAGGCACACCCACGGTGTCGGCACGCGCCTCATGGTCGGGCTGCAGGCACACGAACACGGCGGTTTCGGTCGAGCCGTACAGCTGCTTCAGGTTGACGCCGATCGAGCGGTAAAAGCTGAACAAATCGGGGCCGATGGCCTCACCGGCGGTGTAGCCCACGCGCACCCGCGAGAAACCCAGGTTGTTGCGTAAAGGACCGTAAATCAGCAGGTCGCCGATGGCGTACAACACCCGGCCCACCCATCCGATGGCCTCACCGTCCATGCGCTTGGGGCCATGGGTGCGGGCCACGCCCATGAAAAACTTGAACAAGCTGCGCTTGATCGGGCTGGCGTCTTCCATGCGAATCATCACGTTCGTGAGCAATCCCTCGAACACACGCGGTGGCGCGAAGTAATAGGTGGGACCGATTTCTTTCAGGTCGATGGTGACCGTCTCGGCCGATTCGGGGCAATTGACCACATAGCCGCAGCACAACCATTGGGCGTAGCTGAAGATGTTTTGGCCAATCCAGGCCAGGGGCATGTAGGCCAACACTTCTTCACGGTGGGTCAGGCGGTCGAAGTCGGCACCGGCCTTGGCACGGTCCAACAAACTGCGGTGGGTGTGCACCACCCCTTTGGGGTAGCCGGTGGTGCCCGAGGTGAAAAACATGGCGGCCACGTCATCGGCACGGCCTTGGGCGATCTGCGTCTTCAAAAAATCGGGTTGATGTGCGGCCATGCGCGCGCCTTCTTGGCACAACTGGTCCAGGCTGAACAGACCGGCTTGTTTGTAGTTGCGCAAGCCGCGTGGGTCGTCGTAATACACATGGGTGAGGCTGGCGCAATCGGGCTGGATGTCCAGCAATTTATCGACCTGCTCTTGGTTTTCCACCACCGCGAAACGCACCTCGGCGTTGTTGATCGGGAACACGTACTCGGTGGCCACTGCGTCTTGGTAGAGCGGAATGGGAATGGCACCGAGCGACTGGCCCGCCAACATGGCGGCGTACAAACGCGGGCGATTGGCACCGACCACCACCATGTGGTCGCCCCGTTGCAAACCGGCTTGGTGAAAGCCATGTGCCATCTGCGACACCATGGTTTGCAACGCAGCCCAAGACAAGCTTTGCCAAATGCCGTATTCCTTCTCACGCAGCGCGGTGTCATTTGGCCGCTGCTGGGCGTGGTCTTGCATCAATCGGGGGAAAGTGGTGTCCATCTCTCACTCAAGCCTGAAGCCGATCCCACAAGCGCGAAAGAGTTCGGCCTGCTGACCAGCGGTGAGCTATCCTAGGGCTGAGTTTGACGTTTTTTTGTCTTTTGGACGACAATTCAGGGAAGACCCCTAGAAGCAAACCCGCGCATGACCCAAGAACTCACCCTGTACCAACGTCGCCGTGCGCCCACGGCCGCCGAATTGGCCAGCATTCCTTGGTTGGACCTGCTCACCCCGATGGAGCGCGACACCATGGTGCCGCAAATCGTGGTGGGCGACGCCTTGGCCGGCGACGTGGTTTGCCGCGTCGGGCGCGCACCCACTTACTGGTTTGGGGTGATCGAGGGCTTGTTGAAAATGAGCATCGACACCGACCGTGGCGACAGCCTCACGTTCACGGGCGTGTCCTCGGGCGGCTGGTTTGGCGAGGGCACGGCCTTGAAACAAGAGCCCTATCGTTACAACGTGCAGGCCTTGCGCGCCAGCGTGGTGGCGGGTTTCCCGATTGCCAGTTTTCACACCCTGCTGGGCGAATCGATTGGCTTCAATCGTTTCATCATGAACCAACTCAATGAGCGCTTGGGCCAGTTCATCGCCGCGCGTGAAATCGACCGCTTGAACAACCCCGATGTGCGGGTGGCGCGCAGCCTGGCCGCTTTGTTCAACCCGGTGCTGTTCCCCGGCGTCGGCCAAGTGCTGCAAATCACCCAGCAAGAGCTGGCGTACTTGGTGGGCTTGTCGCGCCAGCGGGTCAACATGGCCTTGCAGCGTCTGGAAAAGGCCCAATGGATCCAAGTGGTTTATGGCGGCGTGAAAGTGCTGAACCTGGACGCCTTGCGCCGCCATACACTGACCGCGAATGACTGAACACATCCGACTCAACAAACGCATGGCCGAGCTGGGTCTTTGCTCACGCCGCGAAGCCGACGACTGGATCGCCAAAGGCTGGGTGAAGGTCAACGGTGAAACCGCCGTTCTGGGCAAACCCGTGAGCCCCATGGACCGCATTGAAGTCGACAAACTGGCCCGTGGTCAACAAGACAAGCAGGTCACCATCTTGTTGCACAAACCCATGGGCTATGTGAGCGGCCAAGCGGAGGATGGTCACACCCCTGCGATCAACCTGATTGAAGCGCGCAACCACTGGCGTGACGACCGCTCGCCCATTCGTTTCATGCCCAAACAGCGCATGGGGCTGGCCCCCGCAGGCCGACTCGACATCGATTCGGTGGGATTGCTGGTGCTCACCCAAGACGGTCGGGTCGCGCGGCAACTGATTGGCGAGCACTCGGAGGTGGAAAAAGAATATTTGGTGCGGGTGCAGTACGGCCGTTTACCTGCTGGCGAGGTGCAAACCGATGTGCAATCGCTGTTCCCTGCCGAGCAACTGGCGCGGCTGTGTCACGGCTTGCACCTCGACGGCCAAGCCCTCAAACCCGCCAAGGTGGATTGGCAAAACCCCGAGCAACTGCGCTTTGTGTTGAAAGAAGGCCGCAAACGTCAAATACGCCGCATGTGTGAACTCGTGGGCCTGACCGTGGTGGGGCTGAAGCGGGTGCGCATCGGCCGCATCAAGTTGGGCCAGTTGCCCGTGGGCCAGTGGCGTTACCTGGGGTCGACCGAACGGTTTTGATGCCCCCAGCAGGGCTTGAAATTCAGCCCGATTCCCCCAGTTAAGCTCACTTCTGTCTTTCTTTTGCGATCCGTCATGACAAAACACACCCACACCTTCCAAGCCGAAGTGGCCCAGCTGCTGCACCTGGTCACCCACTCGCTGTATTCCAACAAAGAAATCTTTTTGCGCGAGCTGATCTCCAACGCCTCGGACGCTTGCGACAAACTGCGCTACGAAGCCCTGAACAACGCCGGTTTGTATGAAGACGCGCCCAACCTGGAAATCCGCGTGGCCTTTGACAAGAAGGCCAAAACCATCACCATCTCCGACAACGGCATAGGCATGAGCCAGCAAGAGGCCATCGAACACTTGGGCACGATTGCCAAGAGCGGCACGCGCGACTTCATGAGCAAGCTCAGCGGTGATCAACAAAGCGACGCCAAAGACCAAGGCGCGCTCATCGGCCAGTTTGGCGTGGGCTTTTACTCGGGCTTCATCGTGGCCGACAAAATCGTGGTGGAAACCCGCCGTGCAGGCTCGCCAGCCACTGAAGGTGTGCGCTGGACCAGTGGTGGCAGTGGTGACTTCGAGGTGGAAACCATCACCCAAGCCCAACGTGGCACCCACATCATCTTGCATTTGCGCGACGACGCCGACGAGTTTTTGAGCAACTGGAAGATCAAAAGCATCATCGGCAAGTACGCCGACCACATCGCCCTGCCCATCCTGATGCGCAAGGAAGAGTGGAAAGAAGGCGAAAAAGACCAGCCCGGTGAAATGGTGGTCAC
>JACCED011813603.1_pt1 | contig 13024 bp, 14 predicted proteins | sample 7455021 | NCBI WGS metagenome assembly JACCED01 (sample SAMN15323456, study PRJNA562643) | freshwater metagenome | isolation source: river surface water | place: USA:Blue River Watershed | collected 2017-08-19
TCAAAGAATGATTTTTTTGATATTCCAAGATATCATTGCGATGGTTATTATTTTAGAGATAGAAATAAATTACAAACAAAATTTATCACTACATTAAGAGGACCAACCACATTAATATTAGATGTTAAAGAAGAATATGAAAAAGATATATTACAGATGAATTCTCTCAATACATTTACAGATTTAGAAAGACGTAAACATATATCAGAAAATATTAAAGGTGAAAAAATAAATATAACAAATACTAATGGTATTATATTTGTGGCTGGAAATAAAGAAAAATGTTTAGTACATTCAGAACCAAAACATGATGATAATAGAATTTTTATTTCAATATTGCCAGGAACTAGAGAAGAAATAAATGATTTCTCTGAGAGATCTGAAAGAATGAGTAAAAATTATTTAAAACTTGATAAATTTTATAAAGCTTTTTCTTATCCCTTTTTGTTTATCTCAGAAAATGATGAGTATAAAATTGAAAATATATTGATAATGATGTTTGATAAGAATTTAAAAAAAGAAAAAATTAATTTAAAATATTTTGATTTTCCATCAAATATTGAAGATGTTTATTGGTTTGAAGAAGGTATTAATGATGAAAAACCATGGATGTTTGTTGGAAAAGTAAGATATAAAGATAAATATAAATATATATATTATGTAGCAGAAGCAGATTATACAGGTTTTGATTGCCAAGGTTATATGAAACTATATGTATCAAAATCATTAAACAGATTAATTAAAAATGCTATTCCATCAGATGTAATAAAAAATAATGAAGATTTGAAAAACATTTTAAACAAATTTAATGCATAATGTGGATTTTTGACATGATTATGAGCATGTATTACATTTCTATCAATTTTAGAATAATAACATCAACTTCGTAGTTTGAAATTAATTCAAATCTCTTTGAAATGAAATACTTTTCTTTCAAAATGAGGAAATCTCTTTGGAAACTTTTTTTATTACAACTAATAATAACTATTTTATTTAGATCAAGCTCTAAAATAGATTTTGCTAAATTTACACCCAGTCCTGATTTTGATGTATTCGCAATTAACACATAATTTAAACTTACTTTTTTAAGCTTATCAGTATCATAATTTATTAAATATGTATTTGTATTTCCATTTAAAAGGGAATCCTTATAAATAGATTCATAATCGGTATACATAATGTATTCTAATGGGTTTAGTAAAACCTTATAAAAAATCATTTCACCTCCAACAAAGTATAAATATTTCGATTCTATTTCTTTTTTCAAAATCTGATATAATTCATATCGAATCGAGTCATCTGATTGACGGAAACTCAAAGGATTATATTCGATATAATTTGAATCAATTTTTTCTATCATGTTTTTATTCCTTATTAAAATATTATTAATCTGAATATATTTTAATGTTTTATCTTTAATAAGAATCTGAATAATATTTTCATCAACATTACTGTCATACTTCAGAACCCATGACTCTGTTGTTGTCCTTATTTCACATTTTTTTATTAGAGGGAAATTTATTTGAATTAAAAAATTGATTTTTTCTTTTACTTGTGAATTTATAATATCAAAATTAATAAATCCTTCAAATGAATATGAATTTCGTTCCGGCTTCCTTGCAAACTGAATTAATTCAGTATGTGAGTCTTGGTGGTGATTGTGCTGTGGCTTATCAATTGCGGAAACATTTTCCATCTGAGGCATATCCATTTGACTGGCTTAAATCTAATAAGGTAAATATGATTATAGATACCATTGAATGTAATTTTTCAAATTTTTTTGACTATACTTTAAAGGAGAAAGATGGTGATAATTTTATAAATTTTGACACTAAAAATAAATCAAATATTCACATAAAATTAAGTAATAATATTATATTGCCCCATGAAGCAGACGGAAAGATTTTGGATGAAATTCAATATAAATTGAAATATATGAGGAGAATAGACAGATTTAATAAACTTATTCAGAATGAAAAAATTAAAAAGATTTTTATTAGAGCAGATAAAAAACCATTAAAAGATTGTGATAAAGAAAGATTAATTAATACCTTACAGAAAAAAGGATGTGTAAATTTTGAGATAAAGTTTATTTCATATGATTCTTATAAGACAGATAATTATACTTGGCAAAGAGATTATATTGATTGGGAAAAAATATTTTCTTTATATAATTTATAAAGAAAATGGATTATAAGAATAAATACTTGAAATATAAGAAAAAATATTTGGAATTGAGAGAAATGTATGGTGGGATAAAAGGATTAAGTAGTGAAGAATTTAGTAGTTTAAAACAAGAATTAATAGATAGTGGATTTAATGTTTTAGATAATAATTCATCAAATAAAATTAGTTTATTAATACATAATAGACCTGTAAATATTTATGATAAAAATGATATTGATAAATTAATAAATTTAAAAAAAAATAATTTTAATGAATATTTTTCATTTATGGGTATGAAATTAACTAAAGAACAAAATGATAGAATGATAGATTTAAAAAATAATAACTTTTCAGATGAATATTCATATATAGGTGTTGAATCAAATAATATTACAACTTTTAAAAATATGAAACTTTTAAAACAAAATGGATTTAGTGATGAATATTCTTATAAAGGAGCATTTTTAAGCGATGATGATATTCAAAAAATGATTAAAATGAAAGGCAATGATAATGCATATTATTACATACAATTAACAGATGAACAAAAAAATAATTTTGATAAGTTAATCAATATGAAGATACATCCATTAAGTGCATTTAAATATGCATATAATTTAGATGATTCTGAAATAGATATATTAATTAATAAATTTAAAGATAAATTAAATTGTGAATATCATTTTGTTGATGTAAAACATATTGATAAAATTAAAAATACAATAAAATTAGTTAAAAATAATTTTAATATTGATATGGCAAATGATATTTCTAATATATTAAATAATAGCCAAATTAAAAAATTAATAGAATTTAAAAAAATGAATCCAGATAAATCTGATGAAGAAGTTTTCAGTAAAATAAAATTTATATCATTATAGAAGAAAAAAAATTGATAAATATACTCATAATAAATAATATCCCTTTAATAATGTAAATATTATATTAAAATGGGTAAACGTAATAAGAAGAATCGTTCTATGATAAATGTATTTTCAGATGGAGAAGAAGAAAATCTACCGACTGAATCAAATCCAACTGAATCAGACCCGATTGAATCAGATCCAATAGAAGAAAAAAAAATACATTATAATCCATTTCAACTATTAGATTCTGCTTCTGATAAAGAAGAAGAATTTACTCAAGTTAAAAAAAAACACAAACCACCAAAGGTAGAACCAACAGTAACATCTATTAAAACAGAACCTAAAGTAGAACCTAAAGTAGAACCTATTAAAACAGAACCTAAAGTAGAACCTATTAAAACAGAACCTAAAGTAGAACCTATTAAAACAGAACCTAAAGTAGAACCTATTAAAACAGAATCCAATGTAACTCCTATTAAAACAGAACCAAAGGTAGAACCTAAAGTAGAACCTATTAAAACAGAACCTAAAAAGATTTTAAAAAATTGCATATACAATAAGGCTATTCAGTCTGTAAAATTTAAAAACTATGATTTAGGTATTAAATTTTATATACAATCTATAGAAACTGAAAAAAATCCAAAGGCTGCATATAATCTTGGGATTTTATATGAAGATTTAGATGATGATACAAGTGCAGAAAAATATTATAAAATAGCATATGAAATGGGACATCAAAATGCATGTTATAATTTAGCAATATTATTGATGGAAAATAAAAAATATGAAGAAGCTGTAAAATATTTTAAAATTTCTATTAGAAATGGTGAATTTGATATTATAGATTCATTTATTGAATGTCTTTGCCTTATGAATAAAACAGAAGAAGCATTTGAATTACTAGAAAAATATACAAAATATCTTAATATGAATGAAGAAATAAAAAAACTTTTTGCTAAATCTGTCAGACTACCATTTAACTAAATTAGCAACTTTTTTTAATTAATTAACTTTTTTTAATTAATTAACTTTTTTTAATTATTTAATGTTTTTTAGCTCCTTTTTTGCCTTTGGAGCCTTTTTTGGATCCTTTCTTGGAGCCTTTTTTGCCACCTCTTTGGGCTTTTTTGGATCCTTTCTTGGATCCTTTTTTAGAACCTTTAGATCCTTTTTTGGATCCTTTTTTAGCACCACCTTCTAAGTTAAGGAGTTTTTCAAGATTTTCTACAGACATTTATTATAGTATTTATATAGAAAATAATTTTTATTTATATCAAAATTCATTTTTATCGCATAAAAAATTGATTTTTATATATTATGAAAAATAAATTATATCATTATTTATAAAAATGACTTTTGACGAGATAATTGAATATAATATAGATGATTTAATATTTACGATGAAGAAAAAAAATGATTATTATATTATCCAATGTAATAAAAATTTAGATTGGATCGAAAGTATTAATATTTATTCTGTAAATAAAAAACCACCATGTGATAAATTGGTTGATAAAATTAATAATAAAATTAATAAAATTGAAAAAAATGGAAATGAAAAAATTGGAAAAATAAATAAAATAGTCTCAAACAAAAATGAAATAGAACTTTCAGTTTATAAGGAAATGAAAAGATTATCGAAAATAGATAATACAATACAAATGAGTGAAATAAATAAAGATTTAAAGAAAATTTTTAATAATGACACAGTTAGAGATATGATTATAAAAGAATATATTAAATTATGGAAACAAAATAATTTAAATCAGAATGTAAATATAAATGATGATATATATAAATGGAATATTGAATTTTATAATATTAATAATATAGACAAAATTAAAATGAAATTAGAATTTAATAAAATATACTATCCATATTGCCCTCCTTCTATTAAAATATATAGTCCACAACTTGCAAATAAATTGGATCATCGTATTTCTAATTCAAAATTATTTAAACTAGAATACTGGAATCCAACATGTTCAATTATAAACATTATTGATAAGATTAAAAATATACTTATGAAATATGCTGAAAAAATAGAAGATTTTGATAAAAATATAAATAAAGACCTTTATGATTCACTTTTAATATTATCATCATATATTGATGATGAAAAAACAGATGAAATAGATAAATTTTATGAAGATATTGAAAAATATATTAAAATAGAAAAATCAAATAAAGTAAATAAAGTAAATAAATTTAAAGGCACTGGTTATACCGGTGATGTAAATAGTACTTGGAAAATAGAAGATTATGAAAAAATACAAAAAACGAAAGAATTTGAATTAGTATCTATATTATTTGAAATACATAGAAAACTTAATACGATAAAAAATGATCAAATAAAAAATACAATTTCAAAATCATTATTAATTAAATTCATTTACTCACAGTTTAATAATACAACACTACTTGATATGGAAAAAAGAAAAGAACTATTTACAATATGCTTTGATATATTACAAATTATTTGTAATGAAGATTATTTGGAATTAATATTTGAAAAAGATAGCAATTTATATGATGTTTTTAAAAATTTATACGAAATATCTCAAATTTCAGCAAAAATTAATCAAGATAATGATATAATTTTAAAAATAATATTTATATTTTCAATGCTGGAACCACTTTATAAAAACTTTAAAAATACAACAAAATCAAATTCTGATTTAATTGTAAATCCAAATAATTATATTGATATATTAAAACCATTAAAATTTGATTTGGTCGAAATTAAATATAATTATTTTCCAAAATATCTATCACTTTTACAATCCTCCAAATCAACATCACAATGTATGAAGAGACTGGCAGTAGAAATATCAACTTTGTCAAAAGAACTACCAATTCATAAAGATGCAAGCATATTTTTAAGATTAGATGAAGAAAATCCTCGTTGTATGAGGGCATTAATAACAGGCCCACCAGATACACCATATGACACAGGATTATTTGTATTTGATATATATATTCCTGCAAATTATCCAGTTGAAGTACCTTGTGTAAATTTTATAAATACAGGTGGAAAAAGATTTAATCCCAATTTATATGCATGTGGTAAAGTTTGTCTTTCTATTTTAGGAACATATGTCGGTCCAGCAGCATCTGAAACAGAAAAATGGAATACAAGTTCTACATTATATCAAGTCCTAATATCTATTCAATCTCAAATTTTAGTTGATAAGCCGTATTTTAATGAACCAGGATATCAATCACAATATAATACCCCAAGTGGAGAAAAATCATCAAAAGAATATAATCAAAATGTTAGATTATTTACATTACAATACGCAATTTATGATTTTTTAAATGATAATAAATTTAAAGAATTTGATGAGATTATAAAGAATCATTTTAAATTAAAAAAAGATAATCTTATAAAAATGATGGATTTATGGTTCAATGAAGCAGTTAACAAACCGATTTATGAAAATATTATAAATAAAATTAAAATAAAGTTAAATAACTTATAAAATAGCGTTATTTGATTTACAATTATTACAACATAAATATGTAATTTTATCTATTTTATTTATTTCTGTATCACCAGACTTACATAATTTACACAAGACGTATTCTTTCATATAATTTGTAATTGAATTCATTACGATTTGATTTTTAAATGAGGATGAGAATTTTAATCCAGATTTTTCATCATTAAGTGAATTTTCAGAAACAATAGACGCCATTGCACCCATATCTTTCTCTAAAAAATTCTTAACTTTTTCTGGTTCTCTATTTATAGATTCACAATATTTTATAAAATTTATAATATATGTTTTTCTATTATGAAATGTTATTTCTGGTTTTATAAATGTTTTTTTAGTAGTTTTTTGTAATTCTTTTAATTTAAAGTATGCTCTATTAATAAGCTCTGATGTAGTATAAGTTTGCATTTTATTTAAACATTATATGACTTATCCTTTATATAATGTTTAAATATCAATTTTTTCTTCCTCATATAATCTTTAAAAAATTGATATCATTTAAAACCCATATTATTTAAAACCCATATTATTTAAAACCCATATTATTTAAATTCCATACATTTTTTTCTTCCTTATGGATGAATAAAAAAATTGATTTTTAAACATTATATAAGGATAAGCCATATAATAGAATTATATAAATATAATGTCCTTTACTGTTCAACTTGATAATGGAGCCCATGGAGAAATTGAGTTCTTTACATATACATTTACCTTTCTATTTAGTGTAGTATTTGGAATGATTTTTGGAACTATACTTAATGAATACTTTATGAATAGATTTGTTAAAAATTTTATCGAGATTAATAAGTCTTTAAATTCAGAATTAAATTCAGAATTAAATACCATTGAAGAAGAAATGGAATCTGAAATGGAATCAGAAACTGAATCAGAAGTAGAGTCTGAAACAGAAGAGAATATATGTGATGATTGTGTTCAGGCTATGGAGGCTATGGAATCTACGAAATCACCCAATTGTGTAGAATCTTTTAAGTTTACTTGTTCAAAACTCCCACAAACAGCATCAGAGAGTCTTAATTTAGCAATAAATATTATGAAAGAACTCGGTGGTTTTTCAACAGATATCGGAGAAAGAATGAAATATTATGAAACACATAGTGAGGAATTTGTAACTACTATTGACAAAAATACTGAATTTGTAGTAAGACTTGATGGAAGAGGATTTTCAAATCTATTTCATTCACTAAAGAATGATGAATTTCAACGTCTTCGAACACCATTTCTAAATGATTTTAAACTTGCGATGGATCTAACTACTGCAGATCTTGTTAAGACATTTACCGCAACCACTGGCTACAATCATTCTGATGAAATCTCACTTCATTTCAAAATCCATCATAAAGATGATAATGTTGAAAGAGAACATCTTTTTAAAGGACGAGTAGTTAAACTTCTCACGCTTCTTTCAAGCCATGCATCTGTAAAATTTCAAAAATATCTTCGTGAACAAAATCCAACTAGATATGCTCATGTACTTGATAGACTTACATTTGATGCAAGACACATTATCTTCCCCTCAGAAAAAGAAGTTATGAATTATTTTGTATGGCGTTCTCAATTTGATTGCTATAGAAATTTTGTAAGTGAACTCGCATACAGATATTTCTCAAAGAAATCACTTGAAAAGCAAAGTACAAAGGAACGTAAACTTCGTCTACTAGATGAAGCCGGTGTTGATGTTGATTCATTTAATGTGTTTCTTAGACATGGTACATTTGTAAAGAGAGCACTTACAACTTATAATGAAAATAATAATACATATTATAGAAATAAATATGTAAGATTTGCACTTCCTGAGCTAAAATGTGAGAAAGTATATTATGATCTTGTTGAATCAAAGAATTTTGACAGTTCAGAGTATACTGATCTATTAGAGCTTGTATCAGAACTGACATTTTAATTTATTATAAAAATTGAATTTTATTTACATTAGTTTTTATTATAATATTTATTATAATAAAAAATGGAAATATTAAATTATAATAATACCATTCATAACTTATTAAATTCCTTCAATATAAAAGCATCTTGTGTATTTATCAGACATAATAATAAAGTTTTAAGTGTATCAAGAAAGTATGATAAAAATGACAAAGGACTTCCAGGTGGTAAAGTAGAACAAAATGAAACTTATGAAGAGTGTGCATTAAGAGAGGTAAAAGAAGAAACTGGACTGATTATATTTTCTAAAAATATAATTCCTATATTTTCTGCTTGTGGAGATACAGGACTTTTTCCTCTCAAGCAAAATGAATGTAATTGTGTTACATTTTATACAGAAATATTTGAAGGAGAAATTAATACAAATGAAAATGGAAAAGTAGAATGGGTTAATTTTGAAGAATTAACAAATGGAACATTTTCTGCATATAATTCAAAAGTTATTGATATAATTAAAAAAAAGAATTAACATTTTAATTTAATTAAATTTTATTTATCTAGTTTTATAATATATGGAAATAATTAAAGAATTAGGTAATGGTATGTTTGGAACTACATATAAAATTAAAGAAAATAATAAATATTATGCGTTAAAAAGAGAATATATTTTAGAATCTGATTTAATTGATGATGTTTTAATAAAAGAAACAAATAATTCACATTGGAGAGAAATATTTTTTGCAAACCATCTTAATAAATTATACCCTGATCAATTTATGAAATTATATGAATATGCAATTATAAAGAATTGCGAACACAAACAAAAATATACAATAAAGAGAGAATTTATACCTAAATATTTTAGAGATAAATTTGATAAATTAGCTAAATCAAAATATTGTATTGAAAAGAAATATGAATTAATTGATGGAGTTATAAAAGATATTTTTCATAAATTAAATCAAAACGAAAGATATTCTATAATCGCACAATTAGCAGGAATAATAAAGATATTAGAAAAACATAAATATTTACATGGAGATTTTCATTCTGGTAATATGGGTTATATTCTTACAAAAAAGAAATATATTACAATACTTGGACATAAAATTCCTACATATGGATATATTGTTAAAGCAATTGATTATGGCTCAATTTTACATCAAAAATTTAACATGACAAAATCAGAAAAAAAGGAATATAAGTTGCGTATTAATACAGAATTTATTTCAATTATTAATACAGTTATGATTGATAGAACAAAATTTTTTGATTATACAGAAAAAAATAAAATAAAACTTGATTATAAAAAAGATAAGGAAAAAATATTAAATTCTCAATTAAAAGATATTTTATCAAGATATACTTCCAATAAAGATATAATATTTATTTTAGCAGATATATTGTATAAAAAGGATTTTCAAAAAATTATTTTAGGAAAAAAATATAAAGAATATATAGAAGTTGAAAATTATTTTGATGATATAGACTTTATTTATATGGCGGAAAATAAATTTAACCTTGATAAGATTATAAAGTATTGTGTTTTGAAATTAAATTTAAAATATAATAGATAAATATACAATGGATTTTATGATTAAATATATGTTACAATCAAAAATGAAAAATAATAATAGAAAACAAATAAATATATGTAATAAATCTGGTGAAGAATGTTTTTTATTAAATGAATCAATGTCAAAAAAATATATTGAATTATTAGATTTTTTTAAAGAAAAAGAAATAAAAAATTATAAAATTAATAATGTTGCAGATATTATTAATAAAGAATTTAAAAATAATTATGAATATACATATAGAATAGATAATCATATTAAAAATTTAAGAAATATGGATTTATTAGAATCATTATTAGAAATCGCTCCCCTTTTATATGGTTCATATGAAATTTATAAATCTTTAAAAAAATTAAATTCAAAAATAAAATTTTTACCATTCTTTTTAGTATTAATTTATATGGTTTATCTTTTACATAAAAAAATGTCAACCGATTATATTAAAAAAGAAATCACAGAATTAAGACAACTTGGAATAATATTATTAAATAATAGAAATAAAGAATTATGTTTAGAACTTCCAAGAAATTATAAACCAAATAATACTTTATTATATGAATTATTACAAAATGTTAAAAATAAATTAATTCAACCTATGAATGAATCTATGAATGAACCTACAAGTAAACCAATAGAGGCAGAAGAAATTAAAGAAGAAGTTAAAGAAGAAAATAAGGAAGAAAATAAGGAAGAAAATAAGGAAGAAAATAAAGAAGAAGTTAAAGAAGAAGTTAAGGAAGAAATTAAGGTAGAACCAATAGAAGCTGTAGATGAAGTTAAAGATGAAGTTAAAGAAGAAATTAAGGAAGCACAACCAATAGAAGCTGTAGATGAAGTTAAAGAAGAAATTAAGGAAGCACAACCAATAGAAGCTGTAGAGGAAATTAAAGAAGAAATTAAAGAAGAAATAGTTAAGAAAAGAAAGGGAAGACCAAAAAAACAAAATTAATCAATTTTAGTTTTAGTTTGAATAACTTCATCTATCAATGAGGTTTTCATATTTTTTAATATTCCAATTATTTCAAAATTAGCTAAATTATCTAAATCATCTTCAGAATCCGATGAAATAGGGGTATTTATATATTCTTTTATTTTATCTTCTAATTTTATTTGTTCTGTTTTAATTTCTACTGGTTCTAATTCATCTTCTGATTCTAATTCATCATCTGATTCTGATTTAAAATCATCAAAACGTTTTGTATCAAAAATAGTTTTAATAATATTTATTACTTTAGATAAGCATGTATTATTACTCATTATAATATAAATTAATAAATATATTTTTAAATAAAATTAAATAAAATATATTATATATAAATAATATATGTCAGATTTAGATCCAGAATCGTTTAATATAACTCTAACAGATTTATTGTTATCATGTTTCAAAAGAAAATTAAAGTAATTTAAAATCTTTAAATCTATTGGAAAGTTTAGAAGATGGAAAAAATCCAACAACCGTCAAGCTTCCTGCCTGTATTTGAGTGTGTCCTGCGTCATATACACTTCTTGAGGAATCATCTTTTTGTAATTCTAATAGTTGAGATTGAGAGGCTTTTAATACTATTTTTTTACATCCGCTATTTTTCCATTTTATGTAGTCTTGATATTTTTCTTTCTTTGTATTTTCTAATAAATCTTCTATTAAATATTGTACACAATGTCCAACCTGAGCACCTATCTTACCCTTTCCCATGTTTAATTCGGTATTTACAAACAAATACATAATATAATCCATTTTATTTTATAAGAAAATAATAAATTAAATTTATAATGAATTAATATATCAATTTTTATTAAATATGTCTTCTTTAAAAAATTTCATCTTATCCTTAAATGATATATTTACATTAATTGAATAGAAGTACCATTTTCCATTATGCATAAATTCATTATCAATATATTTGTAAATATGATAATGTTCTTCAATATTATTATCTTTTTTTAATTCATTTATGATATTAACAGATTGAATACTGTTTTTGGTTTGGAGTGGACATTTTAAAAGAGTTGTTTCCTTTTTATTATACCATATTCTTGCGTTTTTATAAGTATTGGTATAGATAGATTTATCAAATATATCACTTGATTCTAAATATAATGACATATGTGTATTTTTTGAATTATCAGAATAAATTTCTCTTTTTACAGACTGAATAAATTCCCTTATCTCTCCAATACATTCTGTAGTAGTATCTGTCATATTAATTTATATTTATTATAAGAATTACATAATAGAAAGCAATAAAATCAATTTTTTTGCCTTTTTATAATAAAAAATTGATTTTATTAGTTCCTAATATTTATTTGTCATATCTTATTAAAACAATATGCGATTCTTTACATCAATTATAAATGATCTAAAATTCTTAAATGTTTATGAAAGAATTTTTCTAATATTATTTGGAGGTATGATGATGGTATTTTCATTCATAGATTTTAATGCAATCAAACCAAATGCGGATCCATCATTATCAATATATAAAATTGTAAATGATAGAAATAATGGAAAAAAATTATATGAACAAATAATTATGTGTTTTAGTGGAATTGCATCTTTTACAGGTGCAATGAGTGTGATAATGACAGCTAAGGGATTATATTCATTATATTTTTGGGGGTACATTAATGTTATAACATATGGTATATTTGCATATGTATATGGATATATTGGAGATTTTCAATTAAATATTATGTTCTTTTTACCAATGATGATTTATGGGCAATATTATTGGTCAAAAAATATGGATAATGAAAAAGTAAGAATGAGAAGACTCAATTTTATTCAAATCTTATTCTATTTATTATTATGTGTGGGTATTGGAGCTGGATTTTATTTTGAAATACCAGAATTTTCTAAAAAGATAAATGGTTATTATATCTTTGAAAAATCCGGTGTTTCTATTCCACAAATTTTAGATGCTTCTTCAAATGCATTTAATATAATTGGTCAACTTTTATTAAATGGTAGATATATGGAACAATGGATTAGTTGGATTATAGTTGATTGTATTCA
>JACCED010240023.1_pt1 | contig 13022 bp, 11 predicted proteins | sample 7455021 | NCBI WGS metagenome assembly JACCED01 (sample SAMN15323456, study PRJNA562643) | freshwater metagenome | isolation source: river surface water | place: USA:Blue River Watershed | collected 2017-08-19
AATTTCCGCTGGAAATAAAACCAAGTTCGCGTATAATTCACGCCTCACGCGCCCGTAGCTCAGCTGGATAGAGTACTTGGCTACGAACCAAGGGGTCAGGAGTTCGAATCTCTTCGGGCGCACCATATAAAACAAAGGCTACCTTCGGGTGGCCTTTTGTTTTTAAGACTATCCGTTTTTACTTGCAAAGCCATAATTCAAAACCATGACAGACTCGAACAGCCAGGCAAACAACCCACTTCATGGAATTACGCTAGAAGTTATCGTGACTGTTTTATTCGAACATTACGGCTGGGATGGCCTCGCTGACCGTATTCCCGTCAATTGTTTTATGAATGATCCAAGCATTAAATCTAGCCTCAAGTTTCTCCGCAAAACTCCGTGGGCAAGAGACAAAGTAGAGGCCTTGTATTTATCGCTGATGCAAAAAAATAAAGATATTTGCAATGGAAAATCTTGAGCAATTAAAACCCAAGCAGGCTATTCCACGAGGAATCATCAAGGCGCTTTCGCTTAAACAGCCTTATGCATGGCTGATTGCCAATGGTTATTTATTAGTGGATGACCGCACTTGGGGCACCGGATATCGAGGCCCGATGCTGATTCATGCTAGCAAGGGCATTTACGAAAAATATTACGACTATCTAGTCGCACAAACAGATATCCCACTCCCAAGTAAAGATCAGTTAGGTTATGGCGGCGTGGTTGGGATTGCACAATTGATTTTATGTGCTCGACCAGATGAAATACCTCAGTCACTCACACGTGAACAACGAGCGCATTTTAGTGGGGTTCCTCGTGATGGATTTGGGTTCTTATTTAAACATGCAAAGCCCTTAGTGCTAATGCCCTGCCCCGGCAAGCTTGGTATTTTTGAGATTGATATGGATGCACTATTAGCCGCCCCACCACCTGTACAGACCTCTCTCTTTTGATGTAAGCCACTTTTTAATTCAGCCGAACACAAGACTTTTGAACGAGTAAGTGCATTCAATCTATTAAATACTTATCTTTTAATAAAACCCTTGTAATATTTCAATTCAGCCTCAATTTACCGATTGTTATATCCACTAAATTGCACACGTGAAAGATAATAAATGTTACTTATACTAATAGGCCTGATTTTAGCTTTATTGCCACTCATCCTCACCACGGCCTTTCCACATCTTATTGTGATTAGTATTTATGCAGGATTGATTCCTTGGATTGCAATTGCATGGGCGGTCATAGGCGTAACAATGATATTAAGACGTCAAAGAATTGCTGAATGGCGAGAAAATCGCAAACGTAAAAAAATGACAAAAAAGAATTAAGTTTATTTGATTGGAATAAATGAACTATTCAACATTTATCTACCCAAATAGGTAGTTGCAATATTGCAATTACCTCCCACGGGAATATAATGCCGAATATGACGAAAACGACAACAAAATACTCAAAAGCCTATTTAAGATTTCTCAGTCTTGCGGCAGCAATACATGATCTTCCTGGCATTCCTCAATTGGATAGTACTGAAGAAAAACTGCTCAATCTATTAGCGCTCAATATCAATTCTGGCCAAAAAGTAAATGTGCTTGAAGCGATGAATTTAGTTCCAGATGCTTCACCTGCTACTGTACATAGACGCCTAAAAACATTGCGCAAGAAAAATATGATTACGTTAAATGTTGATGCGATTGATAATCGTATCAAATACATAGAAATCACAGATGTGGCTGTTGAATACTTCACCAAGCTTGGACAATGCCTAAGTCTGGCAAATAAAACCTAATCCAAACAACTAAGGCAGAGCAATCTGCCTTTTTATTTATTCAATCTATGACAGCATTTACACCATCAATCTCACAACGCATTATCAAAGAATCCAGACGATTCATATTTGAAGCGATAGGCGTTGCGATAGCATGGACGCTTTTATTTAAATTGAATATGTGGGTATTTAAATCTTTAGAAGTTAATCATTATGTCAGCTGGATTTTCCTTCCAGCATTTATTCGAATTTTATCAGTACTTTTATTTGGATGGGCTGCAGTGATAGGGCTTGTTATTGGAGCAATCATTACAAGTCATCCTGCAGATACAGGCCATGCAACACCTTATGTACTGGCAATTATTTCGGGCGTAGGTCCAATGATTGCAGTTAGATTCTGTGAGAATTTTTTAAAACTTCCACCGACATTAATTGGCATACGTCCCAGCCACTTATTTATATTTGCAATAACAGGGTCATTCGTTAACGTCAGCCTTAACGGTTACTATTTTGCACTTCATTACCTTCCTTCACACCCAATCACCAGCCTATCTCCAATGTTTATTGGAGACATGTTGGGAAGCATCATAATGCTGTACATCGCATCATTCGCCCTCAAAGCCTGCGTAAAAGCGGGCTCTCATTAAAATAAATTCATTTAAATTTTTGTAGACAAGCTTCATCGATGTCAGTAATATTCACTTACTGTACGAACGTACATTAAGTGAATAAAGGTGATTAAAGATGAATCCGCTCAGTTTTATGTCTAGCTATACACGCAAGCCACAACATCACACAAACCGTAATGTTGCTGAAATTTATATGCGCACATCATATCGGAGTGCTTATATTCCACTTTATAGTCACAAAGCTGGAAAATCCCTATCAAATGTTGCTGAGCATATTGAAGCAACCTTAAGCGCTGATGATCATTTAGTTAAGAATCCAACAGCCTCTTGCTTTGTTCGCGTTAAAGGTGACGCAATGAACACGGCTGGTATTTTTGATGGCGATGTTGTTGTGGTCGACCGATCAATTGACCCTAATATTGGTCAAATTGTATTGGCCGAAGTTGATGGTCAATTTACAGTGAGATACTTAGGTCAACAGCAACTTACTGCAGCGAATGCACAATACGAATCAATTTATTTTGCGGATGCAGAATCCATCGCACTCATTGGAGTTGTCACAGGCTCTATGCGAAAGTTTGCATAACTTACCAACTAATTTGAGCATCGAGTTTGGTTGGGTGACTTTGATAAAAAAATTATCACTAAGCCTTACTCGCTTGTTGCAATAGTTTGTAGATCTCGTCCTTTAAATGAAGTTTTTCTTTCTTTAAACGCTCAGTTTCTTCCTGAGTGGCAAGCTCAATTTGAGTCTCAATATTTTTAATCTTTTGATCCAATTCATTATGGCGATCAAACAACCGTGTGAAATGTAAATCGGTATGTTTAAGCTGTGTAATTAATTCGCGATATTCTGGAAACATTTAAAATTCCTAAAAGAGATGTTTGATGTATTCATTCTACGCTTTGATGATTGAATGAATATATTTAACTGACATCCCATTGACCTACATCAAACATCATCTAAAGAAAATTTATTACAAAAATTAGTCCGCAAAACTTTAGTTGTACCAAGAGTAAAATCGTTACAATGTATTCATCTATTACAGGCTTTATTGATCGCAAAATAAAATCTTCAATTCATGCAAAAAATATTAAAAACTAGCTTAATAATTGCAACCTTTTTAATGATGCCAATAGCATATATTTTGCTCATAGGCTTTGATCTAGACGCGAATTACATTAACCAAAAAATTGAAAAAAACTTAAGTGAAAACTTAGGTCGAAAAGTACTGATTGATGGCCCAAGCAGTTTCAGAGTTAATGCCAAGCCAAGCATTGTCTTGCGAAACTTCCATATCGCCAATCCAGATGGGTTGAATGAATTAACCAAGCCTCATCTTTTTTCAGTAAAAGAAGCAAAACTTTCACTGAATTTATGGGGACTGCTTTACGGTCGCCTGATCATCGATAACGTTTCAGGGCAGAGCTTAAACTTAGACTTAATTGAAACAAAAGACGGCCGCAATAACTGGTCGTTTAAACAATCGCCTGAAGACCCAGACAGCTTAGTTTTGATTTTGAATATACTTGAACACTCTGAGTTCAAAAACATCAATATCAATAAACTGAATATCAGTTATCAAAAACAAGGTGAAAAATCATACACTTTCAAACTTAAAAGAATGGATGCGCACTTAAGTGCTAAAGACAATATATCTATCAAACTAGAAGGCATTATTGAAAATAAATTTCCATACAAAATCTCTGCAAAAGGTCACTCACTAGAATCGCTGATCAATGTTATTCAAGCTAAGCAACAATCGAATGCCAATAATGACGAGAGTAATTGGCCGTTTCAATTAAATTTAGACTTTTTAGAAAGTCATTTGAATGTTTCAGGTGCTTTAAATGCCGCAGATACAAAACTCGCCCTTGATTTAAAAACACCTGACTTAAGGAAATTTGGCAAGTTACTAGATTTACAACTACCTGATACTGGTATTGCTGAAATCTCAAGCAACATCCTCATTAAAGAACAAACAATCCTACTTGATAGCATTGCTGGGTCTCTTGGCAAATCAAAACTAACCGGAAAGCTGACCATCTTTAATGAAGCACGCCTAAAAATTAATGGTGAAATTAACTTACCAATCTTAGACTTCACGCCCTTAATTCAATCAGATAAAAAGGAAGAGACGGCACCCCCTGACAACTTTATTCAGCTATATCGTCAACTCCTCAATAACGATTTAGATTTAAGCGGATTGGGATTAGCGAACGCTAATATTAAATTAAATATCAAACAAATCTTAGGGTTGCCAGGCCAAATTTCGGAAGTGAAAGCGCAATTTAAATTAATCAATAACAAGCTCAGCATCCCCATGCAATTAAATATGGCAGACGTTAATTTAAGCGCTCAGTTTGAAGCGAATGCCAATCAAAACGCTTCCTCTCTGATGGTTAAACTCTGGTCGCATGAGGAAGAGATTGGCGACCTAGCACAGCTACTTCTTGGCATTGGAGGTATCAAAGGTCAACTTGGTGACTTTGAACTAAAAGCGCAAGCGAAAGGTTCAAAAATAAGAGAAGCCTTAGAAAATCTCGATGTCAAAATGCACGTAGAAAAAAGCCATCTTAGCTATGGCAATACCGAAGGAAATAAACCCGTTAACTTTGAAATTGATACTCTTAATTTGAGACTTCCTCCAGATCAACCACTCAATATCAAGTTCATTGGCAGCCTTCTGAATCAACCTTTATCCATCAATATTGATGGAGACTCAATCGCAAAAATTGCAAAATCAGAACAAGGGCAACTGCAACTAAAAGCCGAAGCAAAACATACACAAATTAATGCATTGGCAGACTATTCAATCAAAAACAATCAGCCAAATTTCAATTTAGAATTCAAATTAAATTCATCCGACACTCGAGATATTGCAACCTGGTTTGGATTGCAGAATGCAAAACAATTACCGTTCATGGCCTCTGGTGTTTTTAATTCCGATGAAAATGCATGGCGTCTAAAAGATATGGCTATCAAATTTGCCTCTAGCGACTTAAAAATCAACGCAAACCGGACCAACCTCAAGCAACGACCATTACTCACACTAAATATTGAAGGCCAGCATATTGATGCAAATGAGCTTGAAAAACTGATGCCCGACGCGCAGTCTACAAAAAATATCAGCGTCAATAAAAAGCAAACCAACTTTAATCTGAATATTCCCATATTGCCTAAAGGGCTAGATCTTTCTGACGCCGACATTAGAACAAACATTAAACAAATTAACGCCCCTTCAATCATCGTGAAAAATGTTCAATTTAATGCTCGAATTAGAGATGGCTACATGAATACATCTCCTTTCTTCGCATCAATTAACAACATCAATTATGATGGTGCGATTTTACTAGATATGCGCAGTAGCGATCCCGGCATCAAACTTTGGTTGAACGCAAATCAAATCAATATCGGCGCAATATTAAAAGAACTTCACATCAGCCAAGATCTCGAAGCGCACTTTAATAACATCAATGTATATTTAGAATCTTACGCCAGTTTATTGGGTGATTTAATTGCTCAGGCAAAACTCATTGCTGTAATGAACCAAGGCGAAATTAAGCTAAGAGACCCAAGCACAAAATCTAGCGCTTTAATTAAAATTGAACAAGGCACACTCACTTCCTCACCAAAAGAAAATGTATCGCTAAAACTATTCGGAGCCCTCAACCAAGTGCCGATTAGCATTAAGCTAGATACCGCATCGACTAAAGATTTATTGGATACGCATAAAAATATCCCAATTGATTTAGCCACAAAAATATCAAACACATCGCTCAACTTATCTGGCAATTTATCAAGAGATATTGATGAACCGAATATCCACTTGCAACTTAATGCTTCAGGAAAAACCTTAAGTGATTTAAATCAACTCTTAAACTCGGACCTACCACCTTGGGGACCATGGAACCTTTCTGGTGGCTTTCAAATGAATAAAGATAGCTATCTCATTAAAAAATTAGCCCTTCATGTAGGAGATAGCTTATTAGAAGGAAACGGGAGCCTCATAACATCATCTAATCCACCTAAAGGAGACATTGTCCTAAGAGCACAAAAAATTCGTCTAGAAGACTTCAGCATGGACAACTGGACACGCAATCAAAAAACCAACATCAGCGAAAGCAGATCAAAAACTGATAAAAGAGCGATCAGTAACAAAATAGAACAGTTCCTCAGCCGTGAAATGCTTAAAAAAGCCAATCTTCATTTAGAACTTGCTGTTGATCACGTCTCATCTGGTATCGATAAGCTTGGCCAAGGTCAATTTAATTTTGATTTAATGAACGGTAGAGCAACTATTGGACCTGCTTATATTGAAACTGAAGGTGGAAAAGCTTTATGGTCATTAAAATATCACCCTACTGAAAACAATATTCAATTAGATTTACATGTCGAAACACATCAATTTGATTACGGCATTATAGCTAGACGAGCTATACCTAACAGTGACATTAAAGGTCGCTTAAACTTTAAAATGGATGTCTCATCAACAGCTCCACATCTTGCGGATTTAATGAGTTACGGCAATGGAAATCTAGACTTAGTAGTATGGCCAGAAAATCAAAAATCAGGGCCTCTGGATTTGTGGGCAGTCAATATATTAACTGGATTGTTGCCCGTCATTGACCCAGCCCAAGAATCAAAAATCAATTGTGCTGTTGGAAAGTTCAAGCTAGAAAAAGGCATTCTTAAAGAAAAACAATTGCAAATCGACACAAGTAGAATGCGTGTTAATGGGGTTGTCTTGGCTGATTTTAAAACTGAAGAAATCTATGCGAAATTACGCCCTCAAGCAAAAGAAGTTCAATTTTTAAGCCTATCAACCCCCGTGCAAGTCACAGGCAAATTTGATAACTTTAATATTGGTTTATCAGCTGGAGATATTGCCGAAACCATCGTACGTTTAGGCACCTCAATTTTCTGGGTTCCGCTAAAAAAATTATTCTCAGAAAAAATGGTCGCAGACGGTAGCGACATCTGTCTTGTGGCGGAATAAATAAAATATAATTGCCCAAATACTGGGTTTGTAATTAAAAATTAGTTTAAGGAGTTGGTATGTCTAATAAAGCAATCATTCTTGCCACTGGCGGCGGATACGATAAAGTGACTATTGGCACGCGAGATGCAGCAGCTCCCAAATCTGGCGAAATAACCGTTAGGCTTCATGCTAATTCCCTTAACTACCACGACTTTGCAGTAGTCAGCGGGATGTGGGGGCCCTCTGAACCAAGAATCCCAATGGCTGATGGCGCTGGCGTTGTCACGGCAGTTGGAGATGGTGTCAAAGAGTTTGCTGTAGGTGACCACGTAGTGAGCACATTTTTTCCAACATGGTTAGCAGGTGAACCACAGGTTGAAGGTTTTGCAACCACACCAGGTGATGGCGTTGATGGTTATGCCCGTGAATGCGTCACTGCTTGCACAAATGCTTTCACACTTGCTCCTAAAGGCTGGAGCCATGTAGAAGCCGCAACCTTAACGACAGCCGCACTCACCTCATGGCGCGCTCTAATGTCGGACGATGCTTTAAAACCAGGTGATACCGTATTGGTGCAAGGAACAGGCGGCGTTTCTATTTTTGCTTTGCAATTTGCAAAAATGGCGGGCGCAACAGTCATTGCAACCTCATCAAGCGATGAGAAATTAGACAAGTTAAAAGCCCTAGGTGCAGACCATCTCATCAATTATAAAAAGACTACCAACTGGGGAGAAGTTGCTCGCGAAATTACCGGTGGTCGTGGTGTGGATCACATTGTTGAAGTAGGCGGCCCAGCGACTTTAGATCAATCCATGTTAGCAGCACGCGTTGGCGCTCACATTTCAGTGATCGGCATTCTAACTGGCTTAAGTGGTGATGTTTCTATTGTCACAGCATTGATTAAACAACTTCGCCTGCAGGGTTTAATCGTTGGCAATCGCACGCAACAGCAAGAAATGGTTAAAGCCATTGATGCGGATGGCATGCGTCCAATTATTGATAAAGTATTTCCTTTAGAAAACATCGTCGATGCTTTCCGTTATCAAGAAACTAACAAACACTTTGGTAAAATTTGCTTAGAAATGTAAGTCGTAACTTCTATAAACACATACTTCATCTATTTAAAAAAAACAACATTCAACTGCAAAGCTGATCTTTTAAAAAGATTAAAGTAATAAAGTTAATCTGTGAACTCCAACTTTTTCAATGTCTTAGGTTGGTATGGATTTCCAACAAGAATCGCATCAGCAGAAAAGCTCTTTGAAAGAATGCTTTCTGCAGGATCGTAATCTCGATAATTCATACCCATCAGATCTGAAAACGTATAAATAAAGTCCGCATTATCATATTGTCGATTTAAAACATTCACATCATCTAATATTTTCTTTCTAAACCAATTATTTGAAGTCCATACAATAAATGGTATCGCATACATAGGATGCGTAGGACCAGCTTCGTTTCTACCCTGAAAATCATGTCCTTCAGAATCAAATACATCTTCTCCATGATCCGAGAAGTAAGTCAATAAACTATGTTGATTAACTGACTTCAGCCTCTTAATCAGTTCATAGACAATAGTGTCGTTATACCTCACTGCATTATCATAAGCATTAATTTTCTCGACTTTATCTTCAGATAATTCCTTAGGTAAATCAGATGCTTTTTTAAAATAATCATAAGCATCTGGATACCTGTACTTGTAAGACATATGAGTACCAATTAAATGAACAATAATGAGTTTTTTCTCCGCCTTATCTTGCAAAGCATGACTAAAAGGCTCGAGGACTTTTTCGTCAAAACTATATGAGTTCTGAGATCTGGCATTGTTTAACCATATCTGTTGGTCAGTTTGCCTAGCAAAAGTAGTAAGAATGGTATTTCTTGCTGTGAGCGTTTGTTGATTACTAATCCAGATTGTTTTGTAACCTGCTTGCTTCATCATCGCAATTAACGTTGGTTTCGTCTTATACAAATCCGGATGCAGTTGATCTGCAAAACTTAATACTTGTTCTAAACTTTCGATTGTATTTGGCCTAGATGCATAAACCCTTTTAAAAATCTTAAGCTCATTTTTGATTGAACTTAACTTAGGGTTTGTATCGCGATGATATCCATATATTCCAAAATGTAACCTTGTTGAGGATTCTCCAATAACAATCACAGCTGTAGTTGGCAAAGGCTTAACTTCTTCTTTAAAGTCTTGAAGCGGTTTGGACTGGTTAAATGTGTGCAAGAACAACTCAACCTCATTCAACTCCCTTTGATAATTTGCATAACCCAATACTAGTTGCCAAGGGGGAGCGGATATAAAGTGTTTGTTGAGACTTTTATAAACACTGCTTAATTTATTTTGCTGAATAGCACGAATGATAGGATAAGAAAAAATTAACGCTAGAATAATGAGTGCGAAGAAATAAGATTTTTTCAAGCTTATATTTAAGAATGCTGGGATTTTTTTCCAAATAAAAAATGGAATAATCGAAAAAATAAATACCTTAATTAATATCGAAAAACTTAAATAATTTTTAAGGTACTCCGAAGACTCTGCTTTATTAGATTCAAAAATAATAAAAATTAAACTTTGAGAAAGCTCTTGTTTGTAAACTAAAAAATAGGCAAAAGCTGGTAAAGCAGACAGCCAAATTAAAAGCCCCACTATCAGAGTGACATTTCTTGTTTTTTGAGGAAACAAAAATATTGGAACCAACCAAAATACAGTAGTTAGTGTGGTGTCCTTAAAGCCCTCAAATGAGGTTGCACCAGACAAGGTTAAAAGTAGTTGTGTTGAACTTGTAAGATACCAGAACAACAAAAAGATCCAACCAATATCAACCCAGAAAATACGCTTATTCAATTGTGTCATGTTTATACTTTCTGTTTAATGCGATTAATTAACTGGGGATTCTTTAAGAAGACCTAACTTAAAATCAACTGCAGCAGTTTGATAATAAGCAATTGCTTCCCGCATTAACTCTATGTTTACTTTTGTTTTGATTGCTTCAAATGTTGAAGGGTCTATTTGATAGGCCTCAACCTTTTGTTTTGGTAACAAAACGATTAACTGATTATTATTATAATAACCTAAGGATTGATAATTACTAATAAAAGCTCTGTTTTGGGGATTACTTTTTTCAAATACATTTTGACCAAAAAAGTGTTCTAACCCATGAAACCCCATCACTTCTAACAATGTTGGCGGCACATCAATTTGGGAAACTAAAGATTTAAAGTGATTTGGTTTAACAATTTTTGGGCCGTAAAAAATCATAGGGATATGATACTTAGCCACCGGAAGCTGAGTCTTGCCAGCCACAGAGGCACAATGATCGGCAACAATCACAAACAAAGTGTCATCGAACCAAGGCTTGGTTTTTGCCTGAGCTAAAAATCTACCGATTGCGTAATCTGTGTATTTAACTGCAGCCTTGCGTGAGCCTTGAGGCAAATCAATACGCCCATCTGGGAATATATAAGGGCGATGGTTACTCGTTGTCATAACCTGAATAAAAAATGGCTTGGAAGACGCTACCGTTTTATCAACGTACTGCAAGGTATTATCAAACAAACTCTCATCAGCCACACCCCAAACATTTTCCATCACAATACTTTTAGGATCGAAATTCGTTCGATCAAAAACTTTGTAATCATTAGCGCTAAAGTAAGCATTCATATTATCGAAGTAGCCGTAACCACCATAAATAAAAGCTGTACTCACCCCTTGCTGTTCCAAATACTCGCCCACTGTACTTAAATGTTGATTATGCGGGCGCCTCACAATCGCCTGCCCTGGGATGGGCGGAGTACCAAGTGACAATGCCTCTAAGCCACGCACCGTTCTTGTTCCTGTTGCATACAAGCGATCAAACACCAGTCCTTGCTTAGCGATTTTATCTAGCTCAGGAGTCAATTCTAGTGGACTGCCATATGCACCAAGATATTCAGCCGAAAGACTTTCAACCGTAATCATCACAACATTTTTAGGTCTTTTAATAAAAGGTGCTTCAGGATTTTTGGCATCAAATAAATTTGATTGGGGATGTTCACTTCGAAGCGACTTGAAAATACCTTTAGCTTCTTGTCTATCCATGGTGGAATAAAAACGCTCATAATCTAGATCATTTCTTCGCATTGCAGCAGCAAGACTATACAAGCCGTTCATGCTTAACTCTTGCGCGTAAACATTCTCTGAGAAGGCAGTTGCCTGATCAATATTGCTAAAAAAGGCACTACAAATCGGCAATGTAGCTGCAACTATTAATAGCTTTACGCGCTGTTTCCAATTAAGTGGAAATGTTTTAAACGTAACGAAACGGCGAATCAATATCACTAACGAAAAACTCAAAACAGCAATAGCAATTAAGATTGCTGGAATAGGATATGACTCTCTGATATTACCGATTACTTCATTGGTATAAATTAAATAATCTACTGCAATGAAATTAAATCGGGTCGTAAATTCTTGCCAAAAGAAATACTCTGAAATTAATCCAAAAATTATCGTAAAAATGATGATTCCTAGAAATACCCATCTAAGATGGCTACTTATTTTGCTAGTTTTAAATTTATTTGGGATAAGTGCAGTCACTAATAAAAGTGGTGCAATCCAATAAGCAAAAGTGGCAACATCAAACCATGTACCAACAGCAAATATTTTGAATGTATCAAATGGAGTCAAATCCTGTTGCGGAATCTGTGTCCATAAAAAGACTCTCAATAAAGCCCATGCAAGTATTGATACACAAAAAACAACAAATGAAAGAGATGATAATTTTTGACGGGGAATTGACAACATATTGGATCAGTAAAAGTATAAGTAACTTATTTAGATCGCAATATGCATGCCATACCAGAGAAAATTTAATTAATTTATTGAATACATCGACTTACTAATACTGCCCCAATTAATAAGCGCTCATGAAACCTATTCAATGATTAATAAAGCGCAAACATTGCAGTGATTAATGCAAGGTTTGCGTAGACTTCAATCATTGAAAACAAAAAAAGCTGCACTAGGCAGCTTTTTTGTTCGCTTAAAATTACTTAACTATAACGTGAATACTTTTGCGCATCATTTCACCATAAGACTGATGCAAGCCGTTTGCAAATTGAAGTGTCAACGTATATTGACCACTAGGTAAAGTCACTAAAGTTTCAGTCTGACCTTTACCAAAATGAATATGTCTCTCGTCTGCAGGAACTACCTGACCAGCAGCAATTCCTTCTGTATTAATGAGCAAATGATGGTGACCTGTATTAAGCGTTGTATCTCCAGCAGGTGCAACAGACATCCCAAGCACAGCAAACTTCACTTTAAATGGACTAGTCACAACATCTCCATCCTTAAGATCGACAAAATCCACACCCTGATCATCTGCAAAAACAACATCCATAGAAACAGCTAACAACAGAATCAATAAAACTTTTATTGCTTTCATATTCGCTCCTTTTTTGTTTAGCCTATCGATTATCAAATGAAATAAAAAAGCCCCAAGGCTATTCACACATTGGGGCTTTTAACAGTACTTTTACTTCTTAAATGGTGGAGCTGGGGGGAATCGAACCCCCGTCCGCAAGCCCTCCACAGACAGTTCTACATACTTAGCTGTGTTGTTTGATTTAACTTATTCCACACCAACGAGCAAGCAAGAAATAAGCGAGTTA
>JACCED011749440.1_pt1 | contig 13022 bp, 14 predicted proteins | sample 7455021 | NCBI WGS metagenome assembly JACCED01 (sample SAMN15323456, study PRJNA562643) | freshwater metagenome | isolation source: river surface water | place: USA:Blue River Watershed | collected 2017-08-19
GACGAGCGCTTGGGCAAGTGGCATTTCTGGATGAGCATGATTTCGTTCAACATCACTTTCTTCCCGATGCACTTTATGGGTCTGGCCGGTATGCCACGCCGTTACGCCGACTACGCTGCTCAGTTCACCGACTTCCACCAGATTGCAACACTTGGCGCGTTCTGGTTCGGTTTGTCACAATTGCTGTTCCTGTACATCATTCTGAAAGCGTATGCCGGCAAGGGCGAGCGTGCACCAGCCAAGCCTTGGGAAGGCGCAGAAGGGCTGGAATGGACTGTTCCTTCGCCAGCACCTTTCCATACGTTTGAGACCCCACCACAGGTCAAATAGGATATTCGATGACTCCAGAGCAACGTCGTAAGAACAAGCGGGCCGGATTGATATTTCTGGTGCTTGTGCTTGTGATGTTTGGCTGGACAATAGGAAGACAGTTTTACGTGCATTACTTTTCCTGATTCAGGTGAGGAGTTGTACACATGAGTCAGGATATAAAAGAACTATCTCAGCGCAAGCTGAACTTTTTCCAAACGCTCAAGGCTATTTCATGGGCCATGTTCGGAGTAAGAAAAGGCAAGGGGTACGAAGAAGATATTGCCAAGCTTAATCCTGTGCATCTTGTGGTTGCCGGTTTGTTGTTTGGCGTGATATTTGTGGTGAGCCTTGTGTTGATTGTCCAATGGGCCGTCGCAAGTCTCAGCTAGAAAAATTTAATTATTTGTAGTTTGGAGAACAATATGAGTGCATCCCACTCTGGTCACGTTAAAGAGGCACCTTACTATTACGTGCCCGCAGATTCGTCGCACCCAGTCAGTGCCAGTATCACGCTGCTTGTCGTGATGCTGGGAGCTTCGGCTTGGGTAAATGGCGTAGATGCTGGCAAATGGGCCGTCTTTGCTGGCTTGCTTGGCTTGTTCGTTGTGCTGTACCGTTGGTTTGGCGATGCGATTCGCGAATCCGAATCGGGCTTGAACAGCAAACGCATCGATGCCTCTTATCGCTGGAGCATGAGCTGGTTCATCTTCTCCGAAGTCATGTTCTTTGCGGCATTTTTCGGCGCCCTCTGGTATACACGTGTTGTAACCATGCCTTGGCTGGGTGACCTTGACCATAAACAGCTTCTCTGGCCTGATTTTAATGCTGTGTGGCCCAATCTCGGACCTGCTGGCGTGGTGGAAGCCTTTGAAACGATGGGGCCATTCTGGTTGCCCACGATCAACACGGCTTTGTTGTTGGCATCCGGCGTGACCCTGACAATCTCCCATCACGCATTGCGTGAAAATCATCGCGGTAAGGCAAGCTTCTGGCTATTCGCAACGATTGTTCTGGGTTTTGTTTTTGTGGCTTGTCAGGCGTACGAGTACATCTACGCGTACTCCTCGTTGAATCTGCGTTTTGATTCGGGCGCCTACGGCTCCTTGTTCTACATGTTGACAGGCTTTCACGGTTTTCACGTGCTGCTTGGCGCGACAATGTTGACTGTCATCCTGATTCGTTTGCTGAAAGGTCACTTCACCGCAGACAATCATTTTGGTTTCGAAGGCGCAGCTTGGTATTGGCACTTCGTTGACGTCGTGTGGCTTGGACTTTATATCTTCGTGTACTGGTTCTAATTTCTCTATTCAATCGCGACATAACGTCGCGTTCAAGAAAAAGGGCCAGCGCGAAGCTGGCCCAAATTTTTTAGTGTGATCGAATGTGCGTTGGGAGGCTAACGTTTAAAGCCGGTCGTCTCGATCCAACCCATCCAGTGAGAGAAAAGCAGAAAGAGAAATAGGATAACGGACAAACTGATCCGCACTGTCAGCGCATTGACGGTTTTGTTGGATGTCCCTTTATCGCGCATGAGATAGAACAGCGCCGATCCGAGGCTGCCTAAAATGCCTACGAAAGCAATGATGACCAAAATACGCATGACAGACCTCATTGAAAGAAGAGATTATCGCAGAGATGAAGCATCCAACCCCCAACAGATTGACCGTGATTGCCTTAATTCTTTTGGGGGCAGTTGCGGTGATATGTCTCCTGCTAGGGCGTTGGCAGCTCGATCGTGCGGCTGAAAGAAGGGAGGTCGCAGCCACAATAGAGGCTGGGCGACGCGCGCCTGCGCTGAAGCTTTCTGCAAATGTGCCGCCTGCCGAGTTGCAGGCTTGGCGACCTGCTGTCGCTCAGGGCGAATGGCGAAGTGAATGGAGTGTTTTGTTAGATAACAGAAACCTGGATGGACGGCCGGGCTTATGGCTAGCCACTCCTTTGATGGTGGATGCTGAAACCGCTGTGCTTGTATTAAGGGGTTGGCTGGAGAGACCAATCGCGAATCGTCCCGTTGCAAGCGTTCCGACGGAGACGACAAGCGTTCAGATAGGCGGTGAGTTGGCGGTCCGCGTGCCCAGACTCTTTGAACTTTGGACAAGCCAAGCCCATGCGGCGGCGAGTTTGCCTCAAGGGTGGAAGGGTACAAAACAGCCGGTGGAGGGTTACGTCGATCCACTGCTTTTAATTCGCCTACAAAATCTTGATTTAGATGAGTTTTCGCAAAAAACAGGATTGAAGTTTTTGCCAACTGTGTTGATGCAGACTTCTGGACAGTCGGATGCCGTCTTAAAACGCGTTTGGCCCGAACCCTCCGTCGATGCTGACAAAAACATCGGATATGCCACCCAGTGGTTTGGTTTTGCTGGCATCGTATTAATAGCCTTTTTGGTGATTGTTTGGCGTCTTTTGCGCATTCGCCAATCACCGTAAAAGTGTGCTGCTATTCTTGCCAGTTCAAGGAATCGCTGTAAAGTACAACTAAGATAATCGTAGATGATTGATAGATGGAATTGCTGTGACCGAATCCCGAATTAAATCAACTGGTCCGACACATGCGGCTGCGGACCAACAGAAGCAATTACGTTCTAAGACTCCGCTTATCATTATTTTGTTGATGAGCTTGGCGCCCGTGATTGGCGCACTCCTTGTTTACTTCAATCCTGAATGGCGTCCTGAAGGAAGTGCCGCCTATGGTGAATTGGTAGAACCCCAACGCCCCATGCCCTCGGCACAAGCTTTGCCTTTGACTAGCTTGGATGGTCAGCCCTTCGATCTGAATTCCTTGAAGGGTAAGTGGATCATGATGGCAGCCGATGGCGCTGAGTGTTTAGAGGCTTGCGCACGCAAGCTTTTCATTATTCGTAATACTCACGCGAGCCAGGGTAAACATGTTGAGCGACTCGCACGAGTGTGGTTCATCACCGATGACGCGCCTGTTCCAGAGAAAGTACTAGAGGCATACAAGGGGGCCGTGATGGTCAGGGTCAATCCCGTATTGCTTCAACAGTTCTTGCTTGGCGGCGCACCGGGTTCAGTCACGCCGGAACAGGCGCGCAAAGCACTGTCAACTCCGATGTGGGTCATCGATCCTCTTGGTAATTTGATTTTGCAGTACCCTGCTGCCGCGGATCCGGAGCTCTTTCGCAAGGACATTCGCAAACTCATCCAGAATTCGAGGATTGGGTAAATGAAGCTGGATAAAACGCCCAGGAATCGCTACCGCAAACTGGTATTCCTGACTTGGTTTTTGACACTCGATTTAATTATGTTTGGTGCGTTTGTCCGCCTGACAGATTCAGGACTCGGGTGCCCGGACTGGCCTGGTTGCTATGGCAGTGTGACCCCAATCGGTGCCTTGGATTCCATACGCCAAGCGGCACAAGCGATGCCGGATGGGCCTGTGACCTTGCCTAAAGCATGGATAGAAATGATCCATCGCTATGTTGGTGCGCTGTTGGGTTTCCTGATTATTATGATTTCATGGATGGCATGGCGACATCGCACTCAGTTCGAGTATTCACCAAGGCTCGCTTTCGTCACCTTGGCTGCAGTGTGTTTGCAGTGCGCATTTGGTGCTTGGACTGTGACGATGAAGCTGATGCCTTTGATCGTTACGGCCCACTTGCTTGGCGGCATGTCTTTGCTGGCTTTGATGACCTGGCTCGCGGCGCGCGAGCGATCTTATCCCGCTTTACGAGCCGAGTCTTTGCGCTATTCACCCTGGGTAGCGATTGGTCTTGTACTGTTATTCATGCAAATCGCCTTGGGTGGATGGGTGAGTACCAATTACGCTGCATTAGCCTGTATGGATTTTCCAAAATGTAATGGCAGTTGGTACCCGCCGATGGACTTGAAGAGTGGTTTTTCTCTGGTGCGAGGCTTGGGTGAGATGCCAAGTGGCGAGATGATTTCTCAAATGGCGCTTACCGGTATTCACTGGGTGCATCGTAACTTTGCCTTTGTGATCTTCGCCTTTATGGGATTTCTCAGCTGGAAGCTCATGAAAGATCCGGGACTCAAGGGGCCGTCGCAGCTGGTGCTTGCCCTGTTGGTCGCACAATTGTTTACCGGACTGACAACAATTTTCTTTCAGTGGCCTCTCCTGATTGCGGTTTTACATAATGGCGGAGCGGCAGGCTTGGTGCTTGCGACGGTGACTTTGCTGTTTCGACTAGGACACACCGCCCGATCTTCCGCTGCTTCTCACGTATAGCTTATTCAGTTCAGACGACTGGCGGGGGTGGCTCGCCGGTTATGCGGGCTTGCCATTACAATGGCTTACGTTTCAATTAAATAGTGATCATGTCTAGTCTGACTGCCCCATCCCAAAGCCTCTTGCGTCAGTACCTTGTGCTGACCAAGCCGCGCGTGACCCAATTGGCGGTCTTTTGCGCGGTGATTGGTATGTTTCTGGCAACACCGACTTTGCCAGACATGCAAAAGGTCATCGCGGGGACGATCGGTATTTGGTTGCTCGCTGCCGCAGCGTTTGCCGTCAATTGCCTGATCGAGCAGCGTATCGATGCAAAGATGTTGCGCACGGCTCGGCGAGCGACTGCGACAGGTACGATTTCGTCCGGACAAGTCCTGTTGTTTTCCGGGCTGCTTGGCGGGCTGGGAATGGTGGTACTGTATCGCTGGGTCAATCCTCTGACAATGTGGCTGACTTTCGCCACGTTTGTCGGCTATGCCGTGATCTACACCGTGATCTTAAAACCTCGTACACCGCAGAATATTGTAATCGGTGGTTTGTCTGGAGCAATGCCGCCCGCTTTAGGTTGGGCGGCAGTGGCGGACGCGGTGCCAGCCGAGGCGTGGTTGCTTGTCTTGATTATCTTTATCTGGACGCCGCCGCACTTTTGGGCGCTTGCACTGTATCGGACACGAGATTACGAAAACTCCGGGTTGCCGATGTTGCCCGTCACGCACGGTCAGCAATTCACCCGACTGCATATTCTGCTCTACAGCATTGCATTGATGGCGACGACAGCTCTGCCCTATGTGATTGGGATGAGTGGTTGGCTGTATTTGTTGTGTGCGATGGTTCTTGGAGCGTTGTTTGTCTGGTATGCCTGGAAACTTTACCGCCACTACAGCGATGAGTTGTCACGTCGGCTGTTTAAGTTTTCGATTTTGTACCTTTCGCTATTGTTTGCGGCCTTGTTGGTTGACCATTGGTTGATCGTGGTGGCACGCTAGATGAGGGTTGCTCTTTTTTCCCTGTGCCTTTGGCTGTTAGCGGCATGTGGCGATGCGGGCGATCTTAAATTCAAAGGTAGCGATATTTCCGGGACAAAGCTTGGCCAGAATTGGACGTTGGTCGGGATGGATGGGAAAACCTATACCCCTGAGAGTTTTCGAGGCAAAGTCACACTGGTTTTTTTCGGCTTTACGCAGTGTCCTGATGTTTGTCCGACAGCGCTGGCCGAACTCAGCCAGGTCATGAAGCTGCTTGGGGACCGTGCATCACAGGTTCAGGTTGTGATGATTTCGGTTGATCCGGAGCGCGATACGCCCGAAGTGCTGCGCGCGTATGTTTCAGGATTTGACCCGCGATTTATTGGTATGACGGGAACAGCCGAGCAAATCAAGGCCGCCGCCGGCTCTTTTAAAGCCTACTATGCCAAGGTTCCTGCAGCAAAAGGGTCATACACGATGGATCACAGCTCGTCTTTTTACCTGTTGGACAAAAAAGGCGAGGCTCGGGTGATGCTCAATAGTACGATTGGCGCCTCGGCTGTCGCGCAGGATATTGAAACGCTGTTGCGCTAAGCTTTACTTTTGTTGGGTGGCGAGGCTTTCTTGCCAAACGCGTAACGCATTTTGGGCTTTTTCAGAGAGCTGGGCAATCTCTAGCTGGGCTGTGCGTTCGATAATCATGCGCGCATAAGGCGTCGCAAGGCTCGAAGCCTCTTGGCACAGACGCATCTCCTCCCCGACGGAAGGACTGCGCTGACGCCAAAAGTTGATGGCGGATTCAATTTCGGTAAGAGTGATGAAACTTTGCATCCCTCTATTGTCCCAGAATATCGACCGGACTTCCAAAGAAAGCCGGACTTTAAACTGATATTGTTGAGCCCTGCCCGTGGCGGCAGGATGCGAGTAATATGTCAGGGTTCACCCTCATCGCGGGCTCATCATGACAACGAATCCAAATAATCCTTTTGTGCTGCCAGGCCTGGGCCAGACCGGGGAAATGGCTTCTAATCCATTGTTTGCCAGTCTTGAAATGATGCGCCAGACTTTCACGACACTGGCGGGTAAAAATGGTTTGGCCAATGGTCTGTCCATGCAAGCGACTCTTGATCCAGTGGAGCTAGAAAAGAAAATCAGTGAACTCAAGTCTGTAGAAAGCTGGCTGAAATTAAACTTGTCCATGTTGAGTAGTACCATTCAAGGCATGGAAGTACAGCTTGCTACGATCACCACTCTCCAGCAGTTCATGACCGCGAATGCTGTTGCGCCAACGACTGCACCCCAGACAGCTCCTGCGTCAAGTGCAGCGGCTGCCTCGCCTTCAAGCTCTGCACAAGAACAAATCCCTCAAGCGGTTAACCAATCGGTCAACCAAGCGGCAGTGACTGCAGCGAGCACGGATGCGGCGCAGGCGTGGTGGAGCATGTTGACGCAACAGTTTGGGCAGTTAGCGGCAGCGACCTCCGCAACGATGGGGGAGACGACTGCAAAAAAAACGGCGACCAAGGATGCCAAGGCTTCCGCTAAACAATCCATACGCACTTCAGTTAAAAAAACGAATATTCGCTCCGATTCTTCGTCAAAAAAATAACAAATCTATATTGATCTAATTAATCAGTTTCACATCACATAAATAAAATGCTTAACATCGTGATTCTCGCGGCCGGTCAAGGCAAGCGCATGCAGTCCAGTCTACCCAAAGTGCTTCATCCGATCGCCGGTCGCGCCATGCTGTCGCATGTGCTTGATGCGGCAGAGTCTTTGGGCGCCCAGAGTATCGCCGTGGTGGTGGGCCATGGGGCAGACCAAGTCAAACAAGCCTATGCTGAGCACCCTGGTTTGCGATTTGCCTTGCAGCAGCCTCAGCTCGGAACAGGCCATGCTGTTTTACAAGCGGTGCCGTTGCTTCAGGAGGATGGCAAAGACGATGTGACGATCGTTCTCTACGGTGATGTCCCGCTCGTGCAGCCTGAGACCTTGCGAGCCTTGCTTGCTGCACGTGGAGAGGGCTTAGCTGTGTTGACTGAAATCCTTGCGGATCCTACGGGTTATGGTCGAATCGTGCGTGATGCGACAGGTCATGTCTGTGCGATTGTTGAGCATAAGGATGCTGATGCCGCACAACGTGAAATCAAAGAGGTCAACACGGGCATTGTCGCTGCACCGACGGGCAAGCTTAAAACATGGCTCTCTCGCTTGACTAATCACAATGCGCAAGGCGAGTATTACCTGACCGATATCATTGGTATGGCCGTCGTCGACGGGTTGCCCGTCAATGTGGCGCATCCGGCGGCAGCTTTTGAGACGCTCGGTGTCAATAGTCGTGCGCAGCAGGCACAGCTCGAGCGTTTGTGGCAGACGGAGTTGGCGCGGCGCCAGCTTGAGGCCGGCGTCACGCTTGCTGATCCAGCGCGCTTTGATTTACGCGGAAATTTAAGTTGTGGACAAGATGTGTTCATCGATGTGGGCTGCGTGTTTGAGGGGCGCGTCACGCTAGGAGATGGCGTGCGCATCGGTCCACACTGCGTCTTGCGAAATGTCACACTTGGTGCGCGTACTCGCATCGAGGCCTTTAGTCATCTGGAGCAGGCGCAGGTGGGTGCGGATGCTCAAATTGGACCCTATGCACGCCTGCGTCCCGGAGCTGTGCTGTCAGACCAGACGCATGTTGGTAATTTTGTGGAAATTAAAAACTCGGTCATCGGTAAGGAAAGCAAGGCGAATCATCTTGCCTATGTTGGAGATGCGGATGTTGGAGAGCGTGTCAACATTGGTGCCGGCACCATCACTTGCAATTATGATGGTGCGAACAAGCACCGTACCATTATCGAAGACGATGCCTTTATCGGCTCTGATACGCAGCTTGTCGCGCCTGTTCGGGTGGGACGCGGCGCCACTTTAGGTGCGGGCACCACGCTCACGCGTGACGCACCTGCGCACCAGTTGACTGTGACGCGGGCTAAGCAAACCTCGCTTGAAGGCTGGCAGCGTCCGGTTAAAAAAGCAAAAGTATGAGCGCAGTCCAACTAGATGAGTGAAGTCAAAGCAGACAAACCGGGCGAACCGATAGAGGGTTTGCCGCCCGGACGACGTGGTATGGCCGCCCTGGCTCTGGCGCTTGGTTTGATGCTGGCGGTATTGGATGCCACCATGATCAACGTGGGACTGCCTTCGATCGCTGAAAGCTTGAATGAGTCGGCATCTTCAGTTGTATGGGTCGTCAATGCTTATAGTCTGACAGTCGCGATGACGCTGTTGCCGATGGCTGCGATTGGTGAGCGCATCGGCTTTAAACGCTTGTTCCGCTATGGCCTGTTGACCTTTGTTTTGGCGGCACTTGCCAGTGCCTTAGCACCAAATTTACCAGCCTTGCTTGTGAGTCGAATCTTTCAAGGCTTGGGCGGTTCCGCGATCATGTGTTTGTTTGGCGCGTTAGTACGTCATATTTATCCGCCGAGTTTAATCGGTCGCGGGATTGGTTTAAACGCCTTAACGGTGGCTGTTTCGTCCGTGATGGGGCCTTCAATAGGCTCGTTTATTTTGTCATTGGCTTCGTGGCACTGGATATTTTTCTTTAGCGTGCCCATGGGATTGTTGACGATGCTTGGTGTGCGTTATTTGCCTGATGTCGCACCGATTCGGTCGCGTTTCGATTGGCAAGCGGCGATGTTGAGCATGACGACGATTGGTTTGTTTATTATCGGCATTGATTATTTAATGGGCGCGACCTGGCATGGTATTGCTTTGATTGTGCTGGCCGTGTTAATTGGAACAGCGTTGGTGCGTCGGTCGAGCAAACAGACTGCACCACTCGTGCCAGTGGATTTATTCAGAATTCCGGCGATGCGTTATGCGCTAGCGGCCTCCGCCAGCACCTTTGCGGGTCAGATGGCGACGCTTGTCTCGCTCCCTTTTTATTTGCAGATTACGCTTGAGCGCTCACAGCTTTCCGTTGGATTTTTAATGGCGGGCTGGCCAGCGGGTGCGGCTGTTATTGCACTGATAGCTGGACGTTTGTCGGATCGATTTTCTGTCGCACTGCTGAGTGGCTTGGGTGCAGGCACAATGGCTTTGGGTTTGTTGTGTGTTGTGCTGATGCCTGCCTCGATCCCCGATGGATGGTTGTTTGCAGCAATGTTATTGTCGGGCGTGGGGTTTGGATTTTTTCAGACACCGAACAATCGTGTTTTGATTGGTTCGGCACCTCGCCACCGTGCAGGCGCGCTCGGTGGGCTACAGGCGACAACGCGTGTGTTTAGCCAGACCTTTGGCGCTGCGATTGTTTCGCTGGTATTCGGCCTAGGCTTGAACTCAGGTCCAATGCTCGGGCTTTATGTCGCAATCTTTTTTTCAATCATTGCGTTAGCAGTGAATATTTTCAGGCACTTTAACGCTCCCAATACTCCCTGAGTAGTTATTAAGCGCTCTTTACTCTATTTAATTAATACAATAAAATACAATTGTATGCACATGTCCATGTGCATTCGGCGCTGGCGAGAGTCAAGCTAGCCCTCAACAAGATTGGAGACAAATAATGAGTAAATATGACGTGATTGTTGTCGGCGCAGGTAATGCGGCACTTGCCTCAGCAGTTTCTGCAAAAGAAAATGGTGCCCAGCGCGTTGTTGTGCTTGAAAAAGCGCCTCGTGAAATGAGAGGAGGCAATACGCACTGGAGCGGTGGCGTATTGAGGTTTGCTTTTGATGACCCGCGTGAAATAGGTCCGCTCTTGCCTGGAGTCGAAGATGAATATGAGGATTTTTACTCGGGTATTCAGCCCTACACAAAAGAGGACTTCCATGGCGATTTGATGCGTGTGACCTCTGGGCAAACTGATCCTGAATTATCCCGTTTGCTTGTCAATCAATCAAAAGATACGGTGTTCTGGATGAACACGGTTGGCAAGATCCCGATGGAGCCGTCAATCACTTTAACGGGTGTCAGAAAAGGAAATCGTATTGTTTGGGCGCGAGGCCTGGTTGTGCGTGCCGAGCATGAGGGAGTCGGGTTATCGCGTAGCTGGTTTGCAACGTGCGAACGCATGGGAATCGAAATTCGGTATGGTGCCGCAGTGGTGGGATTGCTGCAGAACGAATAAGGTGCTGTGAACGGCGTGAGAGTGCGCGAGGAACATGGCATATCTGAGCTGCATGCAAATTCTGTGGTGCTTGGTTGTGGAGGTTTTGAGGCGAACGTTCAAATGCGTACACAGCACATCGGACCTCTTGTCGGTGCCGCGAAAGTCCGCGGAACACCTCATAATCAGGGTGACGGACTCAGGATGGCCATGGGCTTGGGCGCAATGCCTTGGGGTCAGTGGAGTGGTTGTCACGCAACGCCTATTTCCGCAGACTGGGGCAATTTTGCGCCCCGTGAAATGACAGATAGAAGCAATCGCTTGAGTTATCTGTATGGCATCATGATCAATCGGATGGGCCGCCGGTTTGTTGATGAGGGTGCTGACGGTGCCATGTTTACCTACGCAAAATACGGTAGGGCGATTCTTGCCGAACCAGGGGCTAAGGCTTACCAGTTGTTTGACTCCCAAGTCGTCCATTTGCTAGAACCACGTTATTCGACAAGTGATCCCATCACATCCGATACTCTCGAGGGACTCATCGAACAACTCGATATTGATGACAAGAAACAAGCGCTTAAAACCGTCCTAGAGTACAACGCTGCGGCCAAGCATGCTTCTGAGGGGTTTGATCCATCGCAAAAAGATGGTTTATCGACAAAGGGGCTTGCCTTAGAGAAAACCAACTGGGCAACCAAGCTTGAGAAAGGGCCGTTTTATGCATATAGCGCAACGGGTGGTATCACCTTTACTTTTGGCGGGTTGCGGGTTGACGAGCAAACCCGCGTCATCGGTACAGATTGGCGGCCAATTCCAGGTCTCTATGCTTGTGGAGAAATGATTGGCGGTCTTTTTTACGACAACTATCCAGCTGGAACGGGCCTTGTTTCCGGCGCGACTTTTGGTCGTATTGCTGGACGCATGGCGGCGGCTTCAAGCAGCAATCATGTCAAGACAAAAGCGGCCTAGGGCCTAAAGGGGATTCATGATGGGAAAGTCTGAGCAGGGCCAGCCGCTTATTAATCGGTTGGCAGCATTAATTTGCAACTTCGACACTGGTTTAATCAACGAGCAGGCGATTAGCTTGTCCCGTACTGCCATTATCGATACGCTTGGTGTGACGCTCGCCGGCGTTGGGGAGCCATCTGTCGTTAACCTGCTCAAGACACCCGGTATCGGCACTTCGCCAGGTCAATCGACAATATTTGGCACTGACAAAAAAACGTCGGCGCTGGATGCTGCGTTTATCAATGGTGTAGGCTCCCATGCCCATGATTATGATGACTTTAGCCAACCTATGGGCGGACATCAATCCGCTCCATTGGTGGCGCCTTTGTTTGCCTTGGCCGAAGAGCGAGCAAAGTCTGGATTGCAACTGATTCACTCCTATGTTGTCGGGATTGAAACTGAAATTCGTATCGCGCGCGCGGTTAATTTCCATCATTACGATTTGGGATGGCATCCAACCGCCACCATTGGCATATTTGGTACGGTTGCGGCGTGCGGTCATCTCATTGGTCTGAGCGAGGAAAAAATGTCGGTGGCCTTGGGTATTGCCGCCTCACTTGCGTCCGGACTCAAATCCAATTTTGGAACAATGGTCAAACCCCTACATGTTGGACAATCAGGTCGTAATGGTCTGCTAGCAGTTCTGCTCGCCGAGTCAGGCTATGACTCCAATCCTGAAACTTTCGAGCATAAGCAGGGATTTCTGAATGTATTCAATGGCCCGGGAAACTACAACGCAGAGTTGATGTTCGAGAACTGGGCGAACCCACTCGAGGTGCTCAGCACGGAGATGGGATTGAAGCAATTTCCTTGCTGCGGGAGTACGCATCCCGCAATCACGATGATGCTCCAGTTGCGCAAAGATTACACGATCGATCTTGATCAGGTTGAGAGCGTGCAGATACTCGTGCATAAGCGTCGATTGCCGCACACATACAACCCCAATCCTGTAACGCCCCTTGAAGCTAAATTTTCTGTGCAATATGCAGTATCCCGCGCGCTTGTCTCGGGAGCCGTACGTTTGGGTGATTTCGAGGGCGAGGCGCATTTTGATAAAAAAGTGCGTGAGATCATGGCCAAGACGACAGCCGGGCCCCATCCTGAGATGGCGGATGATTCGCCTGAGCAGTTTGGAGCTGAAGTGACCATTACGATGAAAGATGGCCAGGTATTCTCACGCAAGATTAATAACTTGGTGGGACGCGGGATCTCATACCCGATGACAAGCGATGAGATGTGGGAAAAATTTAACGACTGCGCAGAAACAGGTGGTTTGCCACGTGCGGATATTCCCCCTTTGTTCGAGCGCCTAGAAACCCTTGAAAAGGTATCCGATATTCGGGCTGTCACGCGATTGATGGTCAAGCGATCATTGCCAGGTAACAAGGCACCACTGACTGGTTATATCGATACCGCTGCGGAGAAAGGC
>JACCED012278224.1_pt1 | contig 13014 bp, 9 predicted proteins | sample 7455021 | NCBI WGS metagenome assembly JACCED01 (sample SAMN15323456, study PRJNA562643) | freshwater metagenome | isolation source: river surface water | place: USA:Blue River Watershed | collected 2017-08-19
AACAGACAGTCCACCGAGAATCGCAGTTGCAAGCGGCGCGTAAGACTCGCCGCCCTCTCCCATTTTGAGGGCCATAGGAAGCAACCCAAAAAGCGTCGCAAGCGATGTCATTAAAATTGGCCGCAGACGCTGGGTCGATGCTGCGGATACTGCATCAGACAATTCTCGGCCTTCCTTGCGCAGTCGGATGATGCTTTCCACAATTAAAATGCTGTTTGAAAGTACAATCCCCACCATCATAAGGACGCCCATGAGAGACATGACATTGAGCGAAGTTCCGCTGAATTGAAGTGTGAGGATAACGCCCGCGATTCCTGGCGGAACAGCAAGCATGATGAGAAGCGGTGTGATAAACGACTGGAATTGGGCAACCAGAATCAAATATGCCAGAATAATCGATAAAATGAGTCCGATTGCAAAGCTGCGAAAGGACTCTTGCATGCCCAAAACCATACCTCTTACGTGAATCCGTATTCCTTCCGGAAGGTTTGTCTGTGTGATGATTTTTTGAATATCGGAATAAGCTTTTCCTAAATCCTCCCCTTCGGGAGCGACAAAGACATTAATGATGCGTCGCAACTGGTAGTGATTGACTTCGGTTGGCGCTCGGGAGGCAGTAATTTTGCTCACGGCATCCAGTCGGGTCCCCTGCTTTTGTCCTGAGGCACGGAGCGGAATTCCCATAAGGTCATCAAAACTTTCGATGTGGTTTTCGGGATACTGAACCGTCAGGAGGTAATCATTTCCGCTCTTTGGGTCTACAAAGTAACTGGGAGCGATCATGGCTCCCGAAGTTAATGAGGTGATCACGTTCTGAATGACTTCCTTGGAACTGAGACCCATTTCAGAAGCCCGGGCCCTATCCACATCCAGTTTGAGGGCGGGATAATCAACGTCTTGTGGAACGAGCACGTCGCCGATCCCAGGGAGTCCCCGAATTCTCATGGCGATTTCCGATGCAATCCGGTGGGTTGCCTCCAAATCAGAACCCGTAACCTGAATGTCAATGGGCGCCGGAAGTCCCTGATTGAGCACTGAGTCGACCAACCCGCCGGTTTGGAAGTAGGCACTCACCTCGGGGACTTGGAGCTCAAGCGCCCGGCGCACTCGGTTCATGTAATAAAAACTGTCTCGTTTACGCTTCTTTTTCAAGCTTACCTGAAGAGTTGCAGTGTGTTGACCCGAGTTGCTCGTGTACATCGAACTAAAACCAGGTTGAACGCCGATGTTCGCAACCAGCACATCAAGGTCCTTCGGGTCCACTTGCTCCCGGATCAGAGACTCAATCCGCGCAATGTATTCCTCAGTGAGCTCTATTCGCGTTCCCGTGGGCGCCTTCACATTTAGCACAAACTGCCCCGGATCCGTTCGGGGAAAATAGGCGACCTTGAGGAGCGGAAATAGAAACAAACTAAGCACGAAAAAAATCAAAGCCAATCCCACGGTAAACGCCGGCTTTTGCAGCGAAACTTGCAGTGCGGCAACGTACTTTTCTCGCACTTTGTTAAACTGGCGATCAAACCATTTAATAATTGTGCCCCCCCCCTTTTCGTTACTTATTTCCGAGTGGGCGGAGATAAATTTTGCACAAAAGAGAGGCACGGTTGTCATTGCGACGACATACGAGGCGAACATGGAAAAAACCACTGCTAACGCCAAGGCGATGAACAAGAAACGGCTTACCCCGTACAGCAGGGTTACTGGAAAGAAAACAACGACAGTTGTGAGTGTCGACGCGAGCACCGGAAGGGACATCTCCGTCCCCCCTTTCTCAGCGGCATCACGGGGGGAGGCTCCGCACTCGAGGTGGTGAAAAATGTTCTCAAGCACCACCACCGAGTTATCAATGAGCCGGCTGAATGCCAGAGCCAAGCCGCCCAGAACCATAGTATTGACCGTGGCCCCGCCAGCAGCCAGGCACAACATTGCCGCAAGGGCCGATAGCGGAATCGACACAAACACCGCCAAGGTCCCGCGGAGGTTTCCCAAAAACAAGTAGATCATCAAGCCGGTCAACAACAGCCCCAACAGCCCCTCGTGCAGCAGGTTGGCGATGGCGTCGCGGACAAAAATGGACTGGTCAAAAACAACCTGGGCCACAAGCGTTTTTGGGACATCTACGAGAGATCGGAGACGTTCCCGGACCCCGTCAACAACCGCTATCGTGTTCGCATCCCCGCCTTGCTTGAGCACTGGGAGGTAAACGGAGCGCTGACCGTCGACGCGGACAACGTTCGCCTGCATTTGCGAGGCATCCTTGGCGGTTCCAACGTCCCCCACCAGAACTGATGAACGTCCAATGGTTTTGAGCGGTAACCGGTTGACATCCTGAACGTCACGAAGCTGGGAGTTTGCATAGACATTGTGCGTGAAGGGACCCACGCGCACATCTCCAGCGGGAAGGATCAGGTTTGAATCGTTCACAGCACGCACCACATCCATCACGGAAAGTTGATGCGATTCGAGCCTCAGCGGGTCGACGTACACCATGATTTGCCGGTACTTCCCACCAAAAGGCTGCGGGACAGACGCCCCGTCGATGCCGGCAACCTGATTCCGCACTGCGTATTGTCCCGCGTCGCGCAACTGGGTTTCTGTGAGTCCCTCACCCTTCATTGTGATCAGACACACAGGAAGACTCGATGCATCGAACTTCAAAACAACCGGGGGCATTATGCCGGGGGGAAGCCGGCGCAGGTTTGCCGAGGCTAGATTGGCAATAGTGCTGACCGCCGTATCCGAATTCTGCCCTGGTTTAAAAAAAATTTTTATCAGACTCACCCCGGGAAGAGACCGGCTTTCGATATGATCAATTCCACTGGCAAGCGTGAAAAAACGCTCAAACCGTCCGGTGATGTTGTTCTCAATCTGCTCGGGTGGCATTCCTGAAAAAAACGTCGCAACGACCACGACGGGAATGTCGATCTTTGGAAATAAATCTACAGGCATCCTCAGAAGGCTGGTCACGCCGACGAGGACCGTGAGCAAACATCCGACGATAATAAAATAAGGAAACCGCAGAGAAAACCGTGTCATTATCGAGGCCGAGGTGACGACTCAGAGAGGAAATCGCAAGCGTTCATTGTGGTTTGATTTGAGATGGATGGATTTGGCGGCCGAATCTAATAACGAAGCAACGCTCCTTTGCTTGAAACTGTCGCCAGCCCTTATTCTTTGCAACGTAAACGCATGCTATTTTTTGGAATCATGAGAGCCCGTGGATTTCGTAAACAAATGGGGCGAAACCTTGGCGGCAACACGAACGCGCCCCCTGTTTTCATTTGGTTTTTAACGCCTGGACGATCTTAGTTTCTACCGACTGACCTGATTGCAGTTGGGATCGTGATCCAAGAACCACAAGGTCGTTCTCCCTGATACCTGATACAATCTCTGCTGCCATCGCAGTTTCCAATCCAAGTTCCACAATTCGTTCTTCCAGAACACCCTTGTCCGACACCAAGGTCACCGTCCGGGGTGTACCCCGAGAGAGGGCGGTGAGCGGCACAGTCAGAACATTGTCTCTCTGATCCAGAATTAACCGCACGTTCGCGTACATTCCCGGCAGGAGACTGCCATCGCCGTTTTTCACCTCTGCCTGCGCTTCCATACTGCGCGTTGCCGGGTCAATCTCTCCAGCGACCCGCGAGATGGTCCCCGATAATTCTCTCTCCAAATTTGGAACGTATATAAGAATTGGCGTCCCGACTTTGACGTTTGACACATGGGAGGAGGAGACGGCGAAAGCCAACCGCAGTTTGTCGGTGGCGACAAGCCTCACTAACGGAATGGCCGTAGCGCTAGGTAATTAGCCTCTCCGAATTGAATCACCCACATCCGCGAAACGCTTGGTAATGATTCCGTTGAAAGGAGCGGTGATGCGCATCAGTAAGCGCTTCGCCTCCAGGCGGGCAACATCCGACTGCGCGATCAGCACGCTTTGCTCTGCCGCGTGCGCTCCGGCTTCCGCAGCCGCCATGCTTGCCCGTGAGGAGACCTCCGCCGCATGCGCCTCCTCGACTGCCGCCGCAGCGGTCTGCTCACGCGCTTCTGAAAGATCAATTTCTTGTTGGGCGATAAGACCAGGCTTCACAGCACTCACAGAAAGCAATCTCTGGTATGTTTTGCCTGTTTCAGCATGTGCCACTTCAGCACGCTTTAGCGCCGCTCCGCAGCGCGTGACTTCGGAGGCTGCCTTCTTGATGTCCTCCCCGGCTTTTCTCAAATCGGCGTCGGCTCGGCTCTTGACTGCAAAAGCCCGCTGAACCTCCTCTTCAAACTCGGGTATCTCCGTCTCTGCAATCACCTGCCCCTCGGTCACGCGATCCCCAATATCCACGCCGATTTTCCTGACGAAACCGGCCACTCGCGCATGTAATTCAACATCCTGACTGGGGCGAAATTCTGCATCAAAAACAATCTCCCGCCGCAAACTCTCCCGAGTCACTTGCGCGACGGCAACCACGGGAACCTTGGTTGAACTATTACCGGAGGGTGAGGTTACCTCTTTTCCCGACCTCCCGCATGAAGTCGCAAGCAGAGCCAGAACGCTGACTACAATTCTGCAATAGATCATTAGAGTCCTCGCATTGATGTAACACTCTTTTGCACTCTTAGAACAGGTAGGAATTCTGTCTCTTTTGAAACATCGGAGCCTTACTCTTGCAATTGGAACTGAGGTCGGAAAATCGAAATCGAGCAACCCGTCTTGTGTAACAAAGGCATGTCGCATCTTCCGTGAGTTTGAGGTGAACCCAGTGTGGCACTGTTGTCGAGCCTTACTAGCATGCCGCGGTGGAGCGGCGACAGTGCAGCAGGCTTAGTTCGAAGGCTTGTTTCTCTGCGGTCTTTTACCGGGCGCGATTGCGCGTTCGGGATCCATTTTGGCCAGATCTTCAGCGGTGGGTGCGCCTCCAAACTGCGCGTAGTAACGTTCTTGAAAAGGGTTGATCTTAGGTCCGAGCGCACTTTCGTTGACCATCAGAGGCAGACACTCGCTCCACCAGCGGTCGAAGACTTGGGAAAGCTCCCGTACGACCTCTGGGTGTGAAGGGGCAACGTTGTTTTTTTGACCGTAATCTTGCGAAAGATCGAATAGCTCCCACTTTGGCTCCGCCCCGCCTGCTTCGCTCACAAGCGACCACCGGGCGTTACGCACTGCGGCTACGTGGTACTTTGCGAGATTTGGATCCGAGGATTTCGCCCACCTGCCTTGGTGGGTGAACAAGTGACGATCCGGCCACTTCGCCTTCGGATCGTTCAGGAGTGACACAAGGCTTCGACCCTCAACTTGCGATTTCACCTGCTGGGAGGGCGCGACGCCTGCGATCTCTGCGATGGTCGGGAAGAAGTCAATGTGGGCGCAGAGCGCCTTGCAGTCACCTGGTTCGATTGAACCCGGCCAACGCCAGAACGAACTGGCCCGCGTTCCCCCGAGCCACGCGCTGCCTTTGGAACCGTGCATTTCCGCGTTGAATACCGGAACTCCAGCGGTGCCTCCGTTGTCATTCATGAAAATCACCAGCGTTTCCTTTGCAATTCCCCATGCATCGAGCTTCGCGAGGATCCTGCCGACGTTTTGGTCGATGTTGTGAATCATCCCAAAGAAGCTTTCGGTCTCCGGCTTCAAGCCCTTGCCCTCGTAAAGCGCTTTGTCCTCGGGACGCGCGATGTAGGGGCCATGGGGTGCGTTCGATGGGATATAAGCGAAAAACGGCTTTTTTGTCTTTCGCTGCGCGTCTATCCAATCAGTGGCCTGTTGGTAGAACACATCGGTGCAATATCCAGAAGTCTTCTCGAACTTGCCATTGTGCAGGATAAAGGGATCGAAGTACTTGTTTGAAGGGGCGTCCCCGCACGAGCCCGGGAAGATCTGACCGATGCCTCCTGCGCCGTGGATGAAAACCTCGTCAAAGCCGCGCTTCCCGGGCTGATACTCATCCTCATCCCCAAGGTGCCATTTGCCGAAAATCCCTGTGGTGTATCCCGCAGTTTTGAGTTGCTGCGCGATAGTTGTCGCATTCAGCGTCATGCGTTCTCTCTCGAGAATGGTGTGTGTGATGCCGTTCTTGAACTCATGTCGGCCAGTCATCAGCGCGCTTCGGGTCGGTGAGCACGTTGGGCTCACGTGGAAATCAGAAAAACTTCTGCTCTCGCCACGAAGCTTGTCTAAATTTGGGGTCTTCAAAACAGGGTTTCCATGGGCGGATATGTCCCCGAATCCTTGGTCGTCAGTCAGGATGAAAACAATGTTAGGATGCCTATCCGGTGCGATTGCAGCGAAGCTGCTGGTGACCATTAAGATTGAGGCGGACAGGAGTTGCAGGAGGGCTTTCAGCATAAATGATCGCTTTGAGGGTTCAGCCCGCAGGAGATTTCGATGAGGCGCGGGGTGACTATCTGGCTTGGCGCAGAAGACTGTTGCCAGCATAAAGTTCTGACTAGTGGGATTCCTTTTCCCCAAAGGATGCGTGGGGTTGTTGTTGGCAATTTTGGGGTACGCTTTGGGCGCCATCCCTAGTCTGGCTAAGGGTTTATTACGTTATAAAACGCTTTAGATTAATGCTTTAAATTAAGCTGATCAATAGTTCCAGCCGAGGAAGAGGTGCTTGAATTTCACTTTGATCAGCGTAATCTACAAAGCTCTATGAAGACGGTATTCATCCTGCTCGCGTTGATGTGTTCTGCCTGTAAGGAAAGTGTGAAGGCGAGGCCCGCGGTCATCCAGGGGGAGCGAACTCCTTTTGAGGGGTTTGTGGTTGATAAAAAGTACGAAAAAAACAAGGGCGACCGTGGCTGGGTTTTGCACTACAAGGATGAAACCAAGATTACGCAGCACGTAAAAGTGTACGAAAAGTGGGCCAACGACGTGAAGATAGGAGACAAGGTGTTCGGGTACCACGAATTCGGTAAGCCGATTGCGACCAGGTTCGAGACGCCCAAAAGCGATCCGTCTAAGAAACCCTAAGATTACTCAGGGATTGTTGAAGTGCGTGAGTTTCGTAAGGAGTCTTTCCACGGGGAGTCCGACAACGTTGGACATCAACCCTCGGATCTCTTTGATCATAAACCCATCATCGGACTGCGCCGAGTAAGAACCTGCTTTGTCTAAGGGGTGGATCCGATCAAGGTAGAGGCGCCTTTCTTCCGCTGTGCGCGAGTGAAAGGTGACCTGCGTTGATTCAGTAAACAAAATTTCACGCGCGGTTGCCGCGTGATGAATGCAGACGCCAGAAAGCACCTCATGGGTTTGAGCGTTTAAAATGCCCAGCATCTCTTCTGCCTCTTGCCAGCTCCTGGGTTTCCCAAAAACCCGACCGTCGAATGCTACGACGGTGTCAGCGCCCAGCACAATCCGATCCGGCATTCGGGTTGCGACATCCCGGGCCTTGAGCTGCGCGTTTTTTTGCACCAGTTCGACTGGGGCGATCAACGAATCGAAAAGCTCCTCGACCTCAGGAAGGACAATTTCGAAAGGGACTTCGTGCGCTTTTAAGAGGTCACTGCGGCGGGGGGAACTCGACGCAAGAACGACGATGCGTGACGCGGGTCCCATGATTTACGCCTGACTTGACCCGCTTTTAAGCCTGTCCCAATTGCTGTGCGTACTGCTCCGGCGTCTTAAGGTGGGAGAGGTCTGCATTCGAGTCGAGGCGCAGCTTGAAGATCCATCCTTCGCCATGGGGGGCGGTGTTGATGAGCTCGGGCGCACTGGACAGGGCGTTGTTGACTTCCTCGACGGTCCCAGCGGCTGGGCTGTAGATATCGCTCGCAGCCTTTACAGACTCGACCACGCAGATCTGCTGCCCTGCGGATACGTGGCTTCCAACCGCAGGCAATTCGACGTAGACCACATCGGTCAGTTCGTGTTGCGCATGGTCTGTGATGCCTACGACAGCGAAATCGCCATCGCGGCGGAGCCATTCGTGGGAAGTCGCGTATAGGGAGTCTGCAGGGACGTTCATGAGTTTTGATGGAAACGGCGAGCGCCTAGGTCGAGGGTTTAGGTCGAGCACTTGAGCGCTTAGGCCGATAGTTTACTTTTTAGAATTGAGCGCGGAGAAACGATCGCTGGGAAGTGCTTTCCTCGAATGTCGACGGATACCTTCTGGCCTGTGACCGCCAATGCTGCCGGAAGGTAGGCAAGCGCGATACCGAGTCCGAATGTGGGGGAGAGAGAACCGCTGCATGTTTCACCGACGCGCTCCCCGTTGACTAAAACCGGATAATGCGCCCGCGGTGGCGGGGTTGCTCCGTCCATCCTGATTCCCACGAGCTTCGTTCCGATCCCGGAATCTTTCTGCGCGAGAAGAGCCTCGCGGCCGGTGAAAGGCCCCTTGTTCATACTCACAAAAATTCCGAGCCCGGCCTCCAGCGGGGTGCGTTCTATCGAAAGATCCGAGCCGTTCAGGGGAAACCCCGCTTCAAGACGGAGTGTGTCGCGCGCTCCGAGTCCGCATGGGACAAGCCCCGAACTGCGTCCCGCGTTCATGATTTGATCCCACCAAAAAACCGCGCTCTGTGACGGACAGAAGCATTCGAAACCGTCCTCCCCCGTGTACCCAGTTCTCGCGACGAGCAACGGACCGTTGGCGACTGGCACGGAAACGATGGTGTTGCGCGTGGGCAGGGGTGACAATGGCGATGCCTTCTCACTTGAGTTTTGCTGAGGGAACAAATTTCCGAGAATCTCGGCGCTACGCGGCCCCTGCAGCGCCAATCCAGCCCAAAGATTACTTTGGTTTTGTACTTCCACGGCTGGCTCAAAGCCGCAGGCGAACGACTCAATCCAGGTGAAATCCTCCTCAATGCGTGACGCGTTTACGATCAGTAGGTAACTGTCCCGCTCATGCCGGTAGCAGAGGAGGTCGTCCAACACGCCGCCATTTTTGTTCAGCATGAGCGTGTACTGCCCGCCTCCTATCGCGAGTTTGGAAACGTCGTTGGTCAACAAAGTGTTCAAGAACCGCTCGGAGCCTGGACCGGATACAAAAACTTCACCCATGTGGGAGATGTCAAAGAGCCCGGCCGCCTCTCTCACTGCCTTGTGTTCCTGAAGAATTCCCTGGTATTGGACGGGCATGTGCCATCCTCCGAATTCCATCATTCGAGCCCCGAGAGATTCATGGGTGGCTGCGAGTGGCGTGCGCTTTAGGAAGGGGCTCATTCGAGTGATCGATTTGACGTCGCTGACATTCGCCCAACTTGAACTTCTTGTAAATCTTAAGTCTGTTCGGGGAATCTTGACGGCGCGGTGGATTGCCTTTCTATTGACCCCTCAACTTCAGCCACTAACCAACCCCATGTTAAGCGTCAGGCGTCTTCTCAGCCCTCTGTTTCTGGTTTTTACAGCGATATCGCTTTTTACGGGCTGCCAGAACATGGATCCTAGGCTCCGACGGGATACGGTGTATTTGGGCGGATTTTCGGCCCGGGACGACGCACGTGGCAATTTTGACAATTACAGTTATTGGGATGGAGACGGAAAGTCGGGTCCCCGCAATATTGTGATACGACTCAGCGAGCAGCGGGCGTATTTCTACATCGGTGGCGAGTTGGCTGGGGTGGCGACCATTTCAACCGGCCGTGAGGGATTCGGAACGCCGACCGGTTCATTCAAAATCCAGCAGAAGGACAAGAATTACGCCTCTGGCAAATACGGCGACTATGTAGACTCGCAGGGGCGGATTATCCAGAAGGATATTGACCGCACCAAGGATCCCATGCCCCACGGGGCTCGCTTCGACGGTGCGAAGATGCCGTATTTTATGAGGATCAAAGATGGGATTGGAATGCACGAGGGCTTCCTGCCCGGATACGCAGCCTCGCACGGATGCATTCGTATGCCGCGCTTCATGGCCGAGTCTTTTTTCCGGAATGTTGAGGTTGGAACCCCGGTTGTGATCGAGCATTAAAGCCTCCTTGGATTTGGGGTGGTGAGTCTGGAGAGCTGAGACTCATTGGGAAAAAAGAGGGTGGATAAATGAGCGTGGAAAAATTTGGCGTCAGTCTGGGCAAGACCCCTTCCCGAGAATAGCCCTGATGCTGTAGTATCGATGGTCTATGTCTAAAACAGAGAAACATGAATTCCAGGCTGAGATCGCGCAACTTCTAGAGATCGTCATCCATTCCCTCTACACGGACAAAGAAATATTTGTTCGTGAGCTCATTTCGAACGCTGCTGATGCGAACGAAAAACTGCAGTTTTTACAGCAGACTGCGGGGACGTCGATTTTTGATCCGCAAAAAGCGTTGGGGATCAGTGTGACCACCGACGACACTGCGAAAACCATCACCATCACAGACACCGGTATCGGGATGACCCAGGCCGAATTGGTGGAGAATCTAGGGACGATTGCACATTCCGGTTCGAAAGCGTTCCTCGAGCAGATGAAGAAACAACAAGGGGATGCGCATTTGATCGGGCAGTTCGGTGTTGGTTTCTATTCCGCGTTTATGGTCGCGAGTCAGGTTACTGTTTACACTCGCTCCTACCGACCCGATGAGCAGGGGTGGATTTGGAAAAGCGACGGCAAAACCGGATACGAGCTTGAAGCCGCACCCGATCTTGAGCGCGGCACCCGGATCGTCCTGCAGTTGTCCGAGGATGAAAAAGAATTCGCAAACGGGTACAAAATCGAGCAGATCATCAAGCGCTATTCAAATTTTGTCTCATTCCCGATCGAGTTGAACGGAAAGGTGGTCAACACGATACAGCCACTCTGGACCAAAAATCGTTCGGAAATCAGCAGTGACGATTACGATGAGTTTTACAAGTACATCGCGCACGACATGGATGCGCCGAGGTACCGTTTGCACTTCAACGCGGATGCGCCTCTTGCGATTCGAGCGGTTCTATTTGTGCCTGAGCGAAACGCGGAGTTGATGACCATGTCGCGGCAGGAAGGAGAGGTGCATTTGTATTGCAAGCGCGTATTGATCACTCCCAAGGCAAAAGGGTTGTTGCCTGAGTGGCTGCGTTTCCTCAAGGGCGTCGTCGACAGTGAGGATCTTCCACTCAATATTTCCAGGGAGACGATGCAGGACAGTGCCTTGATGAGAAAGCTCAACGAGGTTCTCACAAAGCGTGTGCTCAAGTGGCTCGAAGAGGAGGCGACGCAAGATGGCGAAGCATTCGCCAAATTCTTTGCCCAGCACGGACACTGTTTGAAAGAAGGCGTTGCTACAGATTGGAGTCACCGTGAGGCGATCGCCAAATTGCTTCGATTCAGTTCGTCGTTCACCGAAGCGGGCAAAGTAACCTCGCTCGCCGATTATATCTCGCGCATGCCGGAAGCACAGAAGGAGATTTATTACCTCAGTGCCTCGGATCGCGAGGCGGCTCTCGCGAGTCCCGACTACGAGGTGTTTCGTGAGAAGGGTTGGGAGGTGGTTTTTCTCGAAGATCCACGAGACGAGTTTGTTTTGGAGCATCTGCACGCGTTTGACGGCAAAAACCTTGTTTCGGCGGCGAAGGCGGACGTCAAACTCGAGCGGCCTTCGGACAAGCCTCCCGGGCTTGGAGCGGATGCGCTGAAGGATTTGTCAGCGTTTTTAAAGGAGACTTTTGCAGACCGTGTCGGTGAGGTGCGTGCGAGCGAGCGTTTGGTTGGCAGCCCGGTTGCGGTTCGTGAGCCGGAGGGGGCCATGAATGCGAGCATGCGGCGTATGATGAAACTGATGGGCAAAGAGGAGCTTTCGCAGGCCGAATCGAAGCCTGATTTTGAGATCAATCCCGACCACCCGATCATCCGAAAACTGGACGGGTTGCGGCATTCGGATGCGGATCTTGCCAAGCAGGTTGGCGTGCAGCTGCTGGAGAACGCGATGGTCGCTGCGGGGCTAACCGAAGATCCGCGTGCCATGCTGGGCCGTTTGAATCAGCTTCTCGAAAAGCTGCTGCCGCAGAATTGATGAGCGATTGATGACGCCCCACACGCTTGCACGGGCCACCTCTAATTGACCGGGGCGGACTCGATCCGCTCCGGCTTGGGTGCCTGCGTCTTGTCTCGGGCGAGCGTCTTGCACCACTGGACGGAGCCTGTGATGCAGATATGCGTGGTGAATGAAACGGAACTTATGGGATTGAGTGCCCTTTTGCTGCCGTCCACAAGGCGTACCAGTCTTCGCGATCCATTTTGATTTGTGCCGCCGCGGCTGCTGCGCGGATGCGCTCCATGTTGTGGGTGCCGATCACTGGAAGTGGCTGACTTGGGTGCGACATAATCCAGGCGTAGGCAAGCTGGTCCACTGAGGCGTTGTCGTATTTCGCGGAAAGCATCTGGCAGGCGTGATGGATGCGTTGGCTTGGGAGATGAGAGGTGTCCGGGAGATGAGAGGTGTCCATCAGACGCGCTCTTGAAAGTGGACGCCAAGCCATCGGTTTGTATCGGTGCTGCTGGGCGTGATCGAACGTCCCGTCATGAATCGGGTCCATGTGCAGAAGGCTGAATTCGACTTGGTTGGTTGCCAGCGGACGATCCATTCGCGAGTTTAGCGCTTCAAACTGGGATACACTGTAATTTGAGACGCCGGCGGCCCTGATTTTTCCCGCGGCGAGCAACTGGTTGAGTCCCTTTGCAGTCTCGTCGATTGGAGATAGCCAGTCGGGCCGGTGGATGAGGAGAAGGTCGATGTGATCCGTGTTTAAAAACCGCAGCGACTTCTCAGCGCTCTTCACAATTCGCTCTGCAGTTGCGTTGTAGAAAGGCGTTTTGCGCTCGGGATGAAACTCACTTGGCACGTAGATGCCGCATTTGGTAACAAGCTGGAAGTGCTGCCGGAGAGATTTATCGAGGCTCAGGGCGGCGCCAACAGCCTCCTCTGCGCGGTAAGCGCCGTAAATCTCAGCTGTGTCTATTGTTGTGATGCCTACTTCGAGGCAAGTCCGGAACACAGAAAGCAAATCTTCGCGTGTCCGCGTGCGTGCGTCGTCCAGGATACGCCAGGTTCCGAATACGACCTTTGAGAAATCAGCTCCTTTTGATGTGAGTTGGGTTGCCAGTGTCATTTTCCAGT